>OHPQ01000937.1_pt1 | contig 9058 bp, 9 predicted proteins | sample 1577821 | NCBI WGS metagenome assembly OHPQ01 (sample SAMEA3879509, study PRJEB24766) | human gut metagenome | biome: human-associated habitat; feature: feces | place: USA | collected 1985/1987 | reverse complement strand
CCGGATATACTGTGCATATTGAGAAGTTGCGGTGGGTTTGTTTTTTGATTTGTTATAACAAGTCCGCGCCAAGATGCGGCTTTCGTTACCGTCGGCAGTCTACCACAGGCTGACGCCTGCGCTGCGCGCCGCTAAGGCGGTGGAAAAGTACCGGCGTCCAAAGAAAGCAAACCGGACGATAGAACCGCTGTACCATTACCAACGGCAATTATAGAAGATCTTCAGACGGAGCATAAGCTCCTGCAGCTCACCGGCAACCTCAACACTGAATCCAAGTCACAGCGCAGGATCCTCACGCTCAAGTCAGGGAAACAGTTCCCTCAAAGCTCTTCCATAAACCAGAATCGAACATCAACCTACAGAGGTCCGGGCTAACTGTGCAAACTATGGAAAACTCTAACGAGTTTACCACAGTTCACACAGTCTTCACGCCCTGGTTACACTGAAAAGATGAAGAACCCGCTGCGGCGGGGGAAGGGGAAGGCGGGGAGCAAAAGACTAAAGCAGAAAGTCACCTCCCCGCCTTCCCCTCGGATTGACCTATTGAAATGTGCAAAACTCTGACGAGTTTCACACAATTCAACAGGCACAATCCTCACCCCATCCACCCCTCCGACTTTCTGTCTTATCTTAGAGAAAGAAAGAGAACTAACAGGGAATGCCTATAGGCGGCGGCGTTTATTATCAATGAGTTTTTCGCCATTTTCGCCCTATTTTTTTCCCACTGAACCATCCTGCAGCCATGCCGGAGATCAGTGGGAGTTTATTATCCAATAAGTTTTTGTACAGTAACCTGAACGACCATTCTCACAGTTATATTGTACCACAGTTGACATGATTTTGCAAGAGGTTTTGAGAAAAAAGATGTACACGAAATGGTACATTTCTCTTGACAAAAGCCGCAATGTACGCTATAATGTACATACGGAGGATTGATACTATGCTGAACATCAATATAACACATTTCAGAAAGAACATTTTCGATCTGCTTGAGCAGACGATCCGGTTCAATGAACCCATCAACGTCACCACCAAGAACGGTAATGCTGTCGTTCTGAGCGAAGAAGATTACAACGGTCTGATGGAAACCCTGCACATCAGTTCCGTTCCCGGCATGAAAGAGAAGATCGTGGACGGACTGAAAACACCGCTGTCCGAGTGTATCCCGGAGAGCGAGGTAGAATGGTGATATGTATTCCATCGTCTACACAAAAAAAGCTGCAGCCGATATTGCCAATCTGAAAGCGGCGAAGCTGGACACCAAAGCTAAAGCACTGATTGAAATTCTGCGGGAAGATCCGTACCGGACACCGCCGCCTTGTGAAAAGCTGCAGGGAGATCTTCAGGGAGCATTCTCCCGCCGAATCAACATCAAGCACAGGCTTGTATACCAAGTGTACGAAGAAGAAAAGACCGTAAAAATTATCAGTATGTGGACTCATTACGAATTCTAAAAGCAATGCCGCCCCTGTTAGGGGGCGGCATTTGTATTTCGATCACAGCAGCTCAGTGCCGATATTATCTAACGGTTTCGTGTGTGTGATAATGATCTCCCAGTATCCCACCTTTGCGTTGGCATTGAAGATTTTCTCCACGATGATATTGTCATCCTTCCATGCAGCGCACCGTGGATCATCGATCATATCCTCATACTTTCCATCGTACTCACCGTCGATACCGAGCCGACCGATCAACCAATGTCCCTGCTCATCTCTTGCAAACAACTCCTGCGTTTCGGTCATTGCCTGTTCTGCAGTAAAACTCACAACGTAGGGTGTCTGGATCACCGTTTCCCATAAGTACACTTCTGCTATATCGTGCCGGTTCTCTTTGTACTTGTATTTCTTCTGCCGGGAGGACAGCACCACATATCCGGAGCGTTCTTTTTTCGGCTTGATACCTCGATCTGCGTTCGCACGTTCGCGGGCAATCCGCTTGAAGTCCTGGTTCAACCCGATCTGATATTCCTTGCCCGCCCGTTCCGTCTCTACTTTATTTTGCAACTGCGCTATTTTCTGCGCCGCGTCAGCCTGAATTTTCTTTACTGCTGCCTCTGCATTCGCTGCAGACGTTGCGGCCGCACGAGCTGCTTCATCCTTGACACGTTTCCCATCGGCAGCTGCATCACGAATCTCCTGAAGCAATTCGTTGTATTCCCCCAACGTCATAATCACATGGGTACACTCCGGATCAGAGTGACCACTCTGTACGGTTTTGTAGCCGCCGACCATTGTTTTTCTTACAAACTCGCTTATAACGGTTCCTCCTGTCTTATAATCCCCGGATGTAGTTGTTCGCCACGACCTCGATACGGTTATGTCCAAGAGCCTTACTGCAGATCAGCATGGCAGCCTTGTCCAGCTTGCGCCCTGCTTCATCCTTGCGGCAGACATATACATCCCCCTGAAACTTCCTTCCGGTGCCTTTGTTCACACGGTCATACGGAATATCTTCTATCGCACGTGCATGAGCCTTGTACATTTCCGTTGCATACTCCGCACGGTATCCATGAATATCAGCGTTCTCACTGACGTGCTGCCAGACCTTTTCCTCCGGCGCTGTGTTCTTCATTCGCTCGATGATCTGTTCCGCATTGACGCCGATGATGGGACTCATGCGAACTCTGCCGCCCTTACCGCAGCGGACGTGGGTAAAGTATTCGCCCTGGAACATCCTCGTGTCCTGCAGCATACCTATCCGACGTTCCCGGTTCGGATCGTATGATTCCTCCTGCAGCTTCTCAAGCTGAGAAATCTCCGCCTCGATCTCGGCTCTGGTGATAAGATCTTTCCCACGCAGATCGACAAGCTCACTCCGGCGCAGACCGGTTCCTTTGCAGAACTTGATCAGTTCATCGTTGTTTGATTTTGAAAAATGTTTGTCCCGGACACGATCCACCCGACTTCTTGTGATCTCCTTCCGCTCACGTTTCGGCGGCTGAAAATAATTCTTATCGTCGGGATCGATGCCGAACAGCTTACCGAGAGCTTTCGCCTCGAGGTGAATTGTCCATGGTGATTTACCTTCCTCCGTTCTCATCTGCAGCCATTCATTCATGTACTGCTTGGCAGCCTTCAGCGTGGTACACTCCGGATGTTTCTCCTGAACGTACTTGATGAAGTATTTCGTGTGTTTCCAGTATGCTTCATAGGTCTTGTAGGCAAAAATCTTATCCTTTGCCGTCCCATCCGCAACCGATTCTTTTTTTGACGTGCCAAAAGCTTGCATCCCTGTCAGACGATCATACGCCTGTTGATGCAAGTCCTTGGCATAGGCTTTATTTCTTCTCCCCATAAGAGATTACCTCCCTTGCGTTGAGATATTTTTTAGGGATAATGCGTTTCGTTAAGGTCAGACCGCTTCATACCCATTCATAAAGAACACGGTAATCAGCAACACTTTTTTTAGTCTTATGTGTGACTTTGGTGGGATTACTCCCCGGGATTGCTCCCAACACTTTTTTACTGCTTATGTGTGCAGCCGGTTTCTTACAACATCTACGGCAGTTCGGTTCTGTCGGATTTTTGACGGAGAAATCAACTCCACGGCGCTTTTTACAGCAGCACCGCACGCATTTCGATACGTTTTGCTTACAACACGCTTTCAAAAGGATTACTTACGTGAAGGTCCATAATGCACTTTTCCAATTCACAAAGGTTACTGCGGCGAGTCCGTGCATTACACAGGTGTATCAAGCCCGAATGACTCCTGAAGGGTATATGCTAAACCTCCGATCATATAACCGGAACGCTCTGAGCTTAATAGCTGTTTATCCTCGCCCAGACGAGCGCAGACTATCTCTGCATGATATATTATAGCATAAAAAGAAGAATCTGTCAAGAGCTTATAACAATTTTTTTCACTTATAACGGTTTACCCATTCATACCATAGGCACAAACGGATAAACCGTTATTTTCCAAGAAAAGGGAGAAAAGGAGCACCGTCACCGGCACTCCTTTTCTCCCTTTTCTTGGATCGAGCCTGCAGGATCGTCCGTCTGCGCCACCGAAGCCACCGCATCAGCGGCAACTACGCCAGCACATTCGTCCGTTCCTGTTGGGGGAACTCCCCCTGCTATCTGCGGACTGCTCCCCCACAAGTGTGCTATGGTTAATCAGACTTCTTCAAACAACCATTTCTGATAATTGCTCGAAGAAACATCTCCCCAGTACACATTGGTTCCATCAGCACTTCCGCCAACCGTCAAATACTTCACTACTGAACCATTAGCAGATGTCCACCGAACCTTTCGATATCCATTGCTATCTGCAGCAAGTATATCAAATGTTGCATCAGCTTCGTTTCCTGCAATTTTATAGATATTACAGTTATACGGATTTCCGGAACGGTAAATATTCAAACCATATGCAGTGTCAATTACTGATTTGATTTGAACATCGCCACCCAGTTCCGCAATCTCCCACTTTTGCTCATTGGAACTAGTGTCCTCGCTCCAAAGTGTAACATTTATGCTGTTGTACAGTGAAGTAAGATTACTGCCATAAATGTTTAAGCATTTTTTTAGAGCACTCGTAGATGCTCCCACATTGGAAATCCGATAAACAGTTCCCATCGGAGAAGGATCAACAGAATAGATATAATCGATTACAGAAGGGTTGTTGTTATACCTGCCCGAAGCATTATTCGATGTCGAAAGTGAAAAATGCAGGTGATACGCTGTTGATTCACCGGTAGATCCAACATATCCTATGGTATCGCCCTGATTCACCGACTGTCCCAATGACACCGTATAGGATGTTAAATGTACATATTGCGAATATGTTCCATCTCCATGATTTATATATACTGCATTTCCGAGTCCATAATTACAGTATGTAACACCATCAATCACACTTGTATTGTTACAACTACACCCCGTTTGAGAAGAACAAGATACGCGCGTGGATTTTCCACTAACATTCGAACATCCAGAATATATTGCAGAGACAGTGCCGGATTTTGATGCCACAACCGCTTTTCCAGATACACCTGTATCGCTGATATCAATTCCAGAATGTCCCCCATCAGCATACGCGCCAGTATAATACTGTGTGATATTTGTTGTGTATGGTACAGGCCATAACCATTTACTTTCAGCCATTTTTTCCTCCTTGCTTTTTCATTCTACTTTTTTCACCGATAACTCCACAATTGTTCCTACAGGTTCAGATTTGAATGGTTGAATAAATTCTAAGAACTTTGCGTAATAATCATCCTCATCGTTCAGACTTGCACTCCACTCAGAAAACATATCGTCCGGAATAGCCCAAGCAGCAGTTACCTCATTCTCATCACGCTTGAACGAAGTATAATACAATGAATTTTCTGAACTCATATAAATATCGTCCCAAGCAATATTAAGATTGTTCACTTTCTCAGCAGGCATTCCTACTCTCAGACCTGGATGAATTTCCGTTTCCGAACTTCGTATTACCAGTTTTACTGGAATTTCATCACTTATGCTTTCTGCCAGATTATTCATTTGTGGTTCATCCGATACGGCAGGATATACTATATATACGCCTTCATATTCTTCTACTGCATAAACAGGAGAACCACCTCCTTCATAATAAGAAAGAGTGAGCGTTTTTTCAGTTGCCACAAGTTCGCTGTATGTCATGTTGAGAATTTCTTCAATTCCACTTTCTTTTTGCTCAACATTTTTATTCGCATCAGTAGTACCTTGTTCCTGTTGACAGAAAGTAGAATTTACATTTTCTTCATCATCATTGGTTTCTTTACAACCTATGAGAACACAACCCATAACGATACAAGCAACTATTACTGTCTTAAATTTTCTCGTCATTTCAATCTCCTTTTCTGTAAGAACAAACGGCGCACAGACACACTTACTTTTTCGTAGTGCATCTATGCGCCGTTCCTTGCAATCTTTATTGGATATAATATTGACAATCCTAGGTGTTCGTGCCTCCAATAACGCATATGATTGCACTCACATCTCAGTTCTAACATCATATCTCCGTCACCTCTTTCCTATACGTGCGAACTGATCTCTCGGAAAAAGCGAATCCAGAAAACATTTATCCTATTGTATCCTATTGTCGTATTTATTATACCAAATCCAATCAAATAATGCAATTAACGCACCATGTATTTTCAGTTAACATTTTTCGATTCTATTTTTGTTGGAATTATATCTGCATAATAATCATGTCATTCAGTAATATCGCTTTTCTGTAACGATTCATTACCTATAGACGCTCCAGTTGGTGTTTCTATCACAGCTGCGACCTCTGCAGCAGGTTCTGCACTGTCCTCAAGTTCCACGTTCTTCAGATCTCCGATATATAAAGTCTTACCAAATGCTGCAAGAAGTTTAAGTACCGTGCTCATGTTCGGAGTATTGATTCCGCTCTCAAATCTGGCTATCATCTGCTGCTTCACGCCGCTGCGGTCAGCCAGTTCCCGCTGAGACATATGATTACACTTTCGCATATTAGCGATTTCTTGTGTAATTGCTTCACATATTTCATAAGAAGCACTTTATTCGCATATACGTGCTGTATAGCAATGTACCATTCATTTCCTATTTGTGAGTAATTACTGCCCATATTCTCTGAAGGAGTCCATGCTTCTGAGTTTCATCGCTAAATTCTTCTTCAAAATCTGCTTCTAACGTTTCCGGAGTTTCTTTTCGTTCTTCTTCCATCATCTGCTGTCCTTCAATCAGCGTTTCAGCAAGAGCTTTCTGCTTCTCTGCGTTCTGTCCTGCAGCCAACGCCGCCTGTGTTTCAGCAAGTTTTGCGAGAGTATCAAGAAGCTGCCGATCCTTCTCCCTGTTGTGCTCACGTTCTTTCTCAAGTTCCTTGTTCAGAGATTCAATCATCGTGCCCTGATGTCTGATCTGTTCTCTCAAAAAAGCTACTTCATCCGATGATTTTTCATCTACAGGGGGTTGAATAGGTTGTTCAACCGGGTTGAATGGGGTTGACAACTTTTCGCTTTCAGGTTGACAACCTGGTTGAATGGGTTGTTCAACCTCCATCCCATAAAGTTCCGAAAGTGCTTGTATTTTCAGCATTTTCTGCCCCTCAACCACAACCACATAGGGTTGAATGGGGTTGACAACTTGGTTGTCAACCGGGTTGTCAACCTTATTCAACCTCTTATAAATCGACTGTGGCGATTTTCCGATCAATGCGGCGAATTGTTGTACGGTCAAAAGTCCGTCCGTATGTATATTTTTCTCATTTTGCTCCATCTCTGTATACTCAGCTCCCATCGTTTATTCTCCAATTATCCCTTACTATTTTCAAACAGAAGTGCTCTCAATTCTGACATATCCCTCATAACGACTCAACCATCATTATTATGACAATTTTCCGGCATCAAGCAACTGATCACTTAATTCTTGAGAAGGAACCAGTTTTATAACAATTTTTCCGTTTTCAACCACAATACGCCGCTGAAGTGTTGCAAGTCTACTTCTACAATCGAGTTCTGCACGTATCTCATCATAATACTTTCCCACCGTGTGCCGATCTATCTTCAAAGCTAAAGCGATCTCTGTCTTCTTTCTGACATCTGGGTGAGAAAGCATATATTCGCGGATAACACCATATTTATCAGGACGCCCTCCATTTGTACATTCGCCCCTTGATACCTTAAACTCTCTCTGATTATTCATATATTGAATATGATCAGCCTGTTTTCTCCAATTCCGTTTATTGGGAGGGATCGGAATACCGGAATACTTGGCAATATCTGCCCGCGGAAACGTCACAAAATTCTCGTTGTACATCTCAAGAGCCTTGACAACATCTTCTACAGTGAACCGGTTGGAATCCTCATAGCTCATATCGTCAAAAATTTTCATAAGCCTATCCGCATCACGCCGCAGCTCGTCCTCATCAATACTGCACTTCACAGCATAGATAGCCAACGTCATAATACCATAGAACCGGTGACCGACGTGGATTTCCGTCTCGATCTTACGCAGCCACCAATCGTACAGATCCCGCTTCACCGTCCACCGACCGCGCCGTTCGCCGCGAACCACACGCCGTTCATACCATTCCGGATACTTCTTCTTCGCTTCATCAATGGACAACGTGCCTTTCTCTAAAATCCCGGTCACACGCTGCAGATCACCATTCGTGTCCGGAACATACTGAAGCAAATACTCGATAGACACCGGCTTACCGTACCGATACGCCACAACAGGGTAATCAAGCCCCAGCTTTGTCCCGCTGCCAACCACACGGAATCCCTGCAGAACACCCTGTACCTGCGGTTCCTCAATCTTAGATGTGAACCGGTTCCAGATCCGACGTGTCAGAACGTACTTCAGCTCTTTCAGAAATTTCTGATTCTGCGGATACATCGCCACCGGACTCTCAAGAACATAATACAGGTGAAGTCCCGTCCCGCTGTTCACCACAAAGGTTGCAGCCGGTATAAAACCTCGATTCATCTGATGGAAGGTATCTCTGAGCTGCGGCATATCCACGCCGTCCAGATCGAACGTAATCGCATATAGGTATCGAGCATATTTACCGGCTCTTGATTTTCCGAAGTAGGACACCGGCGACAGGATCGCAAACTCCTGCCCGATCAACTCATCCAACTTCTCATGCTCGTCATTGATTACAAAGCGATGTACCTCACCTTTCTCCTTGATATTCATGCCGATGCCATTTTCGCGCCGTTCTGAGCCGTTTTCAGCCCCGTCAACGCCCTCCGGAGCTTCGTGGACAGATATACCCACCCCGTTGCCTTTCTCGTCCTCAAAATGCCCCTTGCGCTCAAAAGAACCCACTGGGAAGATCTCACGATAGAAAGCATGAGGTTCGATACGCTCATAGTTGGCATCCAACCACGCATTTTTTTCAAGATACAACGCCCGCTGCTTCTGAATATACTGGCTAACTTCCATACTGTCCTGCATAAAATCACCTCAACGTGCATACACTGTCTACAAGCCAAATTGACCGTTATCAAACCTATCACAAAGGGAGTAAAGAAACATTCCCCCATAAAATCGCTTGCCGGAGCCGCCATCAAACCGCCCCTGAAGCGGAAACCGCTCGCCCGGAG
>OHPQ01000933.1_pt1 | contig 9144 bp, 10 predicted proteins | sample 1577821 | NCBI WGS metagenome assembly OHPQ01 (sample SAMEA3879509, study PRJEB24766) | human gut metagenome | biome: human-associated habitat; feature: feces | place: USA | collected 1985/1987 | reverse complement strand
CGCGTCGAAATCGCTGGCACTTTTCTGGTTCTCTTTTGGTGTCAAAAGAGAACATTCCCGCCCTTATTTCCCCACACAGAACCGCTCGAACACCTGTTCGATGACGGCTTCTGAGGCGTTTTCGCCGGTCAGGTCACAGAGAGCGTCCAGCGCGTCATCCACGCAGACCGAGACAGCGTCCAGCCCCAAGCCGCCGGCGGCGGCATCCAGTGCACCGGCTACGGCGTCCCGGGCGCGGAGGGCAGCAGAAAGCTGCCGCTGCCCGGACAGGCTGGCGGCGTGGGGGTCGATGCTGCCGGTGCCCAGCAGCCGCGCCACCGCAGCGGCGATGACCTTGCGGCTCCCCTCTTCCCGGCAGCAGACCGGCAGCACCATGGCAAAATAGGGGGCAATAAGTTCCGCATCGAACTGAGTGAGCTTGTCCTCTTTGTTCACAAGGGCAATGGCGGGGCGACCGGCGCAGCGCTGTGCCAGCGCCAAGTCCTCCCGGCTGGGCGGCTCGGAGCCGTCAAAGACAGCAAGGATCAGTCCAGCTTCTTCCAGTTTTTTCCAGCTTCGGCGAATGCCCTCGGCCTCGATGGCGTCCTCTGTCTCCCGCAGACCGGCGGTGTCAAAAAGGTTCAGCCGGATATCTCCCAGCTGCACCGCTTGCTCCACCACATCGCGGGTGGTGCCCGCCACCGGGGTGACGATGGCACGGTCGAAGCCTGCCAGCAGGTTCAGCAAGGTAGACTTGCCCGCGTTGGGGCGTCCCACGATGGCGCAGTCCACGCCCTCGCGCAGCACCGCACCGGCATCGTAGCTGCGGATGAGGTCGTCCAGTTCCTCTCGTACTGCGCCCAGCACGGTGCGCAGGTGGGCGGGGTCCAGCTCCGGCACATCCTCCTCCGGGAAGTCCACCCAAGCGGCAAGATGCGCCTGCAGGGCGGTCAGCTGGGCTTTCTGGGCGTTGATCTTTTTCGCCAGCGCACCGCCCAGCGCGGCATTTGCCAGCGCTGCCCCCTGCCGCCCGTCTGCCGAAATCAAGTCCATGACCGCTTCGGCCTGCGTCAGACCCAGCTTGCCGTTCAAAAAGGCAGGGCGGCAGGCTGCGCACCGGCGGCAAGGCAGGCTTCCACCAGACGGCGGGCCACCGCATTTCCGCCATGACAGGAAAGCTCCACCACATCCTCGCCGGTATAGCTGTGGGGCGCGCGGAAAAACAGGGCCACGCCCTCGTCAAAGGCTTCTTCCCTGTCCACGAAATGCCCGAACAGCGCGGTGTAGCCTTTAGCCTCTTCCACTTTTTTTGCGGCGTTGGCCGGGTGGAACACCCGGGCCGCCACCGGATAGCTCTCCGCACCGGAGAGCCGCACCACGGCAATGCCGCCCGCCCCGGGGGGCGTTGCGATGGCGGCAATGGTCGATCCCTGCATACTGCATCCTTTCCGCGCACGCGTCCTGCGGGTGCGCTGTGCTGGTGCGCCCGGTACGGCAGACCTGCCGCAGCGCACACTTTCTAATTTTACAGTTTATTTTACCACGTTTTTGCGCAAAAAGATACACCCGCCGCGTGGTTTTTCCACATCTTCCAAAATGTTTGTGGAAAAAAGGATTGAAAATGGCGGGAAGCATCCTCGCCCTCTCAGTCAAGCCCTGTCGGGCTTGCCAGCTCTCCCAAGGGGAGAGCCCTTGGCATAGCGGTATAGTTTCAGGCTCAAGTGCAGAGTTTGTGGTTTCGCCAGAGCCTCTCCCTTTGGGAGAGGTGGATTTGTGAAGCAAAGACGGAGAGGGCGAGGATGCTTGCCTGAGAACGAACCCTCTCAGTCTCGCTACCGCTCGCCAGCTCCCTCGAGGAGGGAGCCTTTGGCATGGCGGCACTGTTTCCGGCTGAAGCGCAAAGCTTGCGGGCGTACCCGCTCCCCCTTGGGGGAGCTGTCGCGCAGCGACTGAGGGGCTATAAATCGGCGGAGCCGGAAAAAACGGTTAAAAGATCTTCACGCCGAACAGGCGTGAATCTTCAGTTTTTTCCGGTGCAGCCCACCCCTTTGGGGTTAAAAGGGGCGAGCAGCCCCTTTTTCGTGGCTCCAGCGCGTCGAAATCGCTGGCACTTTTCTGGTTCTCTTTTGGTGTCAAAAGAGAACATCCCTCGGCGTGCGCTCATAATATCAAAAAGCGCCCCGCACTTCCAGTGGAAATGCGGGGCGCTGCATAGTTTTATTGAAACCTGCCGATCACAGCTCGATCTTGCCGAAGCTGAAATCTGCAAAGTCGTCCACCCGCTCGGTGCGCTTGGGTGCTACGGGTGCTGCGCTCTCGGCGTCGCGGGGGGCGTAGGTGCGCTCCGGCACACCGGAGGGACGCGGGCCGCGGGGTGCACCGCTGCGGTTGCCACGGTAGCCGCCATTGCTGCGGCGCTCGCCGCGATAACCGCCGTTGCGGCTGCCGCCGGGACGACGGCCATTCCGGTTGCCGCCACGGCCACGGCGCTCGCCGTAGGTATTCTCGGTCTGGGCATCCGGTGCGGTGGAGTAGATGACCACGCGGCGGTCACGGCCCTCGCCCTTGCTCTCGCTGCGCACACCCTCCATCTTGCTGATGGCAGAGTGGATGATGCGGCGCTCGTAGGGGTTCATGGGCTCCATGGCAAAGCTGCGGCCGGTCTTGCGCACCTTGGCACCAATGCGCTGTGCCAGTGCGGTCAGGTCGCTCTCGCGCTTGTCGCGGTAACCTGCAACGTCCAGACCCAGCTTGATGTAATCGCCTTCCAGACGGTTTGCCACAAGACTTGCCAGATAGGACAGGCTCTCCATGGTCTCGCCACGGCGGCCGATGAGGGCGCCCAGCTTTTCACCGTCCAGACGGATGATGGTGGCTTCGCCCTTCTGCACGGCGCTGAAGGTCACGTTCTCCACGCCCATCTTGGCAATGACTTCCTGCAGGTACTCCACAGCAGCCTTGACCTTGGCGTTCTCTTCGATCACGATGGGGACCTCGGTCTCCTCGTCTGCGTCTGCGGCAGCAGCCGGGGCGGGCTGCTCTGCGGCGGGAGCAGCGGGCTCTTCCACAGCAGTCTCTTCTGCCACAGGAGCAGTCTCCTGCACGGGGGCGGCAGTCTCAACAGGCTGCTCTGCCACCGGCTCCACCGGCTTTGCGGGTGCAGCGGCGGGGGCATCCGGCAGTTCCACGCTCACGCGCACCTTGGCGGGGGTGGTCTTTAAGCCCAGAAAACCGGTCTTTTGGGGCATTTCCAGCACTTCATAGCTGACATTCAGATCGTCGGCCTGCACGCCCAGCAGGGCGCAGGCTTTGGCGCGGGCTTCGTCCACCGTCTTGCCGGTGGATTCCTGTGTACGGATCATAACCGTTTACCTCCCTTGTTACTGTTTATCCTGCTTGTCAAGCTCGCTCAGCGGCACGGTGCGCTCGTCCTTGTAGCGTTCGGCGTCCAGCTGACGGGCATACTCCAGCCGGCGCTTGTTCATCTCGCTGGCGGAAAGGTTCTTTTCCACGCTCTTGCCGGTCTTGGGGTCGGTCACCGTGATGGTGGTGTTCTTCACACCGCGCTTTTCCTGCTTGCGCTTGGCGGCGATCTCCGCTTCCACTTCCTTGCGCATCTTCTCGGGGTCGTAGAACTTGCGCATGACCTGAGTCTGTGCGGTCATGACGATGTTAGAAATGACGTAGTACAGAGAGAATGCCAGCGGGTAGGTAAAGCAGAAGAACAGGTACATCAGCGGCATCATATACATGGTCAGCTTCATGCTGCCCTGCATCTGCTGGCCGGAGGCCTTCATACTGATGTGGGTGGACAGGAACATGGTGATGACCGACAGCAGCGGCAGCACGATATCCAGAGAAAGCCCCAGCTTCGGGATGCGGGTCAGGTCGATGCCAAAGAAGTTCATGTGCTGGCTGAACTCGGTGATGGTAGCGATCTGCTGTGCGGTAAAGCAGCCCAGCACGCCGCTGTTGCCGGCAACCACCTCGGCGATGATGTTGGTATCGCGGGTGATGGCGGTAAAGGAGATACCGGCGGCGGTCATAGCCTCGCCTGCGCTGGCCAGTGCAGCGGCGCTGATGTGGAAAATACGCTCCAGCGGGTTATACACCACGCCGATAACACCGAACATGACAAGGAAATTCAGCAGCATGGGCACGCAGCCGGCCGTGGGCTTATAGCCAAAGTCCTGCTGCAGCTTCATCAGCTCTTCCTGCTGCTTTTCAGGCTTATTCTTGTACTTGGTCTGGATCTCCGCGATCATGGGCTGGAAAGCAGACATTTTCGCCATGCTCTTCTGCTGGCTGGTCTGCAGGGGGATCTTGACGATGTTGATGAGCAGGGTGAAGAGGATGATGTCCCAGCCGTAGTTCGGCAGCAGCTTGTAGATCCACTCCATGACATAGCCGAGAGGACCGCTCAGGATGTAAAAGAAGTTCATACCTTTGTCCATTCTGCCCCGGCTGTGGCCCGGGACGCATTATTTTTTATCGTAGGACACGCCGCCCACAGTGCAGCGCGTCACAAGAAGCGAAAACTTTATCCCCTATGCCGCTTTTCAAACAGCTTTGCAGGCTGTAAATTGCGGGCAGGGCTTTGCCAGCGGCCGGGCGGCGGCACGGGGTCGTAGCCCCACTTGCCCAGCGGATTGCACCGCGCAATGCGCCATGCGCCCAGCAAAATGCCTTTTACACAGCCGTGGGTCAGGATGGCCTGCATGGTGTAGTTGCTGCAGCTGGGCGAAAACCGGCAGCTGCGGCCGATCCATGGGCTGAGGGTATACTGGTAGATGCGGATGGGCACGCACAGCGCCCTGCGGCAGAGCATTTGCAGCCGGTTCACACGCGGAACTCCGGCTTTTGTTTGCGGGCAGGGGGCACGGTGGCGGGCGGCTTTGCATCCGGGCGCTTTGCCTTATCCGGCAGACCGGCCTGGGCAAACAGCTTTGCCACAACGCTGCTCAGCTGCCAGCTTTTCAGTTTGGGGGTCATGCCCCGGGCCACGAAGATCAGATCATAGCCGCCGATATTGTAATCCAGATGCTCGTCAATGGCGGCCTTCATCACGCGGCGGGCGCGGTTGCGCTGCACGGCGTGGCCTATTTTTTTAGTGGCGGTCAGGCCCACCCGGGTGTTGCGGCCCCGAGTCTTGAGCACATACAGCACCAGAGCCTGGTTCACATAGGATTTGCCGCGGGCGTACACACGGCCAAACTCGCTGTTGCGGCGGATCGGACGATAACGCATAACATCGGCACCTCCTTTCGTCCGGGTGCACATAGGTGCACTCTTTAGCCAGTATATCAAAAATTTTTGCAGTTTAAAAGCCCATCCGGGCATTTTTACGAAAAAACTTTTGACGGGTAAAAAAATAAGACCGCCAATGGGATATCAGCGGTCTTTTGTGCGCATATTCATTTCTGCGCCGGATCTCACCTGCAAGGCAGAGATCAGACAGTCAGGCTCTTGCGGCCCTTTGCACGGCGAGCATTGATGACCTTACGGCCGTTCTTGGTGCTCATGCGGGTCAGAAAGCCATGAACTTCCTTGCGCTGACGCTTCTTGGGCTGAAAAGTTCTCTTCATGGTTGTATCCTCCGTAAAAACTTATCCCCGGTATGGGGTCTTGATCGGTCCCAGATTGGGGACAGGCTTGCAATTCAACAGTATATCGCATAGTATGACGTTCTGTCAAGCATTTTTTTCAGTTTTCTGCAAACTTTTTTCTGATTTTTCTGTTAAAAGCTTTTCAACTTTTTCACCATTTTGCTGTGGAAAACTTTTTTCTACCAGATATTGTGGTCTTTTTGGCGTGTTTCCACAAGGGCGCTGCGGGGGCTTATCTTATGTATTATAAATTACATTATAGTAATATAGACGCAGGGAGATTTTTGTGGTATACTAACATGGTATCAGCAGCATTGTTGAAAACTTCGACCGATTCAATGGAGTGGATGTTTTATGGATTCTTTCAAGGACGTTTTAGAAGCGGCCCAGATGTACTGCAAGGCGCAGATGGCCGAGCCAACGTACAATCTCTATATCGACGGGTTGGAGCCCATCAGCTTTGAGGACTCCAGCCATATCACCCTGTCGGTGCGCAACGATTTTATCTGCAAGATCGTCACCGACCGGTATCTTGGCCTGCTCAAGGAGGCCTTCAAGTCCGTGCTGGGCTTTGATGTGGACATCACCCTTGTGGTGCCCAGCACCCCGCCCCACGAAGTAGTGCTGGCCCAGCAGTACGAGGCAAACCCCGCCTCCCCGCAGGGCAACTACGAGTTCACCTTTGAAAACTTCATCAAGGGGCCGTCCAACCAGTTTGCGTTTGCTGCTGCGCAGGCTGTGGCGGCAAATCCCTCCGGGGCCTATAACCCCCTGTTCATCTACGGCGGCTCCGGTCTGGGCAAGACCCATCTGCTGACCGCCATTCAGACCGAGATCAAGCGCACCCACCCCGATTTCGTCATCATGTATGTCACCTGTGAGCAGTTCACCAACGAGCTGATCGCCGCCATCCGCGCCGGCAGCACCGAGGACTTCCGCATGAAGTACCGCGTGGCAGACCTGCTGCTCGTGGACGATATCCAGTTCATCGCGGGCAAGGAGTCCACGCAGGAAGAATTCTTCCACACCTTCAACTCCCTGCACGACGCCCACAAGCAGATCGTCATCGCTTCCGATCGCCCCGCCAAGGAGATCAAGAGTCTGGAGGAGCGTCTGCGCACCCGCTTTGAGTGGGGTCTGACCGCCGATGTGCAGCCGCCGGATTTTGAGACCCGGGTTGCCATCGTGAAGCGCAAGGCAGAGCTGCTGCATCTGGACCTGCCCGAGGACGTGGCAGAGTTCATTGCCAACCACCTGAAAAACAACATCCGCCAGCTGGAGGGCGCGGTGAAAAAGCTGAACGCCTATTATATGCTGGAGGGCATCCAGCCGGTGATCAGCGTGGCGCAAAACGCCATCAAGGATATCCTCAACGAGACCCAGCCGGTACCGGTGACCATCGAAAAGATCATTGGCGAGGTGTCCCGCACCTTCAACGTGTCCCCTGCCGACATCCGGGGCACCAAGCGCAACGCCAACGTGGCTTCCGCCCGGCGCGTTGCCATCTATATCCTGCGGGAGGTCACCGGCATGAGCATGGAGGAGATCGGGCGGGAATTCTCCGGCCGCGACCACTCTACCATCGTCTACTCCCTCAAGACCATGGAACGGGACATGAAGAACGACCAGCACCTGCGGGAGACCGTAAGCGATATCATCAAAAACGTGAAGGCCTAAACCGGGGAAAACCGGGTAAAAGTCATACTCATTTCAGGGTGTGACCCCAAAATATGGGGAGAAAACGGAACAAAAAGGGGAAAATAAGCCTATATCTTGTGGCAAAAAGGCGAAGCTTTCCACACTTTCCACTTAGTTTTCAACATTTAACATCAGTTCTTCACATCGGCTGTGGAAAGAACCACCGTTCCCCACCTTTCAACATTTCCTTCACGAGCCTTCCACAACCCGGTGGAAAGCCAAAGCCCCGCTTCCCGGCAAGACATTTCCGGGTTTTCAACATCTTCCCCACCCCCTACTACGGTTACTACAACAAGTTCAATATATTACTGCCTTCCGGCAGCAGCCCAAAGGGCAGGGATCAAGCCGGAAGTGTGAAAAAAGGAGAGATACTGTTTTGAACATCGTCTGCGATAAAACACTGCTCAGTGCAGCCATCGACGGCGTTTCCAAAGCTGTCACCATGCGCTCGTCCATCCCGGTGCTGGAGGGCATTCTGCTGAAGGCCGAGGGCTTTCAGCTCACCCTGACCGGCTACGATCTGGAAATGGGCATCGTGACCACCATCGAAGCCAACATCAAAGAACCCGGCGAGATCGTGCTGAATGCAAAACTGCTCAGCAGCATGATCAGCCGGATGCCGGCAGGTCAGATCAGCATCGTGGCTGCCGATAACGGCAAGACCACCATCCAGAGCGGTGTGGCACAGTTCGAGATCCAGTCCATGCCGGCTACCGATTTCCCGGATCTGCCCAACACCGGCGCGGAGCAGACCCTGACCATCAAGACCGGCGTGCTGCGGGACATGATCGACCGCACCCTGTATGCCGTCAGTCAGGACGAGAAAAAACCCGCCCACACCGGCGAACTGTTCGAGATCGAGCTGGACAAGCTGACCATAGTGGCGCTGGACGGCTATCGTCTGGCCATCGTGGAGCGCCCCATCACTGCCGTGAAGGATATCCGCATCATCGTGCCCAGCAAGACCATGACCGAGGTGTCCCATCTGCTGGCCAACGATGACGAGGAGGATGTGCACATCAGTGCCAACCGCCGCTATGTGGTGTTCACCACCGCCGGTTACACCATCATGAGCCGCCTGATCGAGGGCGAGTTTTTGAACTACCGCAACGTCATCCCCGCCGGAAGCCGCACCCGGGTGACCATCGACACCAAGGACTTCATCTCCACCATCGAGCGTGCCTCTCTGATTATTACAGAGCGTTTAAAAAATCCCCTCCGCATCTCCTTTACAGAGGGTAAAGTCGTGGTGCGCTGCCAGACCAACCTCGGCCGCGTGGTGGACGAGTTCAGCGCCGCCTGCGAGGGCGACGAGGTAGAGATCGGCTTCAATAACCGCTATCTGCTGGATGCTTTGCGCAACGCCCGCACCGAGCAGGTGCGCATGGAGATCAGCGGACCTTTGAGCCCGGTGAAGGTGCTGCCGGTAGAGGGCAACGACTTTTTGTATCTGGTACTGCCGGTACGCTTTAAAAACGACTAAGGAGCGCGTTTTATGCAGAAGATTCTCATTCATACCGAGTTTATCAAGCTGGATGCCCTGCTCAAATTTGCCGGTCTGTGCGAGACCGGCGGCGAAGCCAAAGAGCTGGTGCAGGGCGGTGCTGTGAAGGTGAACGGCGAGGTGTGCACCATGCGGGGCAAAAAGTGCCGCGCCGGAGACGTTATCGAGCTGGACGGCCAGAGCGTAGAGATCGGGCAGGGCCAGTAAATGCGTCTGCTTTCGCTGGAAGTACAGAACTATCGCAATATTTGTGCGGCACGGCTGGAGCCCGGGCGGGAGCTTACCGTCATCTGCGGCAACAACGGCCAAGGCAAGACGAACCTTTTAGAGGCCATCTGGCTGCTGACCGGCGGCAAA
>OHPQ01000929.1_pt1 | contig 9188 bp, 8 predicted proteins | sample 1577821 | NCBI WGS metagenome assembly OHPQ01 (sample SAMEA3879509, study PRJEB24766) | human gut metagenome | biome: human-associated habitat; feature: feces | place: USA | collected 1985/1987 | reverse complement strand
TTTTACGGATGCGGATGGTCTGCGCTGGAGCTATGAGGTGGAGAGCGTGGAGACTTTGCGCCCCACCCAGATCGAGGAGATGACCACCGCCACCGAGACAGACAGCTGGGATCTGACCCTGTTCACCTGCACCTCCGGCGGCAACGCCCGGTATGCGGTGCGCTGTGTGCGGACGGGCTACCCCGTCCGGGTGACGGATGCGGCAGAATAATGCTTTGCACAGCAGGATGATTTGGAAGGGCTTCCGCTTTGCTATAGCCATTATCAGCGGAAAATTTATTTTTAATTTCGGGATAGCGGAGCGTCTGCGGACGCTCCGCTATCCCATTTTCACAGGAGGGGGCGTGACGGAAAACGGCAGCTCCAGCGCCTGTTTCCTGCGGAAATGCGGCGCTGCGGGGACTGCCAAAGACCTGATCTCCGAGGAAAATGGCCGTGTACAGCGTGAGCAGACTGGGGAGCATACGCTGTTTTTTACGCAAAAATCCGCAAAAACGTTTGAAAGTCCTTTTTATGGTATCTGAATTATGCGATACTGTGTTCACCGGGGAAGTCCCGGGAATAAAACAGACACACAGGAGGGAAACACCATGAAGGATTTTGAGTTGCGTTATGTGGGCAGTCATGTGGAGGTATACACCGGCAGTGGTGTGTTCCTGTTTTCGGCCGATACGGTGCGCGAGGCCATGGAAGAGCTGGCCGGGTAAGCGGAGGCATACCGCATCCGAGATGGTATAATGTAAAATGTATGTAAAATAACGGAAAGCTTTTTGTTTGCCACCCAGAAATATGTTGCGGAATGTGTGAAAAAAGTAATTTTCGTGTAAAATAAACCTTGTTGAGACGCCCCCTTTGATGGTATAATAAAAATAAGCGGCTGCCGGAACAGGGCAAGTGCTGTGCACGTGCAAGGTTTCGGCAGCTGTGTGCTGTAAAGGATAAAAAGGGAAGTTTCATATTAGGAGTATCGTTATGGATATCACACACATTACCTCTCTGCTGGGCGGCGTTGCGCTGTTCTTGTACGGTATGTCCATCATGGGCGCCGGACTGGAAAAGCTGGCAGGCGGCAAGATGCAGGGCGTATTGCAAAAGCTTACCTCCTCTACCATTAAGGGCGTGATCTTCGGCACACTGATCACCGGCGTCATCCAGTCGTCGGCTGGTACGGTGGTTATTTGTGTTGGTCTGGTCAACTCCGGTATCATGACACTGACGCAGTCGGTAGGCGTGATCATGGGTGCAAATATTGGTACTACGGTAACAGGTCAGTTGATCCGCATGGCGGATATCTCAGGCGACAGCCTGTGGCTGACCTTGATCCAGCCCAAGACCTTTGCCCCCGTGGTGGCGTTTATTGGCTGCATTTTTTATGTGTTCCTCCGCAATGCCAAAAAGAAGAACATCGGCCAGATCATGCTGGGCTTCGGCATTCTGTTTACCGGCATGAGCCTGATGGATACCGGCGTTGCTCCCCTGCGGGAGAGCGCCGTCTTTCAGAATCTGTTCGTCACCATGACCAACCCCATTCTGGGCGTTCTGGTGGGCGTGGTGGTCACCGTGATCATCCAGTCCTCCTCCGCTTCGGTGGGTATTCTGCAGGCACTGTCCAGCACAGGGCTTGTCACCTTCAGCTCTGCCATTCCCATCATTCTGGGTGCGCATATCGGTACGGCGTTCACCCCGCTGCTCACCATCGGCGGCTCTTCCAAGGATGGTAAGCGGGCAGCGCTCATCCACCTGTACTTCAACGTCATCGGCAGTGTGATCCTGCTGGCGCTGATCTATGCGGTGCAATTCACCATCGGCATCCCCATGTGGGGCGATGTGATGAACAAGAGCTCCATTGCAAACATCCATACCTTGTCCAGCGTATGCGCCATGCTGCTGTTCCTGCCTTGCAGCGGAGTGCTGAGCCGCTTGGCGATGCTCACGGTGCCCAGTAGCGTGGAGGAAGCACAGGAGCTGAGCATGCCGGTGCTGGACGAGCGTCTGTACAAGAGCCCGGCAGTGGCCTTGCAGCAGGCGAAGAATGCGGTGATCAAGATGTCTCGCCGCGCCGCCCGCAACGTGGGTCTGGCCGCGCCGCTGCTTTTGAAAATGGACGAGGAGACCGTGAGCGCCATTAAGGTACGCGAGAACCTGATCGACCGCATGGAGGTGGAGATCACCAACTACCTGATCAAACTGACCGATCAGGAGCTGGGCGACGACGAGAGCCACGCGGTGACCGAGCTGCTGAACTTTGTCACCGAGTTCGAGCGTATCGGCGACTATGCCGTGAACATCATGGAAAAGGCCGAGGAACTGTACGACAAGGAAGCCAGCTTCAGCGAGAGCGCCAAAAAGGAACTGCAATTGCTGGATGCCGCTTTGGAACGCATTCTGGTTCTGACGGACGAGGCCTTTGAAAACGATGATGTCCAGAAGGCAGCACAGGTGGAGCCGCTGGAGGAGATCATTGATGTGATGGTGGAGCGTCTGCGCGACCAGCACATCCTCCGCCTGAAGGACGGCATTTGCTCCATCGACACCGGCGTGGTGTTCCTGGATGTGCTGAACAACGCCGAGCGTATCTCCGACCACTGCTCCAACATTGCGGTGCGCATGGTGGGCATGGAGGCCGGCGATGATTACGACTCTCACACCCTGAAAAACATCATGCACCACAGCCCCAGCAAGGACTATATGCTGGAGTACGAGCAGTGCCGCAAGGAATACCTTGTGCCGCTGGAAGAAATGGAAGCCTGAATCATATAAATGCAACGAGCCGCTGCACATCGTGCAGCGGCTCGTTGCATTTACTCCCCCAAATCCTCCAGCAGCAGGTCCAGCTCCCGGGGGCTGTTGACCACAAGCCCGCGCTTGATGCGTAAGGCGTCGTTTTCGGGCAGAAGATTGGTGTAGATGCCGGTCACGCGGATCAGGGTGCCCGGGGTGCCGTCGGCGCGGCAGGTATACACCGCCACCCGCCCGCCGCTGTCTTGCAGGCAGTAGCGGGCGGTGTCCGTCTGGGGCACTGCCTGCGCGGCAAGGCTCAGGGGAGAGGCGGGGTCGGTCTCAGACCCGGCGGGGCTTTGGGACAGCGGCAGCTTTGGCAGCGCCATCCAGAACAGACTGAATACAATGGTGAATACGCAAAGCCCGTAGAACAGGCAGACAGACAGCTTGCGCATAAAAAACACTCCCTTCCCCGGTAAGTATGCCCCGTTTTGGCGGATGGCAGACAATTTTCACACGCAGATACTGTACTTTCCACAAGAGAGTGTGTTATACTATTTATATCTGCTCAGCGCGCAAAGATTGGTTCTTGCCCGGCTGGGGCTTGCGTGTTATAATATGGTATTGCAGTTTGAAATTTCGTGTCACAAACGATGTGGATAAAGCCCGGTGCAGCTATGCCCGGCAACAGTCTTGAAATGTCAGGAGGCGATCCCTATCTCCAACAATGAGATGAGAAAGATCCATCGGGGCGGCGAGGAGCAGCCTGCCCGCCCGGTGGGACGTAAGGTCAATGTTTCCCAGAGCCGCCGCGAAGCGCGCCCCGCAGTGGAAAACCGTACCCGCACACCCAAGGCACCCAAAAGCCCCAAGCCGCCGAAGGAAAAGAGCAAGCATCCCATTCTGCGGTTCATTGGCCGCACCGTCGCTACGGTGCTCTGCCTTGGCATCATGCTGGGCAGCGTGGTGGCCGTGGGCATGGTGTTCTATGTGGTGCAGGCTACTGCCAACGACGGTGACCTGCTGGACTTGGACAACATCCAGCTGAGCCAGTCCAGTATGGTGGTAGCTACCGACCCGGATACCGGCGCACAGGTGGAGTATGCCACCCTGCGCTCTTCCAACAGCCACCGCGTATGGGCAGACCTTGAGCAGATCCCCTCCAATTTGCAGTATGCCTTCATCTGCACCGAGGATAAGGACTTCTACTCAGAGCCCGGCGTCAACTTCAAGCGCACCATCGGTGCAATGATCAACGAGTATCTGCTGCCCATTTACAGCTCCAAGCAGGGCGCATCCACACTGGAACAGCAGCTCATCAAGAACCTGACCGATGACAACAGCGCCAGCGGTATCAATGGTGCACTGCGCAAGGTGCGCGAGATCTACCGCGCCCTCTGCCTGAGCCGCAGCTACTCCAAGGAGACCATTCTGGAGGCTTACCTGAACACCATCAGCTTTACCGGCACCATTCAGGGTGTGCAGACGGCGGCCAACGAGTACTTCAACAAGGACGTCAGCCAGCTGAGCCTGTGGGAGTGCGCTACCATTGCCTCTATTACCAAAAACCCCACCAACTATAACCCCTATACGAACCCCGAAAATCTGATCCACCGCCGCAACTTCATCATGTACAATATGTGGCAGCAGGGTGTGATCAGCGAGGAGGACTACCGCAACGGCGCTGCACAGCCCCTTGTGCTGGCCGAAGAAGACAGCGGCAAAAAGCCCAGCACCGTCACCTCCTACTTCACCGATGCACTGTTCAATGAGGTCGTGCAGGACATCATGACCAAGGAGGGCATCAGCGAGTCCGAGGCGCAGAAGCTGCTCTACACCGGCGGCTTTACCATCGAAGCCACTGTCAACACCAAGTTGCAGTCCCAGATGGAAAACCTGATGCTGAACACCGACGATGCCTACTTCCCGGCGGGCTGGCATGAGGAAGAGGTTACCTCCATTTCGGACGATGATGTGCAGGTGTTCAACGAGGACGGTACCCCCAAGACCCGCACCGGCGAGGATGGCACCGTCTACTATTACCGCAACGTGCGCACGCAGGCTGCTATGGTCACGCTGGACTATGACGGCAATGTGCTGGCTATTGCGGGCGGCTTGGGCGAAAAGACCAAGAGCCTTGCCCTGAACCGTGCTTACAACGTGGAACGGCAGACAGGCTCTACCATCAAGCCCATCGGCGCCTATGCACTGGGCATCGAGTACGGTCTGGTCAACTGGTCCACCATGCTCAACAACTCCCCCCTGTACCAGAAGCAGGATATGATCATCCGGGACGAGGACTACTGCCGCAAGAATGGCCTGATGGGGCTCTCCGACAAGCAGCTCCGCGCTTACCCCAACGCATGGCGCAGCTGGCCGCGCAACTACGGCGGCAACTATGGCGACGGCAGCGATCTCCCGCTGTGGAACGGCCTTGCCCGCTCGCTGAATACCATCGCAGTCCGCGTGGGCGACCTTGTGGGCGCAAGCAATATCTTCAACTTCGTCTACAACACCTTGCAACTGAATACGCTGGACCCCACCAACGATGTGGGTCTGGCGCAGATGGTCATGGGCAGCCAGACCAAGGGTGTTACGCCCATGGCGCTGGCCGCAGCCTTCCAGATCTTCTATGACGGCGAGTACACCACCCCGCACCTGTATACCCGTGTGCTGGACCGGGACGGCAACATCTATCTGGAAAACAACGCCACCAGCTATCAGGCACTGACCCCCGATACCGCTTATGTCATGAACCGTCTGCTGAAGAACGTTCTGTTCTCCAGCGTAGGTACTGCCAGCGGCCGCTACCCCAACTCCAACGGCATGGAGGCCTTTGGTAAGACCGGTACTGCCAGCGATGAAAAGGATCTGTGGTTCGTGGGCGGCACGCCCTACTATGTCACCGCTGTGTGGTGGGGATATGATGCACCTTACGATATGACCAAGACTCTGTCCAAGCAGCAGGCCAAGACCCGCACCTGTGTTATGGCGTGGAAGGCACTGATGGAGCAGGCACAGGCAGACCTGCCCTATAAGGCATTCCCCACCTCCGCAGGCGTGGTGGAGCGCCGTTACTGCACCCAGAGCGGATTGCTGGCCGGTGCAGGCTGCCCGAGCACTGCCGTGGGCTACTACCGTGCCGATGACCTGCCCGATACCTGCACCTATTCCCATGCCGCACCGCAGGCTGCTGCCCCTGCCGAGAACACAGACGATGCTGTGCCTACCGGTCATACCCACCGATACCAGTGCACTGGACACGGAATAAGGACAAAAATCGTACTTTTTCACCCCTTTGCTGAAAAATCCGGCAAGGACAGGGCGCACTTCACAAGACAAAACTGGACAAAGTGACAAAATAGCATCCGGGCTCTTGCATTGCAGGGGTTCGGATGCTATTATATTTTCTGCAAGAACACTTGTGTTTGAGAGGTGAACAAGTTGGAACGCCGTTTTTATCTGGTGGATGCGCAGGTGCTGCCGGAGGTTTTTCTCAAGGTGGTACGCGCCAAGGAGCTGCTGGCCAGCGGCGAAGCCCGCAGCATTTCGGCTGCGACCCGCGCCGTAGAGCTTTCGCGCAGTGCATTTTATAAGTATAAGGATTGTATCTTTGATTCAGAGAACGGCCGTGAGGTCATCACGGTCATGGCCACCCTGCGGGACGAGACCGGCGCGCTGCAAAGCCTTCTGGCCGGCATCAGCGCCGCAGGTGCCAGTATTGTGACCATCAACCAGTCCACCCCGGAGAATGGGGCTGCGCTGGTGGCGGTCACCATCCGCACCGATACCATGCAGATGTCCCCGGAGGAACTGACCGAAAAGCTTTCGCGCCAGCGCATGGTCGTGGGTGTGCGCTGCGGGTATAACCTGTAACAAAGCAGGAAACGAGGGAAAGAGAGTATGGCTAAAATTGCAATTCTGGGCTTTGGCACGGTGGGCAGCGGCGTATACGAGGTGCTGTGCCACAATGCTGCAAGCGTCTCCCGCCGGGCTGGCGAACCGGTGGAGGTAAAATATATTCTGGACCCGAAGGATTTTACCGGCAACCCGGTGGAGCCCTTGGTGGTCAAGAATATCGACGTGATCCTGCAGGACCCGGAGATCCGGGTGGTGGTGGAGACCATCGGCGGTACCCGCTTTGCTTACCCCTACGTCAAGGCGTGTCTGGAGAGCGGCCGCAGCGTGTGCACCTCTAACAAGGAGATGGTGGCCACCTACGGTGCAGAGCTGCTGGCACTGGCCAAGGAGCACGACTGTGCCTTCCTGTTCGAGGCCTCTGTGGGCGGCGGTACGCCCATCATCACCCCCATGCACCAGTGCCTGGCGGCCAACGTCATCACCGAGGTGGAGGGCATCGTGAACGGTACCACCAACTTCATGCTCACCAAGATGGTGCGGGAGGGACTGGGCTTTGAGGATGCGCTGCAAATTGCGCAGGAGCTGGGTTACGCAGAGACCAAGGACCCCAGCGATGACGTGGACGGCCGCGACGCCTGCCGCAAGATCGCCATCCTGTCCTCCATGGTGTGCGGCCACCAGATCTACCCCCAGAACATCCCCACCCGGGGCATCCGTGCCATTACCGCCGCCGATGTGGCCAGCGCCGAAAAGCTGGGCTGCGTTATCAAGCTGATCGCATGGATGAAGCTTGGCAAGGACGGCAGCGTGGCCGCCGGTGTAGAGCCGTGTCTGGTGCCCAAGGCAAACCAGCTGGCCAGCGTGGACGATGTGTTCAACGCGGTGCTGGTCAAGGGCGATATGCTGGGCGATGTGGTGTTCTACGGCAAGGGCGCAGGCAAGCTGCCCACCGCCAGCGCTGTGGTGGCAGACGTGGTGGATGCGCTGAAAAACGGCGCACAGGTGCACGACAGCCTGTTCTGGCAGCCTGCTGAGCCGGTGGAGGGAATGCTCACCGACCCGGCTCCTGCTGCATATTATGTGCGTGTGGCGGGCATTGCCCCCGCTGTGGTGGAGGCCATCTACGGCTACGGCAAGGTGGTGGATGAGCGGTACGAGGGCTGCGCCTACTTTGTGAAGCGCGCCGATGAGCGTGCGCTGGCAGAGGCCGCGCGCAAGGTGGAGGCCGTGGGCGGCAGCGTGAAGCTGGTGCTCAAGCGTCTGCCCGAGGAAGTGTAACGGAAAGGAACTGCGGCAATGAAGATCAAGGTTTCGGTCCCTGCCACCAGCGCTAACGTAGGCTCCGGCTTCGATGCGCTGGGTCTGGCAGTTACGTTGTACAACACGGTCACCTTTGAGGACAGCGAGGTGCTGGAGATCTCGGCATCGGACGGCACCCGCATCCCCCGGGGCGAGTCGAATCTCGTGTACCGCTCCGCCAAGGGTCTGTTCGAAAAGGTTGGCAAGCAGATCCCGCCCCTTAAGATCACCCAGACGAACCCCATCCCCATGGCACGGGGTCTGGGCTCTTCTTCAGCCTGCATCATCGCGGGTCTGCTGGGCGCAAACCGGATGCTGGGCGATGTGCTCAACACGCAGGAGTTGCTCACGCTGGCAACTGCCATTGAGGGACACCCCGATAACGTGGCTCCGGCACTGCTGGGCGGCCTGACCAGCAGCGTATTCGAGGACGGCAAGGTGTATTCGGTCAAGCGGAATGTGGATGAAAGCCTCTGCTTTGCTGCCATCGTGCCGGACTACAAGCTGCTGACCGAGGCAGCCCGCGCAGCCCTGCCTAAAGAGGTATCCCATAAGGACGCGGTGTATAACCTGTCGCGTGCGGCGCTGGTGCCCGCAGCCTTCTGCGAGGGGCGGCACGACCTACTGGCCATTGCCACCGAGGATAAGCTGCACCAGCAGTATCGCATGCCTCTGATGCCCGGCTCCCGCGAGGTATTCGATATGGCGCGGCTGTGCGGCGCAAAGGCCGTGTATGTGTCCGGTGCAGGCAGCACGGTCATGGCTGTGGCAGAAAAGGCCGAGGCCGAAAAGTTCTATTCCAAGCTGGAAAAAGGCCTGGAGCTGCTGGAAGGTCTGGACGGATGTGAAGCATTTACACTGTTGCAGCTGGATGCCGATAACACCGGCGCAACCGTGGAATGATAAATGGGTAAGGGAAGTGCAAGGACGCTTCCGCCCGGCAAGCCCCCCGCAAGCGCGGGGCGTTAAAGAGGAGAGTGACAAGATATGGCGTTGATCGTACAGAAATTCGGCGGTTCTTCCGTAAAGGACCGTGACCGTATCTTCAACGTTGCGCGGATCGTGGCCAACACCCACAACGCGGGCAATGACGTAGTGGTGGTAGTCTCCGCACAGGGCGACACCACCGATGACCTGATCGCCAAGGCAGGGGAGATCACCCATAACCCCTCGGCGCGTGAGATGGATATGCTGCTGGCCTCCGGCGAGCAGATCAGCATCGCACTGCTGGCCATGGCGCTGAACGAGCTGGGCTGCCATGCCATCAGCCTGACCGGCTGGCAGGCGGGCTTCCGTACCGACCGTGC
>OHPQ01000924.1_pt1 | contig 9247 bp, 10 predicted proteins | sample 1577821 | NCBI WGS metagenome assembly OHPQ01 (sample SAMEA3879509, study PRJEB24766) | human gut metagenome | biome: human-associated habitat; feature: feces | place: USA | collected 1985/1987 | reverse complement strand
ATGGTGTGTTGAAAAAGCAGTTTGCACTCGTACGGGATCAGTTCTCGATGGAACTGCCGGAGGGAAAACTGGAACTCCGGGAATATGCCGGCTCCATTGGCCACAATTACTCGGTAAAACTGAACGGAACCATGATCGGCGCCATCGTCCCCCTCGCAATTCTCGTGCTGGTGCTGGGCGTGTTCATGCTGAAAAACGTGGGCGAGCTGAAGAACCCCAAGCTCGACCTGCCCTCGGTCGTCCTCTCCACCATCGCCTTCGGCGGACTTCTCTACGGGTTCTCGAGCGCCTCGTCGATGGGTTGGGGCAACCCCGTGGTGCTCGGCTCGATCGTCGCGGGTGTCGTGTGCTTGGTGCTGTTCGTCGTACGCCAGGGCAAAATCGAGGACCCGCTGCTTCAACTGGGCACGCTCAAGACGCGCGAGTTCCGCGTGGCCGCCATCATCGTCACGCTCATCAACGCCGCATGCCTGGTCACCAACACGCTGTTGCCGTTGCTGCTGCAAACCTCGCTTGGCGCTTCGGCCTTCGAAACCGGTATGGCCATGCTTCCCGCCGCGGCGGTGGGCATCATCATCAGCCCTATCTCCGGCGTGGTGTTCGACAAGTTCGGTCCGCGTGCCATCTCGATCGTCGGCCTGGCCCTCATGACCGGCGCCCTGTTCCTGCTCTCGCTTTCGACGGTAAACACGCCCATCTTGGTGGTTGCGCTGTTCTGCATGCTGCAGTCCGCCGGCCAGTCGCTCGCGAACATGCCGGTGAACACATGGGGTGTCAATGCCTTGAAAAATGACATGATCGCCCACGGCAACGCCATCGCGAACACCGGCCGCCAGGTCGCCGGCGGTTTGTGCACGGCGCTCATCATCACGGTCATGACAAGCGTCACCGCGTCGGCCGGCGTCGATGCGAGCATCCAAGTAGCCACCGCCGTGGGCGCGGGCGTCGCTTACAAGGTGTGCGCGGCAATCGGCCTCGTTTCCCTTATCTGCGCCATATTCAGCGTGCGCACCAAGAAAACCGCACCGAAAACGAAGGAGGCATAAGCGATGTCCGAGATTCTGTCCGAGCGCATCCCGCTCGAGCTCGAGGGGACGCCCGTTTCGAGCATCATGATTGAAGAGCCGTTCACCTGCACGCAGGATTGCACGATTTCCGACGTGGTGCGCATGCTCGCCGAAAACGAGGTGAGCAGCATGCCCGTAATCGATGAGCGCAACCAGGTGGTCGGGTTCATCTCCGACGGCGATGTCATGGGAGCCATCGCGCAGCATCGCGCTCACACCATCTTCACGGGCGGCGACGCGTCCATGCTGTACTTCGACGATCAGAGCCTTGAGCAGCGCATCGAAGACCTGAAGGATCGCTGCGTCATGGATTTCGCGACGCGCCAGGTAGTGTGTGCCCGTCCCGAGCAGAGCATCGCCCGCGTCGCCGCGCTGCTGGCGAAGAAGAAGTTCAAGAAGCTTCCTGTGGTTGATGACGAGGGCAAACTCGTGGGGGTCATCCGCCGCTCCGCCATCACCAAATACATCTTCGGCATCCTTTTCCAATAGGGGCAGGTCGCACTTGAGGCGAACATCTCGAGGCATCGAGCCAGCAACTGGACCAGACAACCTTGACACGCACGCGCTTTCCCTCGATGCTTCGGTAAGGGGAGCTGCGAAAATCGCAGCACGGGTGATCGGCGCCGCGCCCCCGAAGGCAAAAGCGAACACGGGAGCGATACGATGGGAAAAGTCCTGGACGAAGATTTGGTTTATGAGATTCTCTCCGTCGTGGCAGAGATTCCGGCGGGATGCGTCGCCTCGTACGGTCAGATAGCGCGCCTCATCGGCAGGGAGAAAAACTCTCGCCTGGTCGGAGCGGTGCTGAGCGAGGCGGATCGCTACGGCGATTATCCCTGCCACCGCGTCGTCAACCACGCGGGACGCCTCGCGCCAAACTTCCCCGACCAGCGAGCACTACTGACGGAGGAAGGAGTCGCCTTCCGAGACAACGGCTGCGTCGACATGAAAAAGCACCAGTGGAACGAGTAGCCAGGCAGCGTAGCGTCGAAAGGAGCGACGCCACGGGGAACGACCTGCGCCCCGCCGCCGGACAACCTATGGCAAAGTGACACGTCCCACAAAGAGCGGCGCACCAGTACGAGACACGACCGCGACGTAAAAAGACCCTATGATACTCGTAAGCATCTATCTGATTGCCCGCCTCGAGGTACCCAAAGAACGAGAGATGCCGAAACCCCTAGACAAAGAAAAAGGTCGGGAGCTTTTATGCTTCCGACCTGAAGTTTCATGGTCGCGGGGGGCGGATTTGAACCACCGACCTTCGGGTTATGAGGTCGCTACGACGTTGTTTCATTCAGACATTTCGACCCAAATTGAAGTCAATATAACTCCAGGTCATTTGATGTTTTCATAGATTTACGAAAGAAAAGTACGCGGAATAATTCGACCCAAATTCGACCCACAACGAGCTTGAAAGCGGTCAGGCGGAGCATTACCCTTGGGGTGTGACCCCACGCAGGGCCCACCACCAAGGGTAATGCCCACCCGCCCCAGGCAAGGAACACGATGAACGACCGACCTCTCGTCATAGGCAAAGGAACGAAGCAACGCCGCGACAAATACACGTGGCGCTACCGTCACAGCCTCGGCAAGGATCCGGTCACGGGCAAATACCGCTATTCGCCGTGGCAGACCATACATACCACCAAAAGCCGAGAGGTCGACGCCGCACTCGAAGCCTACAAGGCAGAACTCAACAGCGGCACCTACGTCCAAAAATCGAGGGACACCGTCGGCTCGTACGCAAAAAAGTTCCACGACAACCGCGAAGGAACCATCACGCCGCTCGCCTACTCGACATCCTACTCAATCGAGAACCGGACGCGCACATCACATGCGTGATGCTCATGCTCGACACCGACATGAGAAGGGCGGAAGCCCTCGGGATGACGTGGTCCGATGTCTCCGTCGAGAACAGAAGCATCCTCATTGAGCAGCAGTTCGCGGCCGATCGAAGCGTTCGCTCGCCCAAAAGCAAGAAAAGCGTGCGGAGGATCTCGATAAGCGAGACGCTGACGTCGTATCTCGAATTCTGGAAAAAGGAGCAGGCCCGCGAAATGGAAGCCTTCGGCCTGGAACAAGTCAAAGGCACTCCGCTCGTCCACTCATTCGAACGAACGAAAGACAGGCATCCCCAAGTCAACTTCATGGACCTGAATGGGTTTTCGCGCTGGTTCAGAAACTTCAGCGTCGAGAACGGGTTCGGTATGTTCGAAGGCGTTCGAACATACCATTATGTGAAGGAAACTGTCGACGGGGAAACGATTTCGAAGCGTTATGAGCATAAAGAGTGGCTCGAATTGAGGGATTACCTCAGGAAGCATCCCAAGGTTCGCGAGGCGAGGCATATCAGCACATATGAGAGCGAGCACCTTCCTTACGGATATTCGGGCCTATCGAGCCACACCGCTACTGCCGCTACTGCCCGCCAGCTTCCGAACCAGCGGGCGGTAGCAGCACCCCGAACATCTCGCCGACAGCGCAGAGAGTCGTCGACCTGGCGGCCAAGGCCGACATCGAGGACGTGATGCTGTGCGACCTGCCCGGCGTCCTGTCCTTCCTAGGGCTGCCACCTGAGACGGAGATGCCGCCGGGCAACAAGGGGAAGACGAAGCTCAAGAAGCTCTACAGGAAGGTGGCGCCGAACAAGGCATACCACTCCGGCGAGCGCGCCAAGGATTTGATCTCGCACCTCGACATGGCAGAGATCTGGAGTGGGAAGGATAAACTGGACTTTCCTTTAAGGATCCTCAAGCGTATTGCCGCTCGTATTCCACTGGAGACATGTAGCCCAGGGTGGAATGCATGCGCACCCTATTGTAATAGAGCTCTATGTACTTGAAGATGTCCTGCTTGGCCTCGTCCCTCGTCCCATAGCTCCTCTCTTTCACCAATTCCCTTTTCAGCGTCTTGAAGAACGACTCGGCCACCGCGTTGTCCAGCGGCGTGCCGGGCCTTGATACCGACTGGACTATGCCATGCGAGTCCAGACACCGCTGGAAGGAACGGGAGGTGTACTGCGCGCCCCGATCGTCATGGAAGACGAGGCTGCCGTCATCTGGCGGACCCTCCCTGCCGACCGCCTGCTCCATCGCGTCGATCGCGACCTTCTCGGTGATGCGCTCGGACATTGACCAGCCCACGACCTTGCGGGAGAAGGCGTCTATCACGGCTGCGAGATAGAGCCACCCTTCTCTTGTGGGTATGTAGGTGATGTCGCCCACCCAAAGCCTGTTGCGCTCGCCCACGGTGAAAGCGCGCTCTACCAGGTTCAACCGAGGGTCTCCCGGCTCGACCTTCTTCTGGATGCGGTGTTTTCGGGTCGCGCCCTTTCCGGCAAGTCCGAGCTTCTGCATGATGCGGAGCACGCGCTTCTCGCTCACGACGATGCCGCTTTTTCGCAGTTCGCGGTTGATGCGCCGGTAGCCGTAACGGCCCTTGTGCCGCTCGAAGGCCTCGACGACGAAACCTTCGATCGCCTCCCGCTCTATCTGGGCGTCGGACTTCTTCCGGCCGAGATACTCGTAGAAACCGGATTTCGAGACTTTCATCAGCCCGCATGCCTTCTTGATGGGGCCGATCTCGCCCCTATGCTCTTTGAGGAACTCGAACCTCACGCATGGTCTTGACTCAAGAAGGCCCGGAAATTTTTTAGTATCTCGTTCTCGCGCTCGAGCTCCTCGACCTTCTTCTTGAGCTTCACGATCTCGTAGTCCTTGTTGATCTTCGGGGAGCCGTTTCCGGGGAACGCGCCGTCTCCCATCTCCTCGTATTCGCGGGCCCATCTTCTCAGCGTCGAATCCTTTATGCCGAGTTCCTCCGATAGGCCTTTGACCGTCATTTCCCCGGACAGGACCACCTTTGCCGCCGAGACCTTGAACTGCCTGTCGTATCGCTTTCTTCTTTGGGTCATCTTGAACACCTTTCGCTCTTAACTAGGTGTCCAATTCATCATACCCACTCCAATCAGGGCATCGGCGCCCGTCCAAGAATTGGGATGCAGTTCAATACGAGCTCGGGGCTCTTTTCGTCTAGATTGGGGACGCATGGCCGGACGAAAACAATTTGCGTCTGGTAATAAGCGTACGAAAGCGCAATTTACGTCTTAATTCCGTACGCAAATCAAGACGAAAACCGTTTACGTCTGCTTTAAATCCGTACGAAAACGGTTTTCGTCTTGCAGGGCAGTTGCCGTTTCTACAGTTCAACTTCCAGTTCGGCTTTGTGTTCGTAGAGGTAGTCGCGCATGGAGGGGATGGCAAATGAGACCTTGCCGTACGAAGGAGCCTCGATAATCGATTCTCTTAACAGGCGGCTGCGGACGGAGCTCACCTGTTGAGGCGTTTTGTTTAGGGCATCGGCAACCATGCTGGTCGAGCTCGTCTGCCCCAAAGACGCCATGCTCAGCATATAAGCGATGCACGTGGGCGGAATGCGCCGCAGCGCGGGCTCAATCACCATGGCGCAGAAGCGTTCGCGTGCCGTTGCAATGCCACGCTCGGCTTCTTCTTCTCCAATAATCGCTGTATGTGCGCGTCTTGCCAACTGCCATGCGTAGTATCCAACGAGTTGGATCATGAAAGGATAGCCTTGCGTTGCCTCGGCAAGTTGGCCGGCAATACCTGGCTGCAACTCCACGCCAGACGCTTCAATGGTTTCCTCGAGGGAATACAACACTTCGGTTACTGCCACAGCCTTCAGGTCAAAGGGGAGGGCGCGGCGCAAAAACGCAAGTGTCTTTCCGTTGATGATGCTTTCAATCATCGAAGGCAGCCCAGCAAAAACAAAGGCGATATCAAGGTCTTCGCCGATAACCTGCTGAATCGCAATGGAGAGCGTTCGGACCTCATCGAGCTCTGCGTCCTGAACCTCGTCGAGAGTGATGAGCAGGCCGTTTCCATTCTTGGATATTGTCTGTCTCAAAGCGTCGCGTAGCGATGGGCCGATTCGCTCAATGTCTATGCTGCCGATGGATATGCCAGCTACGGTGGGCTCAAATCTGGCGTGTTTGGCCTGGAATTTGGGCTGCAGCTGTTCGAGAATGCGCTGGCAAAGTCCCTCGGTTGCGACCTCTTTTATGACCGTCCAGCCACGGCTTTGCGCCAAACGTGAGCACTCGTCAAGGAGGACCGTCTTGCCCGTTCCACGGACGCCGGCTATGCGCATTAGGCGCCCCGGGGCACCAGGCCCGTTGACGAGGCCCTCATTGAATTCTTCGAGTACATCTTCGCGGCCGATAATCGTGGGGGGTGTTTTACCTGCTGTGGGCTTAAAAGGGTTTGTTTGCATGTGAGCCACCTTTGCTCAAGATATAGCAAAGTATAGCAAGATATAGCAAAGTATGGTGAGATATAGCAACGTATAGCGCTGTTCGCGGGTTCTTACGGTGGTGCTATTTTCCGAATGCCGCGCGGATAAAGCGCTGGGCGAACAGCTTGTTGGCAACTCACGAGGGCTCGGGGTGCCAATTTGGGGTGCAGTAGTGCTGCGTCACGAAAAGGGCCTATCTACTACGTTTAAGCCGCAGGGGTCAACCATAGTCGGCTTTTTCGAAAATCGACAAGCTGTCTACCTGCGGTTTTGTTTTCGCACTTTTCAGCATGGTCTGGGCTCTCCGCGTTAACGTAGTAGATGGGCCCCTTTTGTGGCAAGGGGCCGACCTGCGGCTCAGGGTAGCCAAAAAAGCCACGTCCCAAAAAGACTGTTGGAAGTTGCGGTGGAATAGTTCCTGTTTTTGCTGCTGAAGGCCTTGAACAGGAACTATTCCACCGCAACTTATGAGGGGGCGGGGGATGCGATAGTATTGCATGGTGGTATTCGACTAACCGAGGACTTATCCGAGGGCTTTATGGAACAGCACCAGCATTATCAGAGCCTGCAAGACCAGGCGTACAACGCATTGCGCTCCAAGATCATCTATGCCGAGCTCAGGCCCGGCACGCGTCTTTCGGCGATTGGTCTGGAAAAGGAGACGGGAATCGGGCGCACGCCCATTCGCGAATCCTTTGTGCGCCTGCGCGAGCAGGAGCTGGTGGAAACGCGTCCCAAAAGCGGCACCTACGTTTCTAAGATCAGCATGGAACGCGCCGAGAATGCTTGTTTCTTGCGCGAGAAACTCGAGAGAAGCGTGCTTATTAAATGCTGTTCGGCCGCCTCGCCCGAGCAAAAGCATCGGCTTGAGCAGATTCTTGCCGAGTCCGAGTCGCTCGACCATAGCGAAACGCGTCGCTTTTTCGACCTGGATAACCTGTTCCATGAGACATGTTTTGAGATTGCCGGTCGTCACATGTTGTGGGATTGGATGAAGAGCATCAACACGCATTTTGAGCGATATAACTGGTTGCGTATGGTGTCGCAGGATTTGGATTGGGAGCCGATTCGTCGGCAGCATCGCCGGATTCTCGAGGCCATTAAGAGGGGCGATACCGATGCGGCGAGTTATCTGGCAGAGACGCACTTGCACCTGATGCCCGAGGAGCAGGGCCCGGTTATTGCCTTGCATCCCGACTATTTTGAGCTGTCCAAAGACTCGGCCATCTAATTTGTCCCTTTATTTAGTTGCGGTGAAATAGGGATTGTTTTGCGGCTCTGATGGTGTAGGCAGTCCGTATTCCACCGCAAGTGACGGGGCACATCGGGGCACGAAAAAGCTGCGGCGCCGCTTGGAGGAAAAGGCCGGAAGCAAGGGTCCATTCCTCCAGACGGCGCCGCAGCTGTTTTGATGGCTCGGCTTTTACCGAAGTGGCTCAGTTGAGCGCGACTGCCAGCCGATTATACAAAGCGGCTCGGGGGCGTGTCGCTTCCGTCACGTTCTATCAGCATACAAGACGGTTTTGGTTCTTGTTCGTGACGGAAACGGCGCGCTTCCGAGCCGCTTTAAAAGAAAGGGGGCGAGGTCTAGGGCACGCCCCCTTTCACGATAGAGAGCTAAACCTAGCCGCGGACCTTCTTGACGACGTCCATGGCCTCGCGGGCGATCTGCTCGACCTTGGAGAAGTCGCCGTCGGCAAACAGGGCCGGCTTGACCATCCAGGTGCCACCGCAGGCGATGATGGCGGAGGAGCTCAGGTACTCCTCGACGTTGGCGGTGCTCACGCCGCCGGTAGGCATAAAGCGGTGACCGACAAACGGAGCGGCGAGGGCCTTGATGGTGTTCAGGCCGCCATACTGGGACGCGGGGAAGAACTTGGTGACCTTGAGGCCCAGGTTCTCGGCTGCGGTGACCTCGGAGGGGGTCACGGTGCCGGGAAGGACGGGCAGCTCGATGTCGATGCAATGCTTCACGACGTCCTCGTTGTAACCCGGGGAGACGATGAACTTGGCACCGGCGGCGCGGGCCTGCTCAACCTGCTCGACGGTCAGGACAGTGCCGGCGCCAACGCACATCTCGGGCTCGGCCTCGGCCATAGCGGCGATGCACTCGGCGGCGCAGGCGGTGCGGAAGGTGACCTCGGCGGACTTCATGCCAGCTGCCATAAGAGCGTGGGCGAGCGGGGCGGCGTCCTCGACCTTGTCGAGCACAACGACCGGCACGATGCCCAGGGACTCAAGCGTGGTGTAGAACTGATCGAACATGATGTTCCTTTCGATGTGTGGCGCGCATGGGCGCGTGATTACCAAATGTGCTGGTCAGGAGCCGATTTTGGATTGGTTATCGGAGGCACCGCTTGGGGTTCAAGCAATTCCAAAACCGGCTGCTCGACCAGTCATGTAGGGAATGCCAGGCAAAACCGGAATGGGACTGGTGGTTTTGCCCGGCCGGAGGAATCGGGGAGCGGGCCGCAGGGGTATGGGATTGGAAAGCTGCGGCCCGCGGAATGGAGACGGACTAGCGCGCGACGCGGGTGCCACCGTCGGCGGCTGATGCTACGGCTGCGATCTCGTCTGCGGCCACCAAGTTGGAGTCGCCCTTGATGGTGAGCTTGAGGATCGAAGCCGCAATCGCGTAGTTGACGGCAGCCTGCGGATCGAAGTCGTTGATGAGGGCGTGGACCAGGCCGGCGTTGAAAGCGTCGCCGGCGGCAACACCCTCAAGCACGTGCACATCGTGAGCAGGGGAGAACCAGTGCTCGCCGCTCTCGGCGTCATAGAGCATGCCCATCCAGATGGAGCGCTCGACGCAGGAGATGTTGCGGACGACCGAAGCGACCTTCTTGCAGCCGTACTCGGCGCAAATC
>OHPQ01000922.1_pt1 | contig 9282 bp, 8 predicted proteins | sample 1577821 | NCBI WGS metagenome assembly OHPQ01 (sample SAMEA3879509, study PRJEB24766) | human gut metagenome | biome: human-associated habitat; feature: feces | place: USA | collected 1985/1987 | reverse complement strand
AGATCAGATAGGTTCAATCGTTTGAAATTGATGGAAATTCACGTTCTTTTCACATTGGCTTGTCACAATTATAGGTGAGAAGAAAAGAGTATATAAACAAGGGGGTGAAGAAATGAAAAAGAAGATTTATATATGTATGAGTATTCTTATAGTATTTATTCTTTCTTTAAGTATTGTTCGTGCCAATACGATGGATACGTATGGAATGAGTGTAAAAGAAATGGAGATGATGGAGGAGTATAAAAAGGGAAATATCAATACGGATGAATTTATTGAATTGCGAAAAGCTAAGGCGGATGAGTATGGCTTATTAGATTATTGTGATTCCACTTATTTTTTAAGTGAAGACTTTTATGATAACTATTCGGATGCGTATTTGATCAAGAATGGCTTGATGATTTTAGATCGCTATAGTGCAGGATTTGAAACGACTGTAGATGTGATGGAATCTAGAGCGAGTAGTGTAGTAAGTATGAGTCATCATCGGTATGAAGAAAAGCCTGGTTACTATATTGCGAATGGAATATGGAAATTGTCGAATTCGCATGAAGCATTTTGTGCGCAAGGATTGAATGCATCACCTGCAGCAGGGGATGTGACTTCCGATCCATACTTGGTTGAAAATGAGAACTTAAAGAAATGTTTGTACTATGGCTATAACGGTCCTGGAGATATATTAACATCTCGTTATGGCGTCAGTGGAGCAATTGTACTCACCAGTGAACTTGTATCGAATGCGTATAGTTCAAATTGTATTAGTAAGGCAAGTAATGATGGGTATCACTGGAATAAAGTAGTGGGTGGTTTATGGAATGAAATCATCGCAAAGCCAAGTGTTAAAAATTATTCAACCTATTTAGTAGATGTAGCTGGGTCTGCCTATAACTGGCAAGGGGTGTTAACGCCGCTTCAAAAGTTGGCATATGGTGTATATGTGCCTACAGGTTCAGTAAAGCTTTTAAAGGTCAGCTCAAAGAATGAGATCAATCAATCGAATGCATCCTATACATTTTCTGGGGCTCTTTATGGATTGTATAAAGATTCTGGGTGTAAAGAAAAGATTGGTGAATTTAAAATTGATGAAAATGGCAAGTCCAACGAGATTAAAGATTTAGATATTGGTACTTACTACATTAATGAAATACTAGCGCCACACGGCTATCAAAAAGATACAACAATCTATACGGTTAAGGTTGAAGATCAAGCGGTTCAAGAAATAGAAGTGCGTGATGTTCCACAAACCAATCTTGTGGATTTAGTTTTGGTGAAACAAGATGCCCAAACAGGAAATAAAGCGCAGGGTATGGCCAGCTTAAAAGATGCGAAGTATGAATTTAAGTTTTATGGAGGTCTTTACGATAAGGATCCAGCAAGTTTAGGTGTTTCACCAATACGTAGCTGGATATTAAAGACAGATAAGACGGGCAAGATTCTGATGGAAGATTCGTATAAAATAAGTGGTGATGCCTTCTATACGGATCTGAATGGAAAGATATGTTTACCATTAGGTACAATTACGGTTCAGGAAATCGATCCTCCACAGGGGTATTTATTGGATAGCACAGTCTATGTACAAAAGTTAGATCGTACAAGTAGTACATCGGAACATATTAGTGCATTTAAGACATTCAGTGTGAAAGATACAGTGAACCGTTTAAAGTTGATTAAAGTACAGGAGGGTACGCAAATTCCATTGCCGAATGTCGTGTTTAAGCATACAATGCCAAACTTACCATTTCCTTTACAAGAAAAGACGAATGATAAGGGTGAAATTGAATTAATTGGTTTGACAAAAGGAAAACATACATTAACCGAGTTTAAGACACTAGATGGGTATGCCCTAGATATTCAGCCTATTGAATTTGAAGTGTTGCGGGATGGAAGTATTTCTGGAGTGGATCCTGTCATTACATTTTCAAATAAGGTGAATCCTTTTGAATTGAAGATCGTAAAGAAAAACAATATGCATCAATTACTGGATGGTGCTGTATTTGGATTATTTAAAGACAGTGAGTGTAAAGAAAAGATTGATGAGAAGACTACGGTTGATGGTGTTGTATCTTTTGCGGATTTAAAGAATGGTGAAACGTATTATTTAAAGGAAATCAAGGCGCCAAGTGGCTATCAAAAGATAGATCGTGTGTATTGTATAAAAACGGATTTTATACCGGTTAAAGGACAATATGATGTGTATATGGATCAAGAAAAAGTAGATGGCTTATATGCGGATGGAAGTGTGAACTTGGAGTTTGTGAATGAAAGAATGACAAAGCTTCCACATACAGGTTCCAGCATGAGTTTGGTGTGTGTGGTTATAGGGGCCTATTTAATGTTGAGGAGAAATCATGAATAAAAGAAATTTAATTTATACAGGACTATTGATGTTGGCAATGGTCACAAGTCCAGTGAGCGCAAAAGAAACAAGTGTTTCCGTTGTGCATGGGACGGCAAATTTTAATGAGGGTAATGCGAGTATTGTGATTCAGGCAAATCAAAATCAATCCATGCAGGGTAAGTCGTTTAAGGTATATAAATTATTTGATGCGACAAATTCAAAGGACAATACTTCGATTCACTATACTTTAAATAGCGTATATGCATCTAAAATCAAGGAGCTTGTATCAAGTAAGTTATCGAAAACGGTATCGGATCAAGATGTAGTGGAATATATGATGTCTTTAGATAATGAAGGAAGTCAAAGTGAATATCGTACCTTTATTGAATCGATTCAAAAGGCGATATCTTCTATGGAAGCTCGTATTGTGAATGTAGAGAGTTGCGATGTGAATGGAAATATCACGTTGGATAAGCTGGGATATGGTTTCTATTTGATTGATGAAATTACCAATGTATCCAATAGTCATGCGGCAAGTTCTATGACGATGGTCAATACGGCAAATCCTAAGGCAACGATTCAAATTAAGTCGGATTATCCGAGTATTGTAAAGAAGATTTATGAAGATGATAACAATATAGGTTGGAATGATATGGGTGATTTTGAGATTATGCAGGACATTTCATATAAGTATGAATCGAAAGTGCCGGATATGAGTGGATATGCATCTTATTTCTTAGAGTTTGAGGATGAAATGGATCCAAGTTTATCTTTAAAAGAAGATAGTATACAAGTAAAGGTCAAGGATACGATTATTCCAGCTGATACGTATAGTGTAAATAAATCTTCAACTGGATTTAAAGTTACATTCAATGATTTTAAAGGACTTGGTAGTCAAGGAGATCCAATCTTGTTTACGTATGATGCGTATTTAAATGATTTGGCAGCCACAAAGATTTCAAAAAAGGGTTTTGAAAATAAGGTACGATTAAATTTCTCAAATGATCCGCAAACGAATTCGAAAGGACAAACGCCTTGGGATAGTGTTGTGTGCTATACATATCAGGTGAGGGGTTTAAAGACAAATGAGAAGGATGTCAAACTTGAGGGGGCTACATTTAAGTTGTATCGTGATTCGAATTTGAGTGATTTAGTAAAGGTAAAGAAAAGCACAAATGGATATGTAGTTTCAAATAGTGTAGATGAAGAGATTGTATCCAACGAAAAGGGCGAATTTGTGATTCAAGGTTTGGATCAGGGAACGTATTATTTAAAGGAAATCAAGGCACCGGACGGATATACTTTATTAAAGGAAGCTATTGAGATTCAAATTACGCCTACATTTGTAGCGGATCGAAATAACTATACTTCAAATGGAGAGGGATTGGTTTCTCTATCGGCAACAAGTTTTAATACGCATTTAAATGCGAGTACGAATGATTTAAGTGTAGCTTTAAAAGTAGTGAATCAAACGGGTTCTAAATTACCAATCACTGGATCTATGGGAACGATTGTCTGTGTACTAACGGGTGCTGGTATTATGGTGTATGTATGTAAGAAGAAAAGGGAAGAATAGGATTCTATTCTTTCTGGGTTTCTTGATTTGTGTATTGCCACTCATCTTAAATTTCTTTTTTCATCAAAGTGTAGAGAATGTCATTTCAAGTTTTTATTTAGAAGAAGAAAAAATGGATGAGGGCATATTGGAGTCGAGTTTTAATGCTGGGTTGAACTACAATCAAAATTTGTATTTGGGTAAAGAAAAAGAAGCGTATGAAACGATGTTGAATACTTTATCATCAAGCGTAATCGCAACCATCCAGATTCCAGTAATCGATGTAGACTTACCAATTTATCATGGAACGAGTGATGAAGTATTAAATCGTGGGATTGGTCATTTTGACTTTACAAGTCTTCCTGTTGGCGGAAAGAATTCGCATTGTATATTAACTGGTCATAGAGGCCTTCCTAGTGCCAAGCTTTTTACGCGTTTGGATGAGTTAAAGAAGAAGGATTTGATCTATATTCATGTGTGTAAAAAAGAATTGGTCTATGAGGTGGTGGATTCTATTGTGGTAGAGCCAAAAGCTATCTTGGATATGGGTATTGAAAAGAATAGGGATTTGTTGAGTCTAGTGACTTGTACGCCGTATGGGATCAATACGAAAAGGTTGGTTGTAAGGGCCAAAAGAGTGTTTCCTAAAAAGAAAGAGAAAAAAGTGCGTAAATCGTATTCTTTTAGGGGATTGTGTTTTATTTTAATTCCAATAATTTGTGTAATGGTGGTGAAATGGTGAAGAAAATTGGTTTGATCATTTTAATGATGATCGCATGTATTATGCCGATAAACGCAAACTCGATTAGTGTGGAGTTGCAGGATTCGGTAGATGAACTCTCAAAGGAGAATGTTGAGTTTAATGTTGTGCAAGTCGCAAAGCTTGTGGATGGCTTTTATGTATTGAATGAAGAATTTCAGGATTTAGATGTAGACTTCAATACGGAGTTATTGGCTGAAGAAGTGGAAGCAATTTGTACAAAATTAAGTGGGTATTCCCTTGTTGGACAAACTCTTGTCACGGATGAAGAAGGGAAAGCTGTTCTTGAAGATGTAGAAGAAGGATTGTACTTTATTGATCCTGTCAATATTCATGAGTATGAAAGAATGAGTCCGATGTTAGTGAGTGTTCCTGAGTGGGATGGGGATACATTAAATTATGATGTTTTGATGTATCCTAAGCATCGTCCGTTTGAGAAGTTGATTATTAAAAAGATTGATAAGGATTCTAAGGATGAAATCTTGGATTCTATCGAGTTTACAAGCTATAAGGATAAGGATTGTACGGAATCTTTAAAGACATTTAAAGGGAATGGTACTCTATCGATTTTAATGCGTGAAGATGCGATGTATTTAAAGGAGACAAAGGCTCCTAGTGGATATGAAAAATCGGATCAAGTCTTATTTGTGGAAGTCAAGGAGGATGAAATCTTTATTGATGGTAAAAAGGTAGAGAACAATGAATTCTTGTTTGAGAATAAGAAGATTCATGTTCCAACAGGAATTGAATATCATGGTAATATTTATGTAACTTTAGGTTTAATTGCGCTTGTGATTATTTTACATTTGATTAATAAGAAGTTAAGAAAGTAGGTGTTTTCCTGCTTTCTTTTCTTGTGGTATGATGGGCATATGGAAAAAGGTCAATATGTATATATTTTAGAGTGTAGGGATTCTACATATTATACGGGATATACAACGGATGTAGATAAAAGATTAGAAACACATAACTTGGGTAAGGGGGCAAAATATACGCGGTCTAGAAGGCCTTGTAAGCTTGTGTATGTAAGGACTTGTGAGTCGAAGTCTAAGGCTTTAAAACTGGAGTATAAAATTAAACAAATGTCTCGAAAAGAAAAGTCGGAGTTGATTGAAGGAATCTTGAAAGAAATGTAGTTTCGTATTATTATATAGAAAGCGAAAGGATGATTATAACTATGAATAAAACTAGAACTCGTTTTGCGCCGAGTCCAACTGGCTATATGCACATTGGAAATTTGCGTACAGCTTTATTTGAATTTTTAATTGCGAAACACGAAGGTGGCGACTTCTTATTACGTATTGAGGATACTGACCAAGAGCGTAAGGTAGAAGGTGCTGTAGATGTTATTTATAAAACTTTAAAAGAGTGTGGTTTGAACTGGGATGAAGGTCCAGATATTGGTGGAGACTTTGGTCCATATGTTCAAAGTGAACGTTTGCCTATGTACAAAGGGTATGCCGAAGATTTAATTAAACTTGGTGGAGCTCACTATTGTTTCTGTAGTGAAGAAGAGATTGAGGCTCAAAGAAAAGAAGCTGAAAGCTTAGGTATTTCTTTTAAGTTCAATGATCCTTGTAAGCACTTGAGTGCTGAGGAAGTACAGGCTAAATTGGATGCGGGTGAACCTTATGTTATTCGTCAAACAATCAAAGATGTTGGTGAAACATATTTTGATGATGAAGTATATGGTCGTATTGAAGTAGATGGTGATGTATTGGATGAACAAATCTTGATTAAATCGGATGGATATCCAACATACAACTTTGCGAACATTATTGATGATCACCAAATGCAGATTTCTCACGTAGTTCGTGGAAATGAATATTTATCAAGTACACCTAAGTACAACTTGATTTATGATGCGTATGGATGGCAAAGACCAACCTATGTACACGTACCGCCTGTAATGAAGGATGAACACCACAAATTATCAAAACGTAATGGAGATGCTTCTTTCCAAGATCTTGTTGCGAAGGGATATTTGCCGGATGCGATCATGAACTATATCGCACTTCTTGGATGGGCTCCTGAAACAGAACAGGAAATCTATACTTTGGATGAGTTGATCAAAGTATTTAATATTCACCGTATTTCTAAATCACCAGCCATTTTCGATATTGATAAATTGACTTGGATGAACGGTGTATATTTAAGAAATATGGATGAAGAAACATATTATGAAACAGTTCGTCCATACTTAGAAAAAGCGGTTCATGGACCATACAACTTAAAAGAGATTGCCAAAATCATTCAACCTCGTATTGATATCTTGAATCAAATCGAAGAAAGTGTTGACTTCTTTGATACATTAGTAGATTACGATTTAGAGATGTATCGTCACAAGAAGATGAAGACAACTCCAGAAGTTGCATTAAAAGCTTTAAAAGCCAGCAAGCAAACTCTAGAAGCCTTTGATCAATGGGACAGCATGGATGCATTGCACGAATGTTTATTAGCTCTTCCTAAAGAGTTGGAAATGAAGAATGGACAGGTATTATGGCCAATTCGTACAGCCGTTTCTGGTAAACAATTCACTCCAGGTGGAGCAATTGAAATTGCGTTTATCTTAGGAAAAGATGAAACATTACGTCGTATCCAAGTGGGTATTGATCGTTTAAGTGAAATCGTAGAAGAGTAACATATACAAGCGCTTAGAGAAATCTAGGCGTTTTTTTTGCATTTTACCGGCAAAAACAAATGAATAATAAAGTATCTATAATATAAAATTGCCGATAATATGGTATACTATTACTAGATGGAGGATTGCTTATGAGATATTTTTCAGTGGCTGAAATAGCTAAAAAATGGGATATATCCGAGCGCAGTGTTCGAAATTATTGTGCACAGAATCGTGTAGATGGTGCATTTATTGCCGGTAAAACTTGGAAAATTCCAGAAAATGCCAAAAAACCTGTTCGTACGAACAAGAAGAAAGAACAGCCTGTTACTTTATTGGATATCTTGAAGGAACAAAAGATAAACAAGTATTCTGGTGGGATTTATCATAAAACACAGATTGATTTAACGTATAATTCAAATCATATTGAAGGAAGTCGCTTGAGTCATGATCAAACTCGATATATTTTTGAAACAAATACGATTGGTGTAGAAAAGTGTTGAATGTGGATGATGTACTTGAAACGACAAATCACTTTCGATGTATTGATATGATTATTGATCATGCCAAGACTACTTTGAGCGAGAATTTTATTAAAGATTTACACTTGACTTTGAAGAATGGTACAAGTGATTCAAGAAAAGAATGGTTTGTGGTCGGCGACTATAAAAAGGTACCAAATGAAGTTGGAGGAATGAATACAGCACTTCCGGAAGAAGTTCCAGGTAGAATGAAGGAATTGTTAAAAGAATATAATGGTAAAAAAGAAAAGACTTTTGAAGATATACTCGATTTTCATGTAAGGTTTGAGCGTATTCATCCATTTCAAGATGGAAATGGTCGTGTTGGAAGATTGATTTTATTTAAAGAATGTTTGAAATATAATATTGTCCCATTTATAATCGATGATCAGTTGAAAATGTTTTATTATCGTGGCTTAAAAGAGTGGGATTATGAAAGAGGATATCTGATGGATACTTGTTTGTTGGCACAAGATAAATATAAAGCTTATTTGGATTATTTTAGAATTGCTTATGAGAATAATAAATCAAATTGAAATCAATGAATATACTGTGATTGAAGTGTCTGATCAAACGTGTTTTGGAAACTATGCGGTAATTGAAGGCAAAGAATATCCTACAGAAATCGTATATGATTTCTGTAGGATATTCTTTAAATTAGATTCAATTCTTTAAAGGCATGATATATACCATCATCATCTAATGATGTTGTGATTCGATCTGCTTTGTCTTTGATTTCTTGTGGAGCATTTCCCATGGCGATGCTTAGATATGCTTTTTCAAACATAGGAATATCATTAAAGCCGTCTCCAATCGCAATCGTATCTTTAATGTCGGCATTAAAGTATTTGATTACGGCATCCATGCCTGTGGCTTTATTGATGTGGTAGGAAGTGATTTCTCCACTTTCTTTTCCTAGTGGTGCAAAGGTTGCCGGAATCACATCGTATTTGTCGGATAGATCTTGTTGGATCTTTTTGTATGGCGTTTTCCCATTGTCAATAACGGAGACTTTGTTGTAGATAAGGTCTTTTATATTGTCGACAACTGTGATTTGGCTCGTTAGAATGGTCAGGCCATGTTTGGCTTTTTCTTCTTCACTTTTGCCGGCACATTGTTCTTCCACCATTTTTAACATCGTGTCTTTTGTATATTGAGTGGCATAGATGCCTGTGCTGCTTTCAAAGTTAGCTGGGATGTGATTTGTAAGAAGGTAGTTTGAAAGATATTGGCTTTCTTCTTTTGTGAGTGCATTTTCTTCTACGATTTTGTGTTCACATTCAATGGTTGCCCCACTTCCTGCAATAATCGCATCATAGTCAATTTCTAGCATCGGGCCAAAGATTTCAATGCGCTGTCTTCCTGTGCATAAAATGACTTTGTGTCCGTTTTTTTGGGCTTGAATACAAGCTTTGATGGCACTATCTGGAATATAGCCTTCGTGATGGAATAGGGTGCCGTCGGCGTCTAAAAATATAAGTTTCATAAGGA
>OHPQ01000911.1_pt1 | contig 9375 bp, 14 predicted proteins | sample 1577821 | NCBI WGS metagenome assembly OHPQ01 (sample SAMEA3879509, study PRJEB24766) | human gut metagenome | biome: human-associated habitat; feature: feces | place: USA | collected 1985/1987 | reverse complement strand
GTTAAGTGATCACTGCAACGTGGACAAGCTGAGTAAGGTGGAGGAGGCCGGGACGGATGGTTAATTTTTGGATCGGTCTGTTTGCCGGGGTGATCCTCGGCTGGATATCCCTCCTGACGCTGGCGCTCTGGATCACCTACGGAGACCGGGGCCGCAAAGGATGAGGAGGACAGCCATGGATAAGACCACACAATACGTCAATGAGTACGCCGCGCTCACCCGGTATATGGCGCAGGTCAAGGCCCGGCAGGATGAGCTCCGGGCATATTTTGAGCGTCTCGCCGTCGCCGATCTCAAGGACACCAAGCTTAAGAGTATCGAGTATTGGGGCAGCGACGGCGGGCGGGTTACGGTCAGCACGACGGAGACCCCCAAGCTTGGCTCCAGCCACATGCTGCGCGGCCTGCTCGGCGACGTCGCCGATGATTACATTAAAACCGAGACGGTCAGCAAGCCGACGGATGACCTTAAGCGACTGATCGTAATGGCTTGTCAGGGCAGTTACATTGAGGGCAGCCTCGACCAGACGATCAGGGCGATCACGGACGATGAGCAGGTAGCCTCCGTCCTGCACAAACGCCTCAAGGGGCAATATAAGCGGGACATGGCGACGCTGATCAATGTAGCCGGGCTTGACGCCCAGCAGGCCAGCGAGGAGGCATACCTCACGGCGGAGATCATCAACTATGAGTGGATGACGCAGGTGCTCCGGTCGGCAGGATGGACGGGCAGCGTGCAGCAGGCGGTGGATATCATTAAGTCTGCCGCCCGCGTCGAGGAGGGCATTAAGGTCTCGGTAGAGACCATCTGAGGATCAGGAGGGACGGATCATGCAGGCAGCTACAGCGATGATTGACGACCGGCAGCGACGCCGGATATTTGGCGCGGCGCGCGGGCTCGGGATGACCAACGACGACCTGCACGCGCTGACCGCCGACCTGACGGGCAAGGAGAGCCTCAAGGAGCTCACCACCCGCGAGGCCGACGAGGTCGTCCGGGAGCTTGAGCGGCGGCAACAGTCCGCCCCTCCCGCCCCCAGGGCGCGCAAGCCCCGACAGCACCCGGAGCATCCGGGCGGGCCGACAGCAGAGCAGCAGTGCAAGGTATGGGCGATCATGTACGATATCAAGGCAATGGACACGGAGCTCTGCGCGTTAAGCCTCGGCGAGCGCCTGAGCGGTATCATCCGCAAGGAGCTGCACCTGAGCGCGACGGCCAAAGACCCGTTTGCATGGCTCACTTACGAGCAGTGCAGTAAGCTCATCGACATCCTCGATAAGGGCTATGTGCCCAACATCTACCGCGCCCGTCAGCGCGGGCCGAAGGGGGGCAGCAGAGGTGGCGGATGACCTGATCGACCTGATCACGCTGGAGGATCTCAACGAGGAGCAGCGCCAGCTCGCGGAGCTGATCGGGCTGGAGGGATATAAGGCGCTGGTGCGCACCTACGGCGGCACGCACATCGATATCCCCAAGGCGGATAGGCTGACGATGGACAGGCGTAACGACCGGATTGTTGATACATACGACGGATACAACGTCAGAGAGCTTGCCCGCAAGTGGGGGCTATCGGAGAGCCGGATATACGTCCTCACCAAGAGCAAGCGGGATAAGATCAGGTCGCGGGTGCCAGATAATCAGATAATGCTTTTTTGATATTTAAAACTCATTGCTGTATAAAAATTTGATCCAAACCGTTTTCGGGGTATAACTGAGACATCAGTTATACCTCATATTTTTTGCGGCGAGGAGAATGGCATGAACGAGTGGGTCAAGGTGCTCTTACCAATCGGAGCGACGGTGGTTATTGCCATCATCAGCTATTTCCTGCGGCAATCCTTTGCCCGGATTGACCGCATGCACAATGATCTCGCGCAGCTGCGGCAGGACACTGTGCGGCGCGAGGAGTACGACAAGGCAATCGACGAGCTGCGGGATGACGTCAAGGATATCCGCGACAACTACATCAAGCGGAATGATTTTTATCGTGAGATCAGTAAGCTTGACCGTAAGCTCGACGCCATTATGGATAAGGTGATCGTCATGATGAGGAGGTGGCAAGATGAGCAATGAGGAGCGGGCGCGGCTGCGCGCGGGCAATTTTGTGCACAATAACGGCTTGGTACTGCGGATCATCAATATCCTGCGATATAAGTACAACCGGCTCACGGGCGTCAAGGACGTGGTCGCGGGCCACGGCGTCAGCGAGGATGAGTACCTCGACTCCGTCAACTTCTTGGCGGAGGAGGGCTACATCCACCTCCGCCTCGCGGCGGACAAGACGCCCGCGTCGCTGGCGGACAACGACTACCGAGATATCGAGGCCAAGCTCACCGGCAAGGGCATCCGCCTGCTGAGCGGAGGTATCCGGGACAATCAGATCGAGGTGTAGAGGATGGCAGAGAGGCGCAACCGCAAGCACAGTAAGATCGACGGCCTACCGCCCGACCTCAAGGCGACGGTGCAGCAGATGCTGCTGGACGGCGACACCTACAGCGAGGTCATCGCCTACTTGCAGACGCAGGGCGTCTCAATCTCCATGTCCTCTGTCTGCCGGTACGCGCAGGCGTATCTGGCGGAGCACGAGGCGCTGATGATGGCCAATGCCAACCTGCAGCGCATGATGGAGGAGGTCAGCAAGTATCCCGACCTCGACACGACGGAGGCTATTATCCGCATCGTCAGCCACAACCTGCTCAACGTCCTGAGCAACACGAGCGAGGAGGACTGGCAGGAGGTCGACCTCAGCAAGCTCCTTAAGGAGACCAACGCCCTCGTCCGGGCGTCGGCCTACAAAAAGCGGATCGCCCTGCAAAATCAGGACGCGCTGGACACCGGGCTCGACGCGGTCAAGGGGCTGGTATTTGCAGAGCTTGCCAAGGAGCGTCCCGAGTTATATAAGCAATTGGCCGAGTATGTGGACGCCAAAAAGGCGACCGGGATCACCGAGGGAGGATAACCTATCATGTGGTATGTCTTACAGGTCAAGACCGGCGACGAGATCAAGGTGCGGGATGCGCTTAAGGGCAAGGGCGTGCGTGCGCTGGTGCCGCAGGAGGACAGGATCGTGCGCAAGGATGGCAAGTGGGGCCGCAGGCTCTACACCCTCATCCCGTCGTATGTGTTTGTCCACATCAAATTTGCAGCCGAAATCTACTATACGATCCGGGCGATCCCCAGCGTGATCCGTTTTGTCGGCACGGGCTACGGCGATCCATCCACTCTATCCTATCTGGAGGCGGAGTGGATCAGGCTGCTTGCGGGAGACGGAGAGCCGCTGGAGCCGACCGTAATCCGCGTGCCGGAGGACGGCAGGCCGGAGATCATAGGCGGCGTGCTGGCGCACTTCCCGGCGCAGGTCGTCGAGTACGATCTGCGGCATAAGCGGGCCAAGGTAGCGATCTCCATATGCGGGGAGCAGCGAGAGCTGCAGCTCTCCGTGGTGCGCGAGGATGAGGACACCGGGCAGGAGCCCGATCCGATATAACCGTAACAGATGGATCGTTCACGAGCCGGGGCGGCAGCGGCAACTGCCGCCCCCACAACCCTAAAACCGTTTAAATTTTAAACGGTCGGAGTCCAAATCTTAAACGATACCGGTCAGGCCGGGCGGTTGATGCGTCCCGCGCGGTACGAGCCGGAGGACATATGGGGCATACTGCGGGCCGATCCGGCCCGATGGCGGAGCATATCCGGGCAAAAAGCCGGATATTTGCACATTGCACCGCCGCATCCGGGCGCGGATGCGTTTAAACGCGCGTTAACCCCGTTTAAATTTTGACGCATTGATTTTTGCAAGCAACTTTACCATTTTCCCCTGAGCGGCCTTGTGGGGCCTCTCAGGGGCCGTTTTTTGCAATTTGGGAGGTGAGCAGGATATGGCAGGGCCAAAATTAAGCCCTCTGGATGCCCTCAAGGGGGCGCTCGAGGACGCAGAAGCCAAAATCCAGGAGGATAGCGGCCAAAATTTAAACGATCTGCGCGAGGTTTTAAACGATTACCTCCGGCGCGGGGATGAGCCGGAGCGCAAGCGCCTGCTGCGAGAGTATGAGCGCGGTGGGCAGCTCACCGGCCCGCACGGTATCCGCAGGAAGCTCGGCGCTATCGACATGGAGTTTTTTGGCCGGGCGTACTTCGGCCATTACTTCTCCCGGCCATCGCCGGATTTTCACCGCGATCTCGACGCCATCTGGAGGGATGGCGTCCTGCAGGGGCGCTACCCTTTAACCGGCGCGAACGTCAAGATCATCAGCCGGTTGCCCGGATCGCGCCGGGTCGTGGCCGCCCCGCGTGGCCACGCCAAAAGCACCAACCTCACGTTTAAGGGCACGATGCACGCAGTCTTATATGGATACAAGCACTACCCAATCATCATCTCGGACAGCTCCGAGCAGGCCGAGGGATTTTTAGAGTCCATCCGGGTGGAGCTGGAGGACAACGCCGCGATCCGAGAGGATTTTGGCGAGCTTGCCGGGCCGGTCTGGCGCAGTAACGTCCTCGTTACCCGCACCAATATTAAGATCGAGGCCATCGGATCCGGCAAAAAGATCAGGGGCCGTAAGCACCGCAACTGGCGGCCCGACCTCGTCATCCTTGACGACGTCGAGAACGACGAGAACGTCCGCACGCCGGAGCAGCGGCGCAAGCTGCGGGACTGGTTTAACAAGGCCGTCTCCAAGGCGGGCGACGATTACACGGATATCGTGTACATCGGCACGCTACTGCACTATGACAGCCTGCTGGCCAACACCCTGCGCAACCCGGCCTACCAGGCAATCAAGTACAAGGCGGTCATCAGTTGGAGCAAGGCGGACGCCCTGTGGCGGGAGTGGGAGGCGCTCTACACCGACCTCGACCGCGCGGCGCACGCGCTTGCATATTTTGAGGGCCGTAAGGCCGAGATGCTTGCCGGGACAGAGGTATTGTGGGAGGCCAAGCTCTCGTATTACGACCTGATGTGTATCCGTATCTCTGAGGGCGAGAGCTCGTTTAATAGCGAGCTCCAAAATGAGCCGATCAACCCGGACGACTGCATTTTTGTCGAGGAGTGGCTCGACTACTACAACGATGCGGAGATTTTGCATTTTTTGGCTTTGTCGACCCCAGTCTCGGCAAAGCCAAAAATAGCGACTACTCGGCCATTATTACCCTTGCCAAGCACACGCCGACCGGGTACATGTATGTCGTCGACGCGGACATCGAGCGGCGGCATCCCGACCGGATCATCTCGGATGTGCTGCATAAGGAGGAGTGGCTGCGCAACACCTACGGGCGCGGCTATGCCAAGCTCGGGGCCGAGACCAATCAATTTCAATGGTTCCTTAAGGAGGAGCTCGCAAAAGCGTCGGCGCGCGCGGGTCTGTACCTGCCTATCGAGGAGGTACAGCAGACCACCGATAAGGTGATGCGCGTCCAGACGCTGCAGCCGGACATCAAAAATAAGTACATCAAGTTTAACCGGCGGCACAAACGGCTGCTGGAACAGCTGCTGCAGTTTCCGATGGCGGCCCACGACGACGGGCCGGACGCGCTGGAGGGCGCGCGCAGCATCGCCAAAAATGAGCAGCGGTTTATCATTTTTGATCGCCGCGAATTAGGGATATAGGAGGAGCAAGATGGGATTATCAAGATTGAGCGAGAGATGCCGCAAGTGCCGGTATGTAGACACCTGCGAGCACAAGGAGATGGAGGGACTGCTGATGGCAGAGGCTGGACAGCCAGCGGCGGCAGAGGCGGCGGCCCCTGTGCTCGCCACTGACGATACGGTAACGATCCATCTTGACAGCCAGACCGCCGTTACCATCGATGCGGATCAGATCAGGCGTAAGATCGCGCAGTCGTTTGGCATAGCTCCGCTGATGGGAGGTTATTAAGTATGTCATCGGTCTACATGGACAGGGCGTCGTATCAGACGCTGGACGAGGCGGGCATTAAGCGCCTGATCGACCGGTACATGCTGATGGGCGCGGACAAGTATCGTCACCTGCAGGAGTATTACATCGGCAACCACGACATCCTCTATACGCATAAGGAGCACAGCGCCTCGCCCAATAACCGGATCGTCTGCAACACGGCCAAGTACATCACGGACACGGCCACCGGGTACTTTTTTGGTAAGCCCGTGGTCTACAGCTCGACCAACGATAAGTACCTCGCACTGCTGCAGGACGTTATGGACTATAACGATGAGCAAGATCACAACGCGGAGCTCGCCAAGGGCTGCTCCATCAAGGGCAGCTGCTGCGAGATGCTGTACATGGACGAGGATGCCATGATCCGCATGGCCCTCCTCGAGCCGGACAACTGCCTTGTCATCTACCCGACCGGCTCCGAGGAGCCGATGGGCGCGATCCGCAGGATCGTCACGCAGGACAAGGATGGCAATACAATCACGCAGTATGAGTGGTGGCGGGATGAGGATGTCTGGTATTTTACGGCCCCGGACGGTGGCACGATCCAGCTTGCCGGTGTGCAGGATCATTACTGGCACGGCGTGCCGGTCGTTGAGTACCGCAATAACGATGAGCGCATGGGCGATTACGAGAGCGTGATCCCTATGATCGACGCATACAACCGCGTGCAGTCTAACACCGCCAACATGTACCAGTATAACGACGACGCGATCATGGTGCTGTCGCATATGGGCGCGGCAACCTCCAACGATATCGTCCAGATCAAGGAGGAGGGTGCGATCAGCCTTGCCAACGGCGGATCCATCAGCTGGCTGCTTAAGGACGTCAAGGATGAGGGGCTGGAGCACTACAAGGATCGCCTGACGCGGGACATCCACGCCCTGTGTGGGGTGCCGCGCCTGTCGGATGAGCAGTTTGCCGGCAACCTCTCCGGCGTGGCCATTGCATACAAGCTGTGGGGACTCGAGCAGGTCACGGCGATCAAGGAGCGCAAATTTAAGCGCTCGCTGCAGCGGCGCGTGGAGCTCATCACCAATATGCTGCGCAACCAGTCCGGCGCTGCCTATGATTACCGCGACATCGACATCCAATTTCGGCGCAATCAGCCCCAAAACCTTCCGGAGCTTGCGGACGTGGTCACCAAGCTCTCCGCCGACCTATCGCGCGAGACGCGGCTCAAGATACTGCCAATTGTCGATAACGTACGGGATGAGATCGATAAGCTCAAGGCCGAGGATCAGGAGATGCGCGAGGCGGCAGCCCCCGTCTCCGGATATGCGGCGTTGGCCAAGGCGCTCGGCGAGGCCGGGGCCGCACCCCTTACGTCGGATAAGGATGGTGACAGCGTATGAGCAGCAACCGCAATTACTGGGCTGACCTCGCCAAGTCGGAGGCACTCAAGACCGAGCGCCGGGCGGATCAATACGCCAATGAGCTCATGACCATCTACGAGGAGGCTGCGGGCCAACTTGAGCGAGAGATCGCGGCGATCTATGGCCGGTATGCCAAGGATAACAAGCTCACGGATGCTGTGGCCCGCCAGTACATCAGCGGCAAGGAGTATAGCTCGTGGCGCATGTCCATCGACCGGTACGTCAAGGCACTCTCCGGCCCCGCTAAGGACAGCCAGATGCTCTTGGAGCTCAATACCCTCTCCGCCAAGAGCCGGATCAGCCGCAAGGAGCAGCTACTCGGCGACATCTACCGGCACATGATCGACCTTGCCGGAGGCAGCGACCATAAGATCAGGCAGAGGATGCGGGACACACTGGTCAATAGCTATTACGAGAGCTGCTACGGCGTGCAGCGTGGGCTGCGCGTTGGGTTTGGCGTCTCTCGCCTTGACGACCGGCTTATTAAGCGGGTACTGGATGAGCCATGGAGCGAGAGGCATTTTAGCGCTGCCGTGTGGGGCAACACCGACCATCTGGCGATGGTGACACGGCGCGAGATCTCCATCGGACTTACCAAGGGCAGCAGCATCCAGCAGATGACCAAGGGCGTCAACGACGCAATGGGCGCAGGCCGGTACGCGGCAGAGCGCCTCGTGCGCACGGAGTGTACGCATTTTGCTGCCGAGGCGCGGCTATTGGCATATAAGGAGACGGGCGTCAAGCGCTACCGTTTTGTCGGCGGCGGCGAGGGCGGGCATTGCGATTGTGCCACACTCAACGGACAAGAGTTTGACCTTGACGATGCCGAGCCCGGCATCAACTACCCGCCGATCCACCCCAATTGCACCTGCACCATCGTGGCGGTGCCGTCGAGGCGCATGTTTGCGCCGTATGAGGCGGTGCCGACCCCTGAGTCAATCAAGTATGAGGACTGGTATGACGATTATGTCGCGCATACGCAGCGACCACCGAGGAGGAGTAAGTGAGATGTATGAGGATAAGCCGGTCGGGTACGACGGCGCAAGGCAGATGATTGAGCACGAGCTCACAGGGCTGCGCAGGATATGCGACACTCTGGAGATCGGCATGGCCCTATATGACTATTACCTGCAGACGTGGCTCAACCCGCGATACAAGGGATACCGAGCAGAGGCCGCTCTAGACGTCCTTGAGACGCACCTGCCAATCTACATCAAGACCTATGGCGAGGACGCAGTCAAGGCTGCGCTGCGCGATCTATATAACGAGCGCTATGAGAGGGAGGGACGTAAGCTGTGACGGGCAAGCGGTGGACAAGCATGGAGGCCTATGAGCATATCCGGCTCGTTGAGGCGGGTATCCTCCCAAGAGGACTGAGCTACTTATCCGCATACGACTACATCGGCCTCCCCGTCCCACCGGACGAGGAGACCGAAAAAAACACGCAGATAACCGGCGGTTAAACGCCGGATATCAATAGATTAACTGGAGGTACCACAACATGGCAGACACATTAGACACAGCTGTCACCACGACGACGGAGCCTGAGACCACCCCCGCAGCCGAGACGACACCCCCCGGCGGCAAAGAGCCAGAGGGCAAGGAGTCAAAGCCGGAGAGCAAGTTCCTCCAGCGGCTCGGTAAGCTGCTGGGGATCAATGATGACGGCGGTGACGGCGATGGCAAGGGAGACGAACCTGCCGCACCTGCGGGCGCAAAAAAGACGGAGCCCGCCCCCAAGGACGGTAAGACGTACACTGAGGCCGACATGCAGGCACGGATCGACGCGGCTAAGACACAGTGGCAGGCCGAGCAGGAGGAGCAGGCGCGCCTCGCTAAGCTCTCCCCCGAGGAGCGCGCCAAGGCAGAGGCTGCCAAGACGGGCGATGAGATTACCCAGCTTAAGGCGCAGCTGCTCGCGCACGACCTCAAGGATAAGGCGGTCGCACGATTAAGCGGCGACGGCTACCCGGTAGGGCTTGCCGACCTGCTGCCGTTGACCAGCGAGCAGGACATGACGGCAGCCATCGACAAGCTGACGGACGCATTTGACACGGCGGTTGCAGCTGCAGTCAAAGAGCGGCTCCGGG
>OHPQ01000904.1_pt1 | contig 9443 bp, 8 predicted proteins | sample 1577821 | NCBI WGS metagenome assembly OHPQ01 (sample SAMEA3879509, study PRJEB24766) | human gut metagenome | biome: human-associated habitat; feature: feces | place: USA | collected 1985/1987 | reverse complement strand
CCGGTGATCTGGTGGTGGATATCGCCAACGCCTACTTTGCCATGAAGGACGGCACGCTGGAGGTAGACCCCTATGTGGACCCGCGCACCGTGGCACAGGAGGACGCCGCAGCATCGGATACCGCCGCCCAGACCGCTCCGGATGCTGCAAATGATGCACAGACCGATACCACAGCCGCGGAGCCGCAGCAGGCAACTGCCCCCGCAGGGGTGATAGAGGAAGAAAATAACGATGCACTGCTTGCGCAGTAAGGCGCAGCTGCGTGCAAAGCAGTGAATTTGAACGAAAATTTGAATATTGTGTCCAAAAACCTGTTGTAAATGAGTTGCGTTTGTGATATCATGTATAGCAAAGGAAATTTAGCAAGTGTTTTATATACAAATGTTTCAATAGAGGAGAGATCTACAGATGACGATTGCCCTGATCGCGCATGACTCCAAAAAGGAGCTGATGGTTCAGTTCTGCACGGCGTACTGCCGCATTCTGAGCCAGCATAAATTGGTGGCGACCGGCACTACCGGTAAACTGATTTCCGAGGCCACCGGCCTGCAGGTACAGCGTTTTCTGGCCGGTGTGCAGGGCGGTGACCAGCAGATCGCGTCCCGCATTGCCTGCAACGAGATCGACCTGCTGCTGTTCTTCCGCGACCCCATCAATGCAAAGCCCAGCGAGCCGAATGAGATGACTCTGCTGCGCCTGTGCGATGTGCACAACATCCCCATGGCCACCAACATCGCCACCGCCGAGGTGCTGATCCACGGCCTCGAGCGCGGAGATCTGGACTGGCGCGATATCGTGCACCCCCAGAACTAAAGTATGTAAAAAAGAAGCGCTGCATCGTACAGATGCGGCGCTTCTTTTTGCGTAGAAAGCGGTTGGCTCAGACTGTTCCGTTCACTTTAAAATCCTGTGCCATCTCCTGCACATCAGCGGCGGTAAACTCGCCCAAGGGCAGCAGCAGCCGGGCAAGGGTATCCTGCGGCAGCGCTGCCAGTGCGGCGCTCTCGTCCAGTGCAGCGTCCACAGCAGGGCAGACGGTGTGCACACCATCGCTGCCCAGCTCCACTCGGGCGTGGTGCCCGGTGGCAATGTACTGGATGCCCAGCTTGTCGGCAGCGGTCAGCAGGGCGGCAAACCGGGCGTCGTTGCCGCTGCCCAGCACCTCGGCGGGCTGGTCTGCCAGTGCTTCTGCCTTGAGCACGATGCACTCAATGCCAAGAGCCTCGGCAGCCTGCCGTGCGGCTGCGGCCCACGCGCTTTGGTCAGCGGCCAGCTGCACCACAGCCCCGGCCACGCCGAAGCCCTGCTGCTGCAAAATGCGCACCACAACGCCGCAATCTACGGAGCCGTCCATGCTGACAAGCACCTTGTCCTGTGTTTCGTAGGTGTCAAACCCGTTGCCGGGCAAAAATGCGTCGCTCATGTTCCTTGCCTCCCGCCATGTGCTTTGCTTTGTGCTACGGCCAGCTGGTCGCAGCGTTCGTTTTCCGGGTGGCCTGCGTGGCCCTTTACCCAGACGTAGGTGATTTTGTGCCGTGCCTCCTGCTCCAGTGCCTGTGCCCATAAGTCCGGGTTCAGGGCAGGGGAGCCGTCGGCTTTTTTCCAGCCCCGGCGCTTCCAGCCCTTGGCCCAGCCCTTTTCCAGCCCGTTGATGACGTACTGGCTATCGGAGCACAGCCGCACCTCGCAGGGCTCCTTGAGCTGGCGCAGCGCCTCGATAAAGGCCGTCAGCTCCATGCGGTTGTTGGTGGTGCTGGCGTCGCCGCCGCTCAGTTCCTTTTCGTACACCTTGCCGTCAAAGCGGTAGCGCAGCACCGCACCCCAGCCGCCCGGGCCGGGATTGCCGCTGCAAGCGCCGTCTGTGTACACCTCTACCTGTTTCATGGGGTTCTCCTTATAGAATAGAATATCTTTATTTAGCGCTATTTTGCCCGTGATGTCAAGAGCCAATGTATACGCCGGCCCAGTTTTGCCAAACCTTGGAATTGACAAAACCGGTGCGAGATACTATACTTAGCGTAACAAAATGCGTATAGGGGTGCACCAAAGGTGTGCGCCCGGCTGTTCCGGCAGAAACGCCACGGTCGCATCGAACAGATGGACTTACCTGGCCAAGAACCTCTTGCGGAACCAACAGCGCTGCTGCAAAAAGCACGCTGAACGATAAATTCTATACGATGCATCAACCGGAAGCCGATGCAGTTTCAGGTGCTTCCCCTGTGCAAGGTGCGGCTGCTCTCCCCGGTGGAGCGCGGCCTGGCCTGCAATTGAATCTGGAGGTAAAGAATGGCTCAAGCAAAAGAAAATAACCCCGCTCCCCGCGCAAAAGCCCCGGCAGCGCCCAAGGCAGCCGCCGCAAACGGCACTGCTCCCGCAGGGGAAAAGCGCACCCGTCCCACCACCCGCCGCCCCTACTACAACCGCCGCCCGCGCCGTGCGCAGCAGCCCAAGGAGGCAGCGACCCCCATCCATATCTACCCGCTGGGCGGTCTGGGCGAGGTCGGCAAGAACATGACCGTCTACGAGTGCAACGGCGATATGATCATTGTGGACTGCGGTCTGGTGTTCCCGGACAGCGAGATGTTCGGCGTGGATATGGTCATCCCGGACTTCACCTTTGTGGTGCAGAACAAGGATAAGATCAAGGGTCTGCTCATCACCCACGGCCACGAGGACCACATTGGCAGCATTCCCTATCTGCTGCAAAAGTTCAGCCTGCCGGTGTACGGCACCCGCCTGACCTGCGGCCTGATCAAAAACAAGCTGGAGGAGTTCGGCCTTGCCGGTAAGACCAAGTTTGTGGAGATCGTGCCCCGGCAGAAGATCAAGCTGGGCTGTTTTACCGTGGAGCCCATCCATGTGAACCACTCTATCCCGGATGCCGTGGCCTTTGCCATCGACAGCCCCGCCGGTACCATCATCCAGACCGGCGACTTTAAGATCGATTACACCCCGCTGGCCTGCGGCGTGACCGACCTGTCCACCCTGTCCGAGTACGGGCAGCGCGGTGTGCTGGCCTTGCTGAGCGACTCCACCAACGCGGAGCGCCCGGGCTTTACCGCCACCGAGCAGAAGGTGGCTGCCGGTGTGCGCAGCCTGTTTGCCCGCGCCCGCAATAAGCGCATCATCATTGCGACCTTTGCGTCCAACATCTACCGCGTGCAGCAGATCATTGATCTGGCTGTGGAGGATGGCCGCAAGGTGGCCTTCAGCGGCCGCAGCATGGTCAACAACACCGCCATGGCGCAGGAGCTGGGCTATATGCACATCCCGGAGGGGACTCTGATCAGCGTGGACGAGCTGAACCAGTACCCGCCGGAGCAGGTGGTGCTGGTGACCACCGGCAGTCAGGGCGAGCCCCTGAGCGCGCTGAGCCGTATGGCCTCCTGCAGCCACCGTCAGGTGCGTGTGGGCCCCGGCGACTTCATCATCATCTCCGCCAACCCCATCCCCGGCAACGAAAAGAGCGTGACCAAGATCGTCAACGGTCTGCTGCTGCTGGGCGCAGAGGTCATCTACGAGAGCATGTACGATGTGCACGTTTCCGGCCACGCCTGTCAGGAAGAGCAGAAGCTGATGCTCACCCTGACCAAACCCAAGTACTTCCTGCCCGTGCACGGCGAGTATAAGCAGCTGAAAAAGCACGCCCTCACCGCTGCAAGTCTGGGCATCCCCACCAGCAACATCCTCATTGCGGAAAACGGCTCCAACGTTATCCTCTCGCAGGACGAGATGAAGCTGGGCGAGCCGGTGACGGCGGGCGCTGTCATGGTGGACGGCCTCGGCGTGGGCGATGTGGGCAACGTGGTGCTGCGGGACCGCAAGCACCTCTCCGAGGACGGCCTTGTTATCATCGTGGCTACCGTGGACAGCAAGACCGGCAAGGTGCTGGCCGGGCCGGATCTGGTAAGCCGGGGCTTCGTGTATGTGCGCGAGAACGAGAGCCTGATGGACGGTGCCCAGAGCATTGTGGAAAATGCACTGGAGCGCTGTGTGGACGAGCACGTCCGAGACTGGAACAGCGTAAAGACCCGTGTGCGTGAGGCACTGAGCAGCTATATCTACCGGCGCACCAAGCGCAGCCCGATGATCCTGCCCATCCTGATGGAGGTCTGATCCGGGCGCACCGCAAGGCGGTGCAGCGTCTGAGGAGGCAAAAAACCAATGAAACGTAAACCGAGATGGACACTGGAAATGCTCACGGCCAGTCTGGCGGTGCTGTGCGGCCTTTTGCTGCTGGTGCTGCTGGTGCAGCGCCCCACGGCATGGCTGCTGCTGGCCGTGCTGGTGGTGCTGTGGGGCATAGGGGCAACCTTGTTCCGCTGCAAGCTGCGCCGCTGGGTGGTGCGCTGGACAAGCGGCACCACGTTTGAAAAATCCAAGGTGCAGTTCAGTCTGGAGCCCCTTTCCCAGCCGGCGGCGCTGCTCTCCGGCGAGACGGTGCTGTGGTACAACAGCCAGTTCCGCACCCGCCTGCTGGGCGGGCAGGATGTGCTGGCCAGCCGGGTGCAGAAGCTGCTGCCCGGGCTGGATCTGCAGCTGTGCCGCAAGCGCGAGGGACAGCTGCTGACCCTTGCCGACGGCTACTGGAGCGTGCACAGCTCCACCGTGCCCGGCGAAGCCGAAAGCGTGACCCTGCTGGTGCTGAACGAGGAGACCGAGCTGCGCCGCATCGAGGCAGAGTATAAGGCCAGCCGTCCGGGGTATCTTGCCTTCCAACTGGACGGCTACGATGATGTGTTCGGGGATCTGATGGACAGCGAGCGCGCGCGCCTGCTGGAGGGCGTCAACCGCATTCTGGAGGATATGATCGGGCGCGGCAGCGGCTTTCTGCGCCGGGTAGGCAGCGGCGGCCGCTACATCGCAGTGGTGGAGGAGCGCCAGCTGGAGCAGTTCGCCAACCGCGGCTACGACGTGCTGGATAAGATCCGCGCACTGGACCCCAGTGTGAGCCTTTCAATGTCCATTGGTATCGGACGCGGCGCGCGCACCCTGCGGGAAGCGCAGGATATGGCCGAGCACGCGTTGGATATGGCGCAGGGACGCGGCGGCGATCAGGCTGCTGAGATGACGCTGGACGGCTTTACCTTCTATGGCGGCGTGAGCCACGGCGTGGAAAAGCGCAGTAAGGTGCGCAGCCGCCTTGTGGCCGACCAGCTGGTCAAGCTGATCAAGGAGGCCGACCATGTGGTCATCATGGGTCACCGCATGAGCGATCTGGATGCCATCGGCTCCGCCGAGGGTGTGCTGCGCATCTGCAAAATATGCGATGTCCCGGCGGTGATCGCGGTGCGGCGTGACGCTACCCTTGCGGGCAGCCTGATCGATGCGCTGTGCAAGGCAGGGCAGAAGGATGACTTCATCGACCCCAAGGACGCCCTGCCCATCATTTCTAAGCGTACCCTGTGTATCGTGGTGGATACATATCAGGCGGGTCTTGTGGAAAGCAAGGACATTCTGGAAAAATGCGGCAAGGTGGCCGTCATCGACCACCACCGCAAGGGCGTGGGCTACATCGAGAACCCGGCGCTGGTCTGCCATGAGCCGTATTCTTCCTCGGCCAGTGAGCTGGTCACGGAGCTTTTGCAGTACGTGGGCGAGCGCGACGACAAGCCCAACCGCGTGGAAGCCGAAGGTCTGCTTGCCGGCATTTTGCTGGATACGCAGGACTTTACCCTGCACACCGGTGTGCGTACTTTTGAAGCCGCTGCTGCCCTGCGCCGCTACGGCGCAGAGACCGAGCGGGTGCGCCGGTTGTTCGATGTGACCATGGTGGAATACAACGCCAAGGCCGATCTGGTGGAAAAGGCACAGATGTACAAAAATTGTGCCATCTCCATTGGCGGCGAGGTCGCCCCGGAAGCTCGGGTCGCCATTGCGCAGGCCGCCAACGACCTGCTGCGCATTCAGGGCGTGGACGCCAGCTTTGTGGCAGTGCAGGTGGGCAACGGCGTAAACGTCTCTGCCCGCAGCATGGGTGCCGTGAATGTGCAGGTGATCATGGAGTCGCTGGGCGGCGGCGGCCATCAGACCATGGCAGCAGCTCAGCTGAAGCATATCACCCCGCAGGCGGCACGCAGCCGCATTCAGGATGCCATCGACCAATATTATCTCTCAGAAAAAGACTACGCCGGAAGCACGACCGGCAAAAGGGGAATAAAACATGAAACAGTACGATTATCTCATCGTTGGAGCCGGTTTGTTCGGTGCCGTGTTTGCCCACGAGGCCAAAAAGGCAGGCAAAAAGTGTCTGGTCATCGATAAGCGCGACCATATCGCGGGCAATATCTACACCGAAGCTGTGGAGGGCATCAACGTGCACCGCTACGGTGCGCATATCTTCCACACCAACAACAAGGCTGTGTGGCAGTATGTGAACCAGTTTGCAGAGTTCAACCGCTACACCAACAGCCCGGTGGCCAACTACCACGGCCAGATCTACAACCTGCCCTTCAACATGAACACCTTCAACAAGATGTGGGGTGTTGTGACCCCTGCCGAAGCCAAGGCCAAGATCGAAGAGCAGAAGGCTGCTGCGGGCATTACCGACCCGCAGAACCTGGAAGAGCAGGCCATCAGCCTTGTGGGCACCGATATCTACGAAAAACTCATCAAGGGCTACACCGGCAAGCAGTGGGGACGCCCCTGCACCGAGCTGCCTGCCTTTATCATCAAGCGCCTGCCGGTGCGCTTTACCTACGACGACAACTACTTCAACGCCCTGTATCAGGGCATCCCCAATGGCGGTTACACCGCCATGGTGGAAAAGATGCTGGCTGATACCGAGGTGCACCTGAACGTGGATTATCTGGCCGAAAAGGCTGCGCTGGACGCACTGGCTGAGAAGGTAGTCTACACCGGCCCGGTGGATGCCTACTTCGGCTACCGTCTGGGTGCTTTGCAGTACCGCAGCGTCCGCTTTGAGACCGAGGTGCTGGACACCGACAACTATCAGGGCAACGCGGTGGTCAACTACACCGACGCCAAGACCCCCTATACCCGCATCATCGAGCACAAGCATTTCGAGTTCGGCACCCAGCCCAAGACCGTCATCAGCCGGGAGTACAGCGCCGAGTGGAAAAAGGGCGATGAACCCTACTATCCCGTCAACGATGAGAAGAACGGCGCTCTGTATGCGCAGTATAAGGCACTGGCCGATGCCGAGCCGGACGTGATCTTCGGCGGCCGTCTGGGCGAGTACAAGTACTACGATATGGACAAGGTCATCGAGGTAGCGCTGGACGTGGCCGCAAAGGAGCTGGCATAAAGAGCGTAACTGCCCCGGGTCACCACCGCAAAAAAGGCGTCCCCTTGGGGGAGCTGTCGCCGCAGGCGACTGAGGGGGTAGGTGTGCAGCAAAAGGACATTTGAAATGCTGCCCCGCTTCCTCTTGCCCAAAAACGACAAATGCGCTATACTATTACCATAAGACTGCACCGGTTTTCCGGTGAGAAGTGAGGGATACTATCATGAAAGTGATTCTGAAGCAGGATATCAAGGGCATCGGTAAGAAGGACGAGATCCACGAGGTCTCCGACGGCTATGCCCGCAACTACCTGTTCCCGCGCAAGCTGGCCGCTGTGGCGGATGCCAGCGCTGTGAACATGGCCCGCGGCAAGGAGGCCGCAGCTGATTTCCACGAGGCTGAGAACGTGGCAGCCGCCAAGGCTCTGGCTGCCAAGATCGAAGGCAAGACCGTGACCATCAAGGCCAAGGGCGGCGCATCCGGCCGTCTGCACGGCAAGGTGACCGGCAAGGAAGTTGCCGAGGCACTGGCTGCGCTGGCAGGTGCACCCATCGACAAAAAGAAGATCGAGCTGGAGACCAAGGACATCAAGGATGCCGGCGTGTTCAACGGCAAGGTCCGTCTGTACGTTGGCGTCGTGGCTTCCTTCAAGATCCAGGTGGAAGTGGAACAGGCCTGATCTGTGTGCCGTTTGCGCCCCCTCACAGCAGGGGGCGCTTTTTGGCTTTACAGGATGCTTTGGATTTTGGATAAGGACAAACTACTATGCCGAACGAACGACGTTATTCCAATGAACTGAATCTGGAGAGCGTGGGCATCAATCTGCCCTACAATATGCAGGCAGAGCAGAGCGTGCTGGGCGCGGTGCTGCTCAAGCCCGACACCCTGACCGATCTTGTGGAGATCCTCAAGCCGGAAATGTTCTACACCCGGCAGAACGCCCAGATCTGGACCGAGATGCTGCGCCTGTTCACCAACGACCAGACCATTGATTTTGTCACCCTGCTGGATGCAGTGGTGTCCGATGGCGTGTTCCCCAGCGCAGACGAGGCCAAGATCTATCTGACCGGTCTGGCGGAAACGGTGCCCAGCATCTCCAATGTAAAGGCCTACGCCCAGATCGTGCAGGAAAAATATCTGGTGCGTCAGCTGATGGGTGTCGCCAAGGACATCCTGCAGGACGCCGGAGACGAGCCGGACGCCGACCTTCTGCTGGAAAATGCCGAGCAGCGCATCTACGAGATCCGCTCCGGCCGCGATTCCAGCGCCCTGACCCCGCTTTCGTCCAGCATGGTGGAAACGCTGACCAACCTGCAAAAGATCAGCGGCCCGGATGCGGATAAGTACAAGGGCATCCCCACCGGTTTCCGCCTGCTGGACACCGTGCTTACCGGCCTTGGCCGCGGCGATCTGGTCATTCTGGCAGCTCGTCCCGGTATGGGCAAAACCAGTTTTGCACTGAACATCGCCACCCGCGTGGCCATGCAGCAAAAGGTGCCGGTGGCCATCTTCAGTCTGGAAATGACCAAGGAGCAGCTGACCAACCGTATCCTCTCGTCGGAGGCCGGTATCGACAGTCAAGCCTTCCGTACCGGTGCGCTGCGCGCCGAGGACTGGGAGTATCTGGCGCTGGCAACTGAAAAGCTGCACGATGCACCGATCTATATGGACGATACCTCCGGCATCACCATCACCGAGATGAAGGCCAAGATCCGCCGGGTGAATCAGGACCCTGCCCGCCCCAACGTGGGCCTGATCGTCATCGACTATTTACAGCTGATGACCACCGGCCAGCGCAGTGAGAACCGCGTGCAGGAGATCAGCTCCATCACCCGAAACCTGAAGATCATGGCTAAGGAGCTGAACGTGCCCATCATCGCGCTGAGCCAGCTGTCCCGTGCGGTAGAAAAGCAGGGCAACAACTCCAGCCACCGCCCGCAGCTTTCGGACCTGCGTGACTCCGGCTCCATCGAGCAGGACGCAGACTGCGTTCTGTTCTTGTACCGCGATTCCTACTATGCCAGCCAGAACCCGGACGGTGCTGAGGTGGATGCCGATACCGCCGAGTGCATCGTGGCAAAGAACCGTCACGGCGAGACCAGTACCGTGCCGCTGGGCTGGGACGGTGCCCACACCCGCTTTATGGATGTGGACTTCAAACGCTGATGGATACCGCGATTCTTGCCCGGGTGGAGGA
>OHPQ01000899.1_pt1 | contig 9484 bp, 9 predicted proteins | sample 1577821 | NCBI WGS metagenome assembly OHPQ01 (sample SAMEA3879509, study PRJEB24766) | human gut metagenome | biome: human-associated habitat; feature: feces | place: USA | collected 1985/1987 | reverse complement strand
TCCAAACAAAAAAACCTATGCTTCATTTAGAGAGCTTTTAGAGGATATTACCAATGAGTAAATTAAGAATTGTGCCATCACAAAAATTCAACAGAGATGTTAAGCTGGCAATTAAGCGTGGATACAATATTCAATTACTTGATGATGTTGTTGAAATGATAGCTGAACAACAACTACTACCACCGGAATATAAAGATTACAAACTAATTGGAAATTATTCCGGTTGTAGGGAATGTCACATTACCCCCGACTGGCTCTTAATTTATGAAATTAGTAATGAAGAACTTATTTTGTATCTGACAAGAACCGGAACACACAGCGATTTATTTTAGGCTTCTTAAGACAAGGCAAAAAATTGCCTTGTCTTTTTTACTATCCAACAATATTGAGATTGTATATGTAGTCAAGGTCAACATTTGTTGATATGCCGTTAATTCTACCGTTATCTGAATACTGCCACACATCACAAGTGATTGACGGCTTTGTATACCATTCTGCGTTCCAAATGGAAATTCCGTTATTTTTTAAGGTTGTGCGATTGAGCAGATAGTCATAAACGCTTGCTGAGGAATACACACCCGATTTAAAGCCGTTGCTTTTGAGTTTGTTACAGAAATTGACTGCCATTTTTGTATAATTGCTGTTGCTTGTACTCATTGCAGGCTGATATTCCATATCGTAGTAAACAGGAAGTTCAAACTTTTTACCCTTGATACAACTAAGGCAAGCATCTGCTTCTGCTGTTGCCGTTGACGGTGACATTGCATAGCTGAACCAATATGCTCCGACTTTAAGACCGGCGGATTTTGCGTTTTTGTAGTTTGTTTCAAACATATTGTCTTTTTGGCTTTTTTCTTTACCGTAGCCTGCACGGATAATCACATAGTTATAACCGGCTGATTTTACCTTGTTAAAATCTATTGAGCCTTGCCAAGTTGATACATCAATACACTTTGCGACACTTCCCGAAACAGTCAGCTTGCACGATGCGGTTTTTCCGTTGTAGGTTTTGTATGTGATTGTTGCTGTTCCTTGAGATTTAGCGGAGATTTTTCCGGTTGAATTAACCGTTGCAACATATGTATTACTGCTTGTCCAAGTACTGCGATAACTGTATGCGTTATTGTTGAGCGTAGCTTTAAGCGTTTTACTCTGTCCGACTTTAAGGGTAGCAGATTTATCAGAAACAGTAACCCTTGAAGGTGCAGATTTGACTGTTACCTTACAAATCGCTTCCTTGCCATTGCTGAGCTTACATCTTATCGTAGTAGTGCCGGCTGTTTTTGCAGTAACAAGACCGCCTGACTTTTGAACAGGAGCAATTGCGATGTTATTCGAGTAATAAAGTCTGTAGTAGGCTGCTGTATTGTTCGGAATACTGCTGTTCAAGTCATACTGTTCACCAACACCTAAAGTAATACTTGTTTTATTAAGTGTGATACTGTCAGCAAGTTTTTTGACTGTTACGGTACAGCTTGCAGTCTTGCCGTTATATGTTTTGGCTGTAATCTTTGACGTGCCGACACCGACAGCAGTTATTTTGCCGTTTTCATCAACCGTTGCAATTTTTTTATTGCCTGTTGAAAATGTAACCTGAGATAAATTACCATTTGTCACAGTTGTACTTAAAGCATAAGATTCTGTTGTACCTAAGACTATATCCGTTTTATTCAGCTTAATGCCGGTCGGTACAGTAGTAGGCTTTGGAACAGTTGTAGGTTCTGTAACTGCTTCCGTTGTAGGTTCTGTAACTGTTTCCGTTGTAGGCTCTGTAACTGCTTCCGTTGTAGGCTCTGTAACTGCTTCCGTTGTAGGTTCTGTTGTTGATTCTGCTGTTGTCGGTTGTTCTTCTGTTGGCTCTTTAATCAGGCCTACGATAATCTTCTGTACAAGTGTTGAATCGACAACGGTAATCACACCGTCTTTATTAAGGTCATACAGCTTAATTTGTTTTTCATCAAACGTTGTCATACCTACAACATTCTTCTGAATAAGCGTTGCATCTTCGACTGAAAACTTTTTGTCTGTGCTTACTGCTCCTGCACTAAAGGCACAAAGGCTCACAAGAGTAGTGGCAGTAAGTAAGCCCGAAATAATCTTCTTTTTTATCTTCATAACTTTCTCCTTTATAATTTTTTTGCGTTTCTATATATTAGACAATTGAAATGTCGAAAAGGTTCATTTTTTACGAAAAATAAAATATTATTAAAAAGGAGTACATAGACAAGCTACGCATCCGAAAAACACATAGCCCTTTTGTTTGGCTTCTTTATTTTAGCATACATTATGTGAAAATTCAATATTTTATAAAAGCTTTCAAAAAACTAAAATTCCGATTACTAAAAAATTTAATTATCTTGCTTCGTATTCTTTTATTTTAATTTATTTAAAGGAGATATAGTTATGGACAATAACGATAAGATGATTAGAGCATTAGTGGAGCATTGAAAGAAGACAAATGACCTTGTGGTGGCTTTTGAAGATTTTGACGGTCAAATGCACAGGCATATGATTCATTTGCCAAATGAAGATGTTGACGAAATTCTTAATACTGGGATTATGGTGACGGTTCAATTTATTATGTTGAAAGCCGAAAGAGCTATGCAGGGCAAATTACTCTTGATATTAACGGAAAGAAAATGCGTAAAACCGCCTATGGCAAAACAGAACGCATTGTAAAAAACAAATTGCTTGAGTACCGTATTCAAGCAAAATTGAAAAAACTCGCAAAGCATATTATAACGCATACACCGCAATTGAAGAAAACAAAAGATACAGCGGTAAAATTGACATTACACCGTTTTTAATCTATTTTGCCGATAATGTGTACAATGCATATAACGAGAAAACAACTGACGAAAATCTTCTCCGTGAATACAAAAAGTATCTTGATAACGGTCAAATCACCGAAAAAGAATCCCGGCTTTGGAAATTTGTACTGTCAAATTACGGTACAGACGAATTTTCCACCAAAATGCTTGAAAAGGACTTTCAAAATGCCGCGTATGCCACAATAAGAGGATTTGTGCAGAAATTTGAAAGACTCGGTCTGCTTTCATCGACAAAATACGGTACAAGAATCAAATATAAAATAAACACATAAAAAATCCCCCGACAGCGGTTTCCGTTAGGCTGTCGGGGGATTTTCAGTATTAACATCGTGACGGTGACGGAGGCGGTCAAAGCACATCACGAACTTCAAAGGCTAATATAATTTTGAATCATTCTTCAAAGGTTTTGAGGTTATTGCCGAGAATCTTTTTGATTTTTGAGATTTTCGTTATAGGTACTTTCAAGCAACGAAATATCGTCAATCGCAAGAATCAGCTTTTTAACTTCAAGTCGGTCATAGAACATAGGCGTCATATTTGCACGGACGGAAAGCCTTAACATTCTTAAAACAATCCGGTATGTTTTCGGGAGTGATTTCAGCTTGTTATTTGTTTTGCTCACTGCCACATACAGTTTGTTGACGCTTATATACCTCTCCTTTTCCGACTGAATTTTTTCGGCTATGCTTTCAATTTCATCATCGGAAAAGTCATTGAGGATATAGAACATCATGTTGTCCACCTTAAAACCGCCCCAGTGCTTTTTGTAGGAATAAATTGTTCGTTCAAATGCCGATTCAAGCTTTCTTGAAGAAATATGGTCAGCCATATCGGCTTTCACACCGATGATTGCATAATCGGTTGCTTTATTTCCGTAACCGAGATTGAGGTTTACAAGCTGTGATGACATATCTGTATATCTGTTACCGTCAAAATCGTAAAAGTAAATTCCATCTGCCTTTGCAACGGGAATCGGATTGAGATTCCCCTGCTTGCTCCATGACTGGAGGACATATTTCTTATGGTTTTCAACAATTTTCTCAGGTGTCATAATAATTTCCCCTTTTTAAGATACCAAAAAAGATAAACAGAAAAGGAGCCCCCTTTTCAGAAGCTCCTTTGCTTTGCGTCTTTTTTGTTTATGCCATTATTATATCACCAAAATATGGTTATGCAATATTTTTCGGCACAATATTCTTTGTGCTAAAGCACAATGTTTTCGGAGATATTTCTTGAATTTATGACCTTTTCGTCATTTTACATACAAATTTCGTGAAATGTCCACTTCTTGTTTGTATGCTGTAATTAACAATTACTCGTTTTCCTTTTTCTTTGTTGTGCCAAGGCTGAGTATAATTACGGAAATGATAATCATTACAACACCTGCGGCACACGGAATTACGACACCGTAAATCATATTGAAACCGCTTTCTGTTGCAGGCTGTCCGCTGATGATTGTATATTCACCTGACGGCATACTGCTGAGTGAATATGTTGTGCCGTCAATTGTAACATTGAAATTTTCCGAACGAATCATTTCGTCTGTAATACCTGCGCTTTTAAGACCGTTATCGCCAAGGTTCATATTTGTGCTTACAACTTCGCCGTTCTTAACGATGATTGTATCACCCTTGCAGCTTTTTGCAATATCAGCACCGATAACAGCCGAATAGTCGCTTGTATTTGTATCAATAATAACAATGCCGCCCTCTGTTCTTGCAACACAAGCCATGAGGTTATACACACCATCCTCGCCCTCAACGGCTGTCGGTTCTGAAATGCTCTTGACCTTCATACCCTTGAGGTTAGCCTTGAACTGCTTTGTTGTTTCGTCATCAAGGAAATTTGTGCCGACCTTTTTATCGTCTGACGATGCGATAATCTTGCCGTCAGCGTCTGTCATAACAAATGAATTGATGCCGAGGTTCTTTACAAGTGCGGCATTTGTGTCAGCCGAAGTATTTTCCGTAACAACACTCGCAATTACATTTGCCTTTTCAAAAAGTGAGTTCATAAACTCAAATTTAGTGTAGTTATAGTTATTGCTGTATTCTGTAAGCTGAGCCTTTGCGTCATCAAGATATGTCTGGTTTGAGCTTTCTGTTTTTGTTGAAAACAAATTGCAAACTACCGAAACGCAAACCATAACAACAGCAACAATAACTGCCGTTACAACTGCAACGCCTTTTTTTACCGATTTAGAATCACCCATTGTAATCTTCCTTTCAAAATGTTTTGCTTGCATAAAATAATATCATTATTCGACTTTGTTTTCAAGTACGGTTCGTGAAATAATTAACAACTGCGCATAATTTGACAATATTCTGCATTACCCGATTTTGGGATACAGCTATGCGAAAAAAAGATAATTTGAAAAAAATGATACATCTATGATACAATGGCAATATAAACTGTGTCTTGGAGGTGGGGTTGTTGGCTGACATATTGATTGTTGAGGACGAAAAGAATATTTCAAATCTTATTGAAATGGCTCTTTCTCGGCACGGGCACAAAACCGATTGTGTGTTTGACGGCGAAAGCTGTGCCGATGTTCTGGAGAAAAATCACTTTGACCTTATTCTGCTTGATGTTATGTTGCCGAAAATCAGCGGTTTTGAGCTTATGGACTACATCAAAGGCTTTGACACACCCGTAATTTTCATTACTGCAAAATCAGATATATCGGACAGGGTTTACGGGCTTAACCTGGGGGCTGACGATTACATAACAAAACCGTTTAACATTTCGGAACTTCAGGCAAGAGTCGATGCGGTACTGCGAAGATACAACAAGGCAAAAACAAAACTCAGCTTTAAAGACATAGTAATTGACACAAATTCAAGAATAGTCACCAAAAACGGAGTACAAATTGACCTTACATTAAAGGAATACGAAATACTTCTGCTTTTTGTACGCAACAAAAACATTGCCCTTTACCGTGAAATGATTTACGAAAGGGTATGGAATGAACCGTATATGGGTGATACAAGAACCGTGGATCTGCATATTCAGCGGTTAAGAAAAAAGCTTGATTTAAAAGACAACATTCAGTCTGTGTATAAAGTCGGTTACCGTCTTGTTGAATAAGCGGAGGGAAAGCCCTAATGAAATTTTCGTGGAAAATATTTTTTATTACCTTTCTTATTATAATTACTTCCTTCGGTGTGGGAGGTTTTCTCCTCATCAACACCGTTTTTACAAACACGCTGAATAACCGCATTGACTCAGCCAAAAAGAACAACAATTACATCACAATGGCACTTTCGGTATATGCAGACAACAACCAACCCACCTACGGAAACTTGGAATATCTGCGCGTTTCGGCAATCGGATTTGCAAAACAAATTGCAGGCAATTCGGATTCTAAAATCAAAATCGGTTCAATAAACGAGCTAAGCTTTTCGGCAGAAAATGAATTTGCCCACGGTATGTCGGTAAATTCCAGAAAAAGCAGAGTAGTTACTGAAAACAAAAAATACTATATTCAGACAATAAGCAAAATTCAGCTTGTAACCAAAAGCTGTTATATTGAAACTGTTGACAATATAACAAGCGTGTACAGCGACCGTGATATGTACTGCACAATTTATCAGTTCATTCTCATAGGCGTTGCGTTGTTTGCATCAATTCTGCTTGTAATCTTCTCAAAGCTTTTGACAAGACCGCTTGTTAAGTTAAAGGATGCGTCAAAGGAAGTTGCCGAGGGCAACTTTAATATGAGAGTAAAGGAAAGCCACGGCATTACATCTTCAACCGAAATAACCGAGCTTTCGCAAAGCTTTAACACTATGGCAGATTATGTTGAAGACTACATTGAACAGCTAAAGCTTGCAACACAGAATCGTGACAACTTTATTGCGGATTTTACCCACGAGTTAAAAACTCCGCTGACATCTGTCATAGGTTATGCGGATATGCTCCGTTCATATGAAATGGAGCCTGAACAACGCAGAGAATGTGCCGACCTTATCTACAAAGAGGGCAGTCGGCTGGAGGCGCTTTCGCTTAATCTGCTAAACCTTATAGTTTTGAAAAATGACGAAATCAAAACCGTAAACATCAGAACGGACATAATTTCCGATGACATTAAAAAGTCTGTTCTCTTTATTTTGAAAAAATACGGTGTGAAACTCAAATTAAATGTTGAAAAAGCAGAAGTCAACGCAGAGCCGTCGCTCTTGAAAACGCTCTTGTACAACCTGATTGACAATGCCTGCAAAGCGAGTGAGAGCGGAAAGCCTGTTACACTCACGGGATATGTTGACAGCGACAGATACCGTTTTTGCGTTACCGACAGCGGTTGCGGAATTGCGGAAGATGACCTTGCCAAAATTACCGAACCGTTTTATATGGTTGACAAATCCCGTTCAAGGAGTATGGGCGGAGCCAGACTCGGACTTTCAATCTGCAACGAAATTGCAAAGCTTCACGGCTCAACTCTTGAAATCGTCAGTGAAGTCGGCAAGGGTACGGACATCAGCTTTACGGTAAGCCTTGCCGATAATTCTGCGGAAAGTGAGGATTTTGAAGATGAAATTTAACCTTAAAAAATCCGCAAAATATATCATCTGCACTTTGCTCACCTTGACCGTAGTCGCAACCGTTGTGTTTCTCCCCCGCTTTTATTATTCGGTAACGGACAATCGGGGTTCTGTCGGAAACACAGCCGAAACATTTAAACTTACCGCCGATATAACCACTTTGAGCGGCGGAGAATTTTTGAAACTCATTTCAAGCGAAGATACCGTTTGGGTTCTTCAAAACAATGCTCCGAAAACAGAAACTGTAATCAGCTATGCAAAAAAAGCGTTAAGCAATCTTGCAAATTCGCTTAAAGACACAAAATTATTTTCCAATATTGCAGGCTACATTCGGCCGTTTTTTACACTTGACAGCTGCAGCGGTTACAAACTTACAATGCGCGGAACACTTGACGGTAATGTAATTGTTTCGTCCGATTTTATGTTTGTAACATGCAACTATGCCAAAGAGGGCGCACAATACGGACTAAACATAACAATGCTGTTTGATATGGAAACTTTCACAATTTATGAGCTTAACATTGATACAACCTACCTGACGGACAGCGTTACCGGGAGTGAAATTTCTATTCCGTATGAACAGGAGCTGTACGGAAGAACCGAATACAGCGACAGTTATAGACAGGAGCTGTACGATGCACTCATAAAATACTGGGGTGTCAGTTCCGATTCAATAACGGTTAAGGCAAGTTCCGAATCTTTCAGCATCAACATCTGCCCACAGCCGTTTTTGGAATACAGCAAAATAAACAACGAACAATTTGATTATTATGGCTGATGAAACAACTATGATACATTTTTGAACAATTTCAGAAACAAGCCTTTTGTATAGTATAGATACACTTACGAAAGGCTTGTTTTTTATGGATATTAAAGAGTATGAGGAATTTTGTAAAAACAGTAAATACGGAAACTTTATGCAGTCGGCAGACTGGGCAAAGGTTAAAAAGGGTTGGATTCCCGAGTATGTTGCCGTTCGTGACGAAAACGGAAAAATCAACGGCTGTACACTTGTGCTTGTAAAGAAAATACCGATTCTCAACACAGCAATGCTTTATGCACCGAGGGGCTTTGTATGCGACACTCACGACAGTAAAACCGTCAGAAAAATATTTGAGCAGATAAAACTGATTGCAGAAAAATATCACGCATACACACTCAAAACCGATCCGCTGATTGACGAAACCGACTTTATCTCGATTAAAAATCTTGTTGACCTCGGATTTGTTTATCACGGTGAAAAGCAAGGATATGACAACACCCAATGCAGAGAAAATTATGTGCTTGACATAAAAGATAAATCGTGTGATGAAGTTTTTGCAAATTTTAAATCAAAATGGCGGTACAACATCCGCCTTGCAATGAGGAAAGGCGTTGAGTGTAAATTCTGCGGTGAAGATGAGCTTGACGATTTTATGGAGCTTATGAAAGAAACAGGCAGGCGTGACGGCTTTGAAATTCGTTCGGAAGAATATTTCAGAAATTTTTTACAGGCATTTCACGGCAACGCAAAGCTATGTATCGCAAAACTTGACGGAAAAGTTTTGTCGGGTGCATTGCTTGTAAATTATGCAAATGTTACAAGCTATGTTTACGGCTGTTCATCAAACGAATACAGAAAATATATGCCGAATTATCTTATGCAATGGACGATGATTAAGTACGCAATTGAGAGCGGCTGCCGTACATACGATTTTTGCGGTATTCCCTATTGGTATGACGAAACGCATAAAAACTACGGTGTATATCGCTTTAAACAGGGATTTAACGGCAAAGTCAAAACCTATGCCGGCGAGTTTGACTATGTTTTCAGAAACGGAGTAAATCACATTGCCGACCTTGCACTGAAACTGAAAAAGCTTGTGTAAAATATTCATCTGCGTTGAATTTGCAAACCGTATATGCTAAAATGGAGTGGGTAAAATTATCCCACTCCATTTTGTATACATATGAAAAATTAAGGGAGCCGCCCTGATTGCTCAGAACGGCTTCCAAGGTAAATGGTTATTTGGCAGGCGTCGCATCTCCTGCATCTCTCAAGGTTTCCCTTTGTCAAGCCATCGGCGTGTGGTCGCAACGAAATTTACCACCTCAAATAACCTATTCTTATCC
>OHPQ01000894.1_pt1 | contig 9531 bp, 7 predicted proteins | sample 1577821 | NCBI WGS metagenome assembly OHPQ01 (sample SAMEA3879509, study PRJEB24766) | human gut metagenome | biome: human-associated habitat; feature: feces | place: USA | collected 1985/1987 | reverse complement strand
AGCTGGCAAGCCGTAGGCTTGACTGAGGGGTTATCCCCCTGTCCTTTCGGGACAGGGGAATCAGACTTTCCATCAAGCCTGCAACTTACTTTTTCAAGTCCGGCACACCTTTTTAAGCAAAAATATGAACAAACAAAATCAACGCTCTTCCAATTTCTCCGCAGTTCCAACTGCATTCGCTGCCGGTGTCCGAATTTTCTCACGCATTTTTCTATCTTTTTTCGGTTGTGGCATAACCTGTTCCGTTCCGTGTCATTTTTGTAAATTTTTAAGCAAAATCCGCAGACACCTTGCAAACCGGTTTTGCATATGGTAAAATAGATAAATAAGCGTCCGTTTCGTATTTAGCCGTGTGCAGATTGCACAGCATCCCGAACGGGAATCCTGCGAAACACGCTCAGCAATCTGATTTCAAAAAGAGGAAGAAAAACATGAATGACTGCGGTATCAGTAAACTGGATCTGAAACGGCGCAACCGGATGCAGATCCTGAAGGTTGTCCGGGAACAGGGTCCCATCTCCCGTGTGGACATTTCGGCAATTCTGGGGATCACCCGTGCGGCAGTGACGATCATCACCAACGAAATGATCGACCAGCACATCCTGGAAGAGGTCGGCGAAGAGCCGGTGAACCCCAGCGGCGAGGTTCGCAAGGGCAGACGAAAGATCCTGCTGGACATCAATGAAACATATAAATTTGCAGTGGGCATCTACGTGGACGAAAAGGAAGTCTCCATCGGTCTGACTACCTTAAATGCGGCAGCGCTGGATAAACAGCTGATCGCCCACGAGGGTGACATGACACCGGAAAAGCTGGTGTCGCTGCTGGACGACATCCTGGAAAAAATGCTCCAGAACAGCTGTCTCTCCCGGGAGAATCTCCTGGGTATCGGCGTGGGCATCATGCCCTCTGCCTATGAAATGATGGGGCTGGAGGAAGGTACGGAGACCTGTCCGGTCTTTCCGGCGCTGCAAAAGGCGCTGGAGGACAGCCTGCACCTGCCGATCTATATCAACAGCGCCGTCATGGAATTTGCCATGGCAGGACTGCACTACAACGAGATCCACGCCAAGGCGGAGAACCAGGTATTCCTGTACTGGGACAGCGGCAGCTATCACGCCATCCCCATCAACGGGAACACGCCCCTGCTGGCGGCAGCTGCCGGAGATGCCTTTATCGAGCGTCTGTGCGTCGATCCGGACGGCAGAGCCATGGAGGGCTATCCCAGGGGCAGCGTCCGGGCAGAGCTTTCCGCAGAGGCTGTGGCAGACAAGATCCGCCCGGTCTTCTCCGAAGAGAACACCCCGGCACTGTTTGCGGCGCTGAACGGCGACCTGTCCCGGCTCACGCCGGCATCCCTGCTGACGGCGGCAGAGACCGACCAGCCCTTACAGGAGATCGCCGCAGAGACGGTGAAAAAATTCTGCGTGATGCTCCAGGCACTGCACTGCCTGTACGCCGCAGAACACGTGAACCTCTACGGTTTCGGCTTTACGCCGGAGCATCTGGAACTGATCCGCAAAACAGCGGAGGAATTCGCCGGCGAGGCATTCGCCCAGTCTATCCTGCTCTGTCCCATCGGTGACCGCTATCATTTCCTCAGCGGCTGCACCTATATCATCCAGGCAGGATTCTACCAGCGTGGCGGTCTGGTCTGACCGCAAACTGTTCATACCGCAGCCCTTCCCATTCCGGAAGGGCTGCTTTTGTCTTTCTCTTCCACGGTGTGCGTAAAAAATTAACGAGTGTTTTTTCACGGAGAACACTTGCACTCCAGTGAAAGATGTGTTATAATAAGAATTGCAGTGTGTGCAGGACTGCCTGCGCACGGAGTATGTCTTAATTCCGGGGAACGACTCCCCAAATTTATGCAAAAGGAGCAGTGTCCGCCGGGATGCGGACCGGGTGAGAAATCATGAGAGTAGCAGAGATGAATCGAGAAGCACTGGAAGCATTTGCCGCTGACTGTAAAAAGCAGTACGAGGCGTTTCAGGCACAGGGTCTGAAACTGGATATGTCCCGTGGCAAGCCGTCGCCGAAACAGCTGGATCTGACCAACGGCATCACCGACTGCCTGGCTGAGGATGACTATAAGGCATCCAACGGACTGGACTGCCGCAACTACGGCTGCCTGGACGGACTGCCGGAGGCAAAGGAATTCTTCGCTCCCATGCTGGGCGTCAAGCCGGAAGATGTCATCGTGTGCGGCAACTCCAGCCTGAACATCATGTACTGGGCAATGTCCCTGGCAATGACCAACGGCGTCATGGGCAGCAAGCCCTGGGGCAAGTATGACAAGGTGAAGGTTCTCTGTCCGGTGCCGGGCTATGACCGCCACTTTGCAGTTAGTGAATTCCTGGGCATGGAGCTGGTGAACGTTCCCATGAAGGAAGATGGTCCGGATATGGACATCGTGGAAAAGCTGGTGGCTGAGGACGACACCATCAAGGCGATCTGGTGCGTACCCATGTACTCCAATCCGGGCGGCGTGGTATACAGCGACGAGGTCGTAAAGCGCTTTGCGGCACTGAAGCCCAAGGCAAAGGATTTCCGTATCTTCTGGGACAACGCTTACTGCGTACACCACCTGGTAGACAATCCGCCGGTACAGGCAAACCTGCTGGAAGAGGCAAAGAAAGCCGGCAACGAGGATATCTGCTATATGTTCGCCTCCACCTCTAAGATCACACATCCGGGTTCGGGTATTGCGATGATCGCAGCCAGCCAGAACAACCTGGCATATCTGAAAAAGGCGCTGGGATTCTCCACCATCGGATACGACAAGATGAACCAGCTGCGTCACCTGCGTTTCTTCGGCGGCAAGTTCGAGAACCTGGTAGAACACATGAAAAAGCACAAGGCGCTCATCGCTCCGAAGTTCCAGATCGTAGAAAACACCCTGGAAAAGGAACTGGCTGACCTGGGCATCGCCAACTGGTCCAACCCCCAGGGCGGTTACTTCATCTCCTTCAACCAGAAGGGCTGTGCAAAGCGCATTGTTTCTCTGTGCAAGGAGGCTGGCGTAGTTCTGACCGGCGCCGGCGCATCGTTCCCCCACGGCGTAGATCCGGAGGATGAAAACATCCGTATCTCCCCCACATTCCCCACCGAGGAAGAACTCCAGATGGCAATGAACGTATTCGTTTGCGCTGCAAAGCTGGCTGCCGCAGAACAGGCTCTGGCAAAGTAAGACAGCGGAAACCCATGAAATAAAACAAAAAGCACTGTGCAGAAAACCGGCACAGCGCTTTTTTACAGCGTACACAAGCAAAAACGCACCATGCAGAAAAGCCGCATGGTGCGTTTGTTTTTTTATTGCAGAACCTGCTCACGCCAGAGAATTCTTTTGTGAGGGTACGGCATAGAGATTGGTCTCCCATGCCGGAATATACAGCTGATGCCGGATATACAGGTCATAGCCCGGATTCAGCCGCCGGATGAGCAGCGGCAGGGCAAAGATGTCCTCATTCCGGTGATAGAGCGAAACCATCAGCTTCGGGGAGAAGTGTGCGATGGTCTGGGATGCCCCCCAGAGCGCCTCACGCTCACAGCCCTCTACATCCATTTTGATGATGGTTGCCGGTCTGCCCTGGAGGATGCTGTCCACAGAGCGTGCGTCGATCTCCTGTCCAAAAGCGGAGACAGCGGACTGCCGTCCTGCCTTGGTGGAAAACGGCACCGTGGTATCCAGACACCATGCCACAGCGTTATACGCATAGACATAGTTCATGCCGTCCAGATACTTGCACAGTTTCTTGAAGTTTTTCCGGTCCGGTTCTACCGCATAGATCCGGATGTACTTGCCACGGGTGTGCTGGAGAACCTCTTCGATGGTGTCTCCGTTATACGCTCCCAGATCCACATACACCTCGTTGGGTGTGAGCCGGATGATCTTGCGGTAAATCTCCGTTTTCGGCGTGGTCACGTCCATCAGATAGCGGATATTGCCGCTGATGCGGAAGTTGATGATGTTGGCATACACCCGGCGTGACTCATCGTCCGCCAGCATCTCGTATACCTCTTCCAGCTCCGCAGCGTGTTCCACGCAGTAGTCATAGGTGAACAGTCCGCCGCCTGCTACCGGAACATCCGGCACGATCAGGGTATGGCGCTGTCCCAGCTCCACGATCTTGTCCACTAGAGACTGGTATCCGGCGGCAAACGCCAGAACAATGACAAAATCGTCTACCTGTGCTTCGATCTCGGAAAGCTTCCGCACCTTATAGCCTGCAAACGAATGGCCTCGCACGAATTCATCGCTTGCAAAAATGCCGGCAAGCGGAATGGACTTTTCCCGAAAGACACGCATGATCTTTTCTGCACCATCGCCCATCCCGTAGATAAAGATCGGACGGGTCTCCGCCTGCAATTTTTCCCACGAGGACTGCTTTTCTGTGATAAAAGAAAGCAATGTGTTCAGGACCTCCTTTTCTCTTTTTCGCATGGTCGACAGACTGCTTAGTCGTTACAGCAGTCGTTATCTCCCCATGCTTCCGGCGGCATACCAGCCGGGCCCATCATATCCCGTCCACGAATGCCGAAACGATCACGCTGTTCATTGATGAGCGCCGTGATCAGATCCGAAACTTCACGGGGTTTCTTGATGGAATGAATGTGTTTTTCCGGTGTATCTACGTCTTTGCTGAACAAAATGATCGTTCCGCAGCCGAACATCCGCTGCCCCAGCGGAAGTTCCATCTTCTTATCGTTGATCCGATAGATGTCCAGCTCATCTTCCACCACGGTGAGGAGTCCCACACGGGTGATGAGCCGGCTCTCCGTCAGATAATACCGGGTAAAGGACAGGGGCAGCCCGAACAGGGTACGCTTTTTGTCCGTCCAGAGATACTCCAGCCCGTCTTTTGTTTTTCCTTTTGCCATGACTGCCGCCTTTCCATTTGATGACTGCATTGATTTACGGATAAGCCGCCGCTTTCAGAGGAGGCTTATTTTTAGGCAACACCGCACAAAGCTTGTGCGTAAGATGCGAAGCCGGATTTTTTGACAGATTGCACAGAAATTCCGCAGGCATACTGTCGTATGTCAAGGGATTTCTGTGCAGTATGACGGAAAATCAGCAAGCAGATTGCGTACAAAGCCGCCGAGCGGGCTTTGTGCGGTGTTGCCTTTACAGTACGATCTCGCCCTTGCCGCCCTGCATGGTGATCTTCTTGTCTGTGCCAGCCACAGAAACGGTAAAGGTCTTGTCTGTGTTGCTGCTCTCGATGGAGATGACATTGCCCTTGCGGCTTGCCTTGAGGGTCAGCACCAGGTTTGCCTTGGTGTCATAGATCGCTGCCTCAGCAGTCTTGCCGTCCTCCAGGCTGCAGATCATAGCGTCTGCGCCGTCCAGGTAATCATATTCGAACTGGTTCTCGAATGCGCCGAAGGTCACGATGGAGTTCGGCTTTGCCAGAACCGGCATTTCCATAAAGGTGCAGGTCACAGAATGATACTTGCCGCCTTCATAGGTCTTTCCGGTGATGATGTCATACCACTTGCCCTCCGGCAGGTAGAAGTTTGCCACGCCGTCCTCACGGAATACCGGAGCGCACAGCAGGTTGTCACCCAGCATATACTGCTGATCCAGATAGCGGCAGGCGATGTCGTCGGTGTAGTCCATGACCATCGGACGCATCATCGGGATACCGGTGGTGTGGGTCTTGACAGCCTGTGCGAACAGATACGGCATCAGCTTGCCCTTGAGCTTGGTAAAGAACCGCAGCACATCGCAGGACTCCTCGTCGAAGTTCCACGGCACACGGTAAGAAGTCGAACCGTGCAGACGGCTGTGGGTGGACATCAGACCGAATGCACACCAGCGCTTGTAAACGTCCGGAGATGCCTTTGCCTCGAATCCGCCGATATCGTGGCTGAAGAAACCGAAACCGGAGGAGCAGAGCGACAGACCGCCACGGAGTGTCTCTGCCATGGAGGTGTACTCTGCGGAGCAGTCACCGCCCCAGTGTACCGGGAACTTCTGACCGCCGACAGTGGCGCTTCTTGCGAACAGGCACGCCTGTCCCTTGCCGTAGTATTCTTCCAGCACCTCAAATACTGTCTTGTTGTACAGATAGGTGTAGTAGTTGTGCATATGGATCGGATCTGCGCCGTTGTAGTATACTGCCTTTGTGGGGATACGCTCGCCGAAGTCGGTCTTGATGGCAGTAACGCCCATCTCACACAGCTTGCGCACGCCGGCAGCAAACCACTTTGCAGCCTCCGGATTGGTGAAGTCTACGATCGCCATGCCCGGCTGCCACAGGTCGGTCTGGAATACGCTGCCGTCCGGGTTCTTGATGAAGTAGCCCTTTTCCATGCCGATATCGAACAGCTTGGACTTCTGGGAGATATACGGGTTGATCCAGCAGCACAGACCCAGACCACGGCTCGCCAGACGCTTGAGCATTGCCGGCGGATCCGGGAACTGATCCAGATCCCACTCAAAGTTGGTCCACTGGTATTCCTTCATCCAGAAGCAGTCGAAGTGGAACATCTGGAGCGGAATATCCCGTTCTGCCATGCCGTCGATGAAGGAGGTAACTGTCTCTTCATCATAGGTGGTGGTGAACGAGGTGGACAGCCACAAACCGAAAGTCTTTGCCGGCGGCAGTGCCGGCTTGCCGGTCAGATCGGTGTAGTTCACCAGAACCTCTTCCAGATTCTCACCGCCGATGAAGAAGTAGTCCAGCTCTTCGCCCGGTACGGTAAAGGAGACCTTGTTGATGGTATCAGATGCCACTTCAAAGGAGACCTTGTCTGCGGTGTTGACCAGCACGCCGTACTTGTTGGAGGTGATATAGAACGGGATGCACTTATAGCTCTGCTCGGAGCAGGTGCCGCCGTCAGAGTTCCAGTTCTCCACGTTCTGACCGTTCTTCACGAAGGTGGTGAACTTTTCGCCGAAACCATAGACGCATTCGCCTACATCCAGGGTCAGCTGCTCCCGGATAAAGGTGTTGTGTGCGTCCTGGGGATAGTTGAAGAAATCGTCATCGGTCTGGACAGCCAGGCGTGCGTCACGGTGGAACTTGTTCTCCTGGATATAGGAGGTAGAGCGCCAGCCGCCGCCGGTGAGCCGCTTTCCGTCACGGGAGAACGACACGTCCCAGCCGTCTGTGCCCTTCTTTACCTTGACTGTGGTATGACCGGCAGTCATGGAAACAAAGCCCTCTTCCTCGTGGATCTCATCCGGCACATAGCCCTCCGGCAGATTCAGGTCAAACTGGGGCTTGTTCTTCAGGCTGCCCTTGTGGTGGCAGATATGCACACGGATCACGTCCGGTGCAACGGCGGTATAGGTGATCTCAAAGGTCACGCCGCCCAGTGTCATCGCACGGTTCCAGATCGCACTGGATGTTGCATAAATTTTGATGGTGTTCTTTGTGGTTGTGACATCATACGCCTGAACAGCATAGGAAACGTCATAGCCTCTCTGGTTGAGCCAGAGTCCGTCAGAAAATTTCATAGAGTACCTCCTGCGTTTCAAAATAGTATCTGTTGTATTCTATGCGACTTTCCGGTACACCGGAGTGTTTGCCTGTGCCCGTACCCATCTACATATGCTTTCATTGTACCATACTTGTCATGGAAATGTCAATCTGTTTTCGTGAAAATCGTATATTTTTCTTGAAAATCGTATATTTTTCCCTGTCGGAGTGACCATATGCCAAGTTTTTCTTTCGCCCAGAAAAAGGAAAACTGCTCGCCTCACAGAGGGAAACGATTCTTCAAAACTTTTCTGCCGCCCAGGTGAACAGCTTTACCACCAGCGGCATGGTCAGCATGGAGACCAGAGTGGTGACGGCGAAAATGTGGGAGGCATAGGCATCGTTCATGCTGTGCTTCTGGCACTGGAGCGTACACATTGCCGCAGAGGGCGCAGCCATCAGCAGCAGTACCACCAGGCGGATCTCCTGGGGAATAAAGCCCAGCGGCAGGAACAGCAGCCCCAGGAGCAGCGGCACGATCAGCAGCTTTACAGCGCTGACATAGTACACCCGGGGATTTTTCAGCGCATGGAACAGGTCCGCCTGCGCCACGCTGATGCCGGATGCCACCATCGCCATAGGCGTGTTCATGCTCGCCACATAGCCGAAGGTCTTTTCCAGCAGATCGGGGAGCGGAATGCGGAAGAAGAACAGGAGCAGTCCGATGACAATGCCGATCATGGTGGGCGAACAGAGCTTTTTCAGCAGAGCCTTCCGGTCGTGCTGCCCGGTCAGCAGCATGATGCCATGCGTCCAGGCAAAGCAGAAGAACACGCTCAGGAATGCCGTGGTATAGAACACACCCTCATTCCCCAGAATGGCGCTGGCGAGCGGAATGCCCATAAAGCCGCAGTTGCTGTAGATGGCAGAAAAGCGCTCGATCTCCGTCTCACGCCCCGGCTTCGGACGGATCAGCAGATACACCGCCGCAATGAATATTCCATACGCCGCCGCCGCCAGCAGGAACGTCCACAGCATATTCACCACCAGCCGGGACTCATACTCCACATCGGCATAGGCGTTCACCACCAGCACCAGAAGGATGACCAGCACCACCACCAGCACCGGCGTCACGATCTCCAGCACGAAGTTGGAGAACTGCCTGCCGCCGTTTTTATCGACGACCTTTGTCCGATAGGCGATGATGCCCACCACATTCAGCAGCAGCATCAGTATCGCCTGTTTTAATATGATCCATGCCAAAACAGAACACCTCTATCCCAAAAATCGGCAGAGTCCGGACGAGCCAGACCCTACCGATCAGTATATCACATAAAGTTTTCTGTTTTGTGTCCTGCGTGTGGCGACTGCCGGAATTTTCGGGAAAAGCGCCGGATCTCTGCAAAAAACCTGCTGTCTGACCCGGTTTTCATCCAAAAATGGGCTGAATCTGTTTGCCCTCCCGTGCCAGCGCCACCGTCTCCGGCAGCCGGGAGAAGTCTGCCACCAGGGAAGTGGGCTTTTCCCGGGGCGCATCCTGGCGCAGGGGAACGAAGTAATAGTGCCGGGTATTCAGCAGCAGCCCGATGTTTTTCGCCGATGCGCCCAGGGCATCGTTGGTTGCCACGGCGAGAACCACCGGTTTTTGCCGCCGGAGCATGGATTTCACCGCCATGGTCGCCGTATTGTCGGTGATGCCGTAGGCAAGCTTGGCGGCGGTGTTGGCGGTACACGGCGCAACCACCAGCAGATCCAGCATATTTTTCGGCCCCAGCGGTTCGGCGTCGGGGATGGTGCGGATGGCTTTTCTGCCGCAGATCTCCTCCAGCTCTGCCACCCGGTCTGCCGCCTTTCCGAAACGGGTGTCCGTCCCGGCGGCGTGTTCGGAAAAGATCGGCGTCAGCTCTGCCCCGGCTGCCCGGAGCTTTGCCGCCTCTGCGAATGCGGCGGAAAAGGTACAGAACGAACCGGTCACCACAAACCCGATCCGCTCACCTGTCAAGTCGTTCATGGGCGAGTCTCCTCTCTTCGAGAATGTTGCAAATGGTGTCTGCGATGATCTCCCCGGCGGTCATGGGTGCAACCTTTCCCGGAGCGGCGG
>OHPQ01000891.1_pt1 | contig 9553 bp, 11 predicted proteins | sample 1577821 | NCBI WGS metagenome assembly OHPQ01 (sample SAMEA3879509, study PRJEB24766) | human gut metagenome | biome: human-associated habitat; feature: feces | place: USA | collected 1985/1987 | reverse complement strand
TCTTCTAAACGCGCGCGATCTGTGCATGATCGAGCATATCCCGGAGCTGATCAGCGCCGGTGTTACCAGCTTCAAGATTGAGGGCCGGGCGAAATCCGCCTACTATACGGCGGTTGTCACGAACGCATACCGCTGCGCGATCGACGGCTATCTTCGCGCGCAGGATCAAACAGGATATCAGCCGGAGCCCTGGATTCTGGAGGAGCTCACACGCGTCAGCCACCGGGAATATTGCACCGGCTTTTATTTTGACAAGCCGCAGGCGAATGCCCAAATTTTTTATGACGGCGGCTACCGCCGCGATTGGGAAGTGGCCGCAGTGGCCGGCAACACGGCGGGCGGGCTGCTTCATGCGGTGCAGCGCAACCGCTTTTTCCGGGGGGAAACGCTGAGCGTTCTGGAGGCTGGGAAAGCGCCGTATGCAATTACCGTGCAGGAGCTTTACGATGCGGAGGGCCTCCCCTTGGAGAGCGCTCCGCACCCCATGATGCAGGTGCGGCTCCGCTGTGAGCATCCGATTGCGCCCGGCGCCCTTTTACGCCGGGAAAGAAAAACAGAAGGGCAGGCCGATTGAATGAACAAGGCTTTTTTAGAAGATTTATGTGCCAAAATCCAACTGCCGGAGGAAGACCGTGAGCTCGCTTTTCAGGAAATGGAGCGTCAGCCCAAGCGCATTGAGCGGTTTGCAAGGCGGATGTATCAGCGCAATGATGTGCGCCATTTGCAGGGGCTGCTGAAAATTGACCGCAAAAAAAATGCCCCCATGGTGCTTGCCGTGCTCCTCTGTGCAGCAGAATACACCTTTGCAGCCTACCAAAAGAAGAGAATTCCGGAGCGCTATTATTACGATATGATGGCGGATATCACTCGATGGACGGAAAATGGCAGGGCGGAATTCGGCGTGCCGGGTTTTTCCGAAATCGGATGGGCGCGCAACTATATCACGATGCATCTTTTTCAGCTCGGCCGGTTGCAGTTCCAGTTCTCCAAGGTGGATCTGCACGGTAAGCTGAGCCGGCAGGAATTGGAGGGGCTGCCGTTTCCCAATGGGTCCCCAAGCCTTTATATCCATATTCCCAAAGGCGCTCCGCTGGATCGTGAGGCGTGCCTGGATTCCATCCGGCAGGCGAAAGAATTTTTCCCGCAGTATTATCCGGAGTTTAAATTCAAAGGTTTTACAACGCATTCCTGGCTGCTGGATCCAAGCTTAAAAACGCTGTTGCCCGCCTCCTCCCGTATCCTGCAATTTCAGGATCTTTTTGAAATCATACATACGGATAACGATCATTCCCACGCCGCAATCCGCTTTATCTGGTATCGGTCCGGCGGTGATGTGGCATCGTATCCGGAGGATACGAGCTTGCAGCGCGCGGTGAAGCAATATCTGCTCCATGGCGGGGAGTTGGGCGAAACCTATGGCATGATCCCTTTGGAGAAAGAATTTTAATCGCATATCGCCGTTTGCACGGGACTTTACCCCGTTTGCAGGCGGCGTTTTTCTTTGTTTTGAAAAACTGAAATCAAAAAAAATATTCCGTTTTATGATATCTTATCAAAAGAAGGGAGCTGAAACGTCTTGTATGAATGGAATGAATCCGTCCAGAAGATGATCTGCTGGATCGAGGACAATCTGACTGAAAATCCGTCGCTGATTGAAATGTCACGCCAGATCGGGTATTCCCCCTGCTATTGTTCCACCAAATTCCATGAGATCGCAGGGGTGACGATGAAAGCTTATGTTTCCGGCCGCCGTCTTGCAAAAGCGACGCTGGAGATACGGGATACCAGGGCACGGATTCTCGACATCGCCATCAAATACGGGTATTCCTCACAGGAGGCTCTGACGAGAGCGTTTGTGAATGCTTACGGATGTACACCGGCAGCATATCGGAGGAAACCCTGTCCTGTGGTATTGTCCGGCAAGAAGGTCGTTTTGTTCCCTGAACATTTTATCTATCAGAAAGAAGGGAATACGATGGAAAAAACAATCCTGACAGAACCGAACGTCCGCACCGAGTTCATTCCCGCGCACAAATATATGGGCATCTGGGATCTGGATGCGCGGAATTATGACAGCTTTTGGGAAAGGCACGACTGCGATCAGATTTGCGGAATCATCGAAAGCATGAGCCATGTGATGCATCCGGTTGTGACCTGTCACACGGCGGGCTGGTTTTATGAAAATGGGAAACGCGGCTATTTTTACGGCTTGGGCGTACCGCTCGATTATGATGGAGTTGTTCCTGATGGCTTCGAGCTTCGGGAATTTCCGGAAAGCTATTATCTAGTGTTTTTTCATCCGCCGTTTGATTATCTGCTGAACTGCGGTGAAGTGATGGAACGCGTTGAAAAGCTAGCCTGGAATTTCGATCCGTCCGAAAGGGGATTTGCCTGGAATGAGGAAGCCTGCCAGGACTATCAGCGGCATTATCCTGAGGTGCTGGGATACGAAGTGCTTCGTCCGGTGAGAAAAGTAAAATAATCTGTGGCAGGCCGATGCATGATTTAATCGGCCTGCCTGTTTGATTGCCTGAAAAGGAAACATGGAATTGTTTTTTTGCGAAGCGCGTGAAGCGGCTGATTAAAAATCTCGGCTTGCCGCTATGCTGCACTGGTGTTATACTGATTACATCAATTATAGCTTAGTTCATAAGGAGGTTTTTCTATGTCCGGTGAAATCCGTCTTGCCGATCTGGTCGTGGACTGCGCGGACGAGCAGGCGCTCTGCGCCTTTTATGCGGACCTGCTCGGCTGGGAAAAAAATGAGCTGTTCGGCCATCCCGCGGTTGTCAGTGAAAACGGCGTGATTTTCCTGTTTATACAGGAGGAGGATTACGTGCCCTGCGTCTGGCCGGAGGAAGAGGGCAGGCAGCAAAAGCAAGTGCATTTTGACTTTCTGGTTCCGGATGTAGCAGCCGCTGCCGCACGGGCGGAGTCCCTTGGAGCTGTGAAGGCGCACGCGCAGTTCGGCGGTGAACATTTTACGACAATGCTTGATCCCGCCGGTCATCCGTTCTGCCTTTGCGCACAGGGCTGATCTGACTGTCGTCCCCATCCGTGCAGCCGGACGCTGCACGGATTTTTTTCTGAAGCCCTTTTACAGGCTCTTCCTTGTAAGCGGATGCCTGCTGCAGTATAATAATTTCACCGTTTTAAAACATCATCTTTATTTTCCCGCATATATCTAGAGGAGAGCAACTTTGCAAGCGGGGTGTCAGAGATGAAGAAAAACAGGCTGATTTGGGCGGCTGTCGCCGCGGTTTTGATTTTATTTTGTATTTTTGCTATGATTGTAGAGCAAAAAAACCAGGATGCACTGCAATCCGTTTCCGCTTCAGGCGTATCCGGGCATCCTACGATCCTGATCGATGCAGGGCACGGCGGCGTTGACGGCGGCACAGTCGCAAAGGACGGCACAGTGGAAAAGGGCATCAATCTGGAGATTGCGCTGAAGCTGGAAACCGTTTTTCGCATGATGGGCTTTGACACGGTCATGACGCGGCGGGAGGATATCTCCATCCATGACGATTCCGCAAAAACGATCCGGCAACAGAAAATTTCCGATTTGCACAACCGCTTGAAGCTCATCAATGAAACGCCGGACTGCCTGTTTATCAGCATCCATCAAAATTCTTACCCTTACCCAAATAACACAGGCACACAGGTATTCTATTCCCCCAATAACCCAGAAAGCCAGGCGCTTGCGGCCTCCATTCAGCAATCCGTCATCCGCTTGATCCAGCCGCAGAATACCCGCAAGGTGAAAAAATCCGGCACGGAGATCTATCTGCTCTATCAGGCGAAAACGCCTGCCGTTATGGTGGAGTGCGGCTTTATGTCCAACGCGCAGGAAACGGAAAAATTGCGCACGGAAGCCTATCAGAATGAACTGGCACTATCGATTTTTTACGGCGTTTTATCCTACCTCAATGGGATCGGCACTGCCGGTGCGGCGCCGGCCACCCAATAATCAAACGGTCTGGAAAGGACAGGAGCATCTATGGCACAGAAGTCAAAAAGCGTGTTCGTATGCAGCCAGTGCGGCTACGAAAGCCCAAAATGGTATGGCAAATGCCCCGGCTGCGGGGAGTGGAACAGTATGTCTGAGGAAATGCGCACCCCGATTTCCGCTTCCGGCTCCAAATCCGCATCGGGCGGGCGGGGGATGCCCCGCGTGGTGCAGATCAATGAGATTGCCGCCGACACGGAGCATCGCTATGCAACCGGCCTAAAGGAGCTGGACCGAGTGCTGGGCGGCGGCATTGTCAAAGGGTCGCTTGTGCTGCTCAGCGGCGATCCCGGCATCGGAAAATCGACGATCCTGCTGCAAATCTGCGGCTTTTTAGGGGAAACGCTGCGCGTGCTCTATGTTTCCGGCGAGGAGTCGGCGCACCAGATCAAGCTGCGGGCCCAGCGGCTGGGGGTGGCAACGCCGAATCTCTATATCATGTGTGAAACAGATGTGCAGCTTATTTCCGAATTTATCCAAACGGAAAAGCCGGATCTTGTGATCATTGATTCTATACAAACCATGAACCACTCCGACGTTGCCTCCTCTTCCGGCAGCGTAACGCAGGTCAGGGAATGCACCGGTTTGCTGATGCGCACGGCAAAAAGCGTGGATATTCCTGTCATCGTTGTCGGCCATGTGAATAAGGATGGCAATATTGCGGGGCCAAAGGTGCTGGAGCATATTGTGGACGCCGTGCTTTATTTTGAAGGCGACAGGCACCTTTCCTATCGGATTCTGCGTGCGGTGAAAAACCGCTATGGCTCCACCAATGAAATCGGTGTGTTCGAAATGCTGGATAACGGCCTGCGCGAGGTGGAAAACCCCTCTCTGATGCTCCTTTCCGGGCGGCCGCAGAATGCTTCCGGCACCTGTGTCGCCTGCGTGATGGAGGGCTCCCGGCCGATCCTCGCGGAGGTGCAGGGCCTGGTGGCGCCCACCGGCTTTGGAACGCCGCGCCGCATGGCGACGGGCTTTGATTATAACCGAATGTCGATGCTCTTGGCCGTGCTGGAGAAGCGGGCCGGTTATTTTTTTGGCAATATGGATGCCTATGTCAATGTGGTCGGAGGCTTTAAGCTGGACGAGCCCGCGGCGGATTTATCAGTCGCGCTCGCACTGGTATCCAGCCTGAAGGATTGCGTTGTGCAGGAGGATGTATTGGCCTTTGGAGAGATCGGCCTGGCCGGAGAAATCCGCGCTGTGGGCAATACGGAGCAGCGCATCAACGAGGCGGCCCGCCTGGGCTTCCGCCGCTGTGTGGTGCCGCGGCACAACCTGAAGGGGCTGGCCTCAGGCATCCGGGATAAAATTGAGATTGTCGGGGTGCGTACCGTCCGCGAGGCGTTTGAAGCAATGATCGGTTAACGCGGCTCTTCTTTTTGCGCTTTTTCACGTGGCACAAAGTAGACGCATCCCTTTTGTATGCTGTTGACTGCTTCCGCCTTGTGCAGCGTGCAGCAGCCCTCCACCTGATAGCGGCATTGCGCATTGCATGGGATCAGATTCATAGCTTTTGTTCCTTCTTCCGGCGTGATAGAATGGCCTGTGTAGGATAGTGTAAAAAGATTTTTGGCAAATATACACTTTGCAGATAAAAACATTGGTTTTCGTTTGAAAGAAAGGCTTTTGCACTTCTTTCAAATCGGAAAGGCATGACCATCCACATGGCCGCTTGGCGGCCTGGAAAGGGAAGCGTGGAGAAATGATTCCGGTTTACAGCCCAAATCTTCCAACCGAAAAGGTATCCGCCGCAGTGGTGGGCAGCGTTGATCCGCGTGTGATTCGTTCGCTGGAAGCGTTGGGCGTCTGGACGATTGCCACAGGCCCTAACCGCAGCCTGCCAGCCGCTTTGTGCCGCCATGCCGATATGCTGGTGCATCCGCTGGGCAATGGAGAGGTGCTCGCGGCACAGGGCGAAAGCCGGCTTTGCAACGCGCTCAACGGCTTTGGCTTTGCCGTTACTTTTTTGAAAAAGGAGCTTGCGCCGCACTACCCGGGCGATGTGGCGCTGAATGCGGCGCGCATTGGCAGCCGATTGGTCTGCAATGAGCAGGCCACCGCGCCGGAATTGCTGGAGGCTGCCCGGCGGATGGGATTGGAGCTGATTTCGGTCAAGCAGGGGTATGCCAAGTGCAGCTTGTGCATCGTATCAGAAAACGCCGTGATCACAGCGGATGAAGGGCTGGAATACACGCTGCGCCACAATGGCATTCGCGGGCGACCTTTTGACCCATCCGGATGGCAAGAAAATCCTCTCTTTTTTGGAGATCCATGGCGTAGAGGCCCGCAATTTGCTGGGCCAAGGGGAAAAACTGCTTGATGTCGGCTCGATCCTCCCCGTGATGCAGGAATAAAAAAGATCTCCTGCGCAATGCGCACCGTTTGATTTATTGTCGCGATTCGATCGTAGGAGCGCTGCATTCAGCCCTTCTCTGCTGTATTCCAACCATGAAAATAGAATGCTGAGTTGAAAACGGCAAGCGCAAAGCTTCGATAGCGGAATTTATTTGACAAACCCCATGCGTCTTTGTTAAAATATAAGGTACATATCTGCCTCACAAGGCCGGGTCAGCCGGTGAATTTTAGATCGGATCAGAGGAGAATACTATGGTGAAAAGCATGACGGGCTACGGGCGTGCCGAAGATGTGATCGACGGGATGCAGATCGCCGTTGAGATCAAAAGCGTCAATCACCGTTATCTCGAATTCAGCGCGAAGGTGCCGAGAAGCTATGGCTTTTTGGAGGATCAGCTGAAGCGGTTTATCCAGCCGCTTCTTTCCCGCGGCAAGGTGGATTGCTTTGTCCAGATCGACACGCTGGAGGATGCAGGTGTTACCGTGCAGGTCAACCATTCCCTTGCAGATGGGTATGTTGCCGCGTTGCGCGAGCTAATTGGCCGGTATGGGCTGCGAGATGATATTTCCGCTTCCGCCCTGGGGCGCTACAGCGATGTATTTTCAATCCATAAGGCTGAGGCGGATGAAGAAAAGATTTGGGGCGCTGTGCGCACAGTGGCCCAGCGTGCCGTGGATGCCTGTGTATCCATGCGTGAGCAGGAGGGCGCCCGGCTGCGGGCCGATATCCTCTCCCGGGCGGATACGATTCTGCATTGTGTTGCCTTTATTGAGCAGCGTTCGCCGGAAACTGTGCGTGCCTATCGGGAAAAGCTCTATGCAAAAATGCAGGAGGTGCTGGCGGATACGCAGGTGGACGAGCAGCGGATTTTGATGGAGGCTGCGATCTATGCCGATAAAGTTGCCGTGGATGAAGAAACGGTCAGGCTCCGCAGCCATATCGACCAGCTGCACGCTTTTTTTGAAGTGGGCGAGGCGATTGGCCGGAAAATGGATTTCCTGGTGCAGGAGATGAACCGCGAGGCCAACACCATCGGCTCCAAAGCGCAGGATGTGGAGATTGCCCGCAAGGTTTTGGATATCAAAGCGGAGATCGAAAAAATCCGCGAACAGGTGCAGAATATCGAATAAGCGCGTTTGTTCAACTGAGCGGCTTATGGCAGGAACAGTAAAAATGCGGGAGGAGAAATAGAATGAAGCTCATCAATATCGGCTTTGGCAATATGGTCAATGCCAACCGCCTGGTTGCGATTGTCAGCCCGGAATCTGCGCCTATCAAGCGGATTATTCAGGATTGCAAGGAGCGCGGCACACTCATCGACGCAACGCATGGGCGGCGTACGCGCGCTGTGATCATCACGGATAGCGATCATGTGATCCTTACCTATCTGCAATCCGAAACGGTTGCAAACCGCCTCAACGATGATGAGGATGAAATCGATACGGAGGAGGGCGCGCCGGACGATGAGTGACAAAAAGAGGGGTATGCTTTTTATCCTGTCTGGGCCGTCCGGTTCCGGGAAGGATACAATCCTGGAGCAGCTTGCAAAGCGCGATCCCAATGTGCAGCTTTCCATTTCCCTGACGACCCGTGCGGCACGGGATTGGGAGATTGATGGGTTTCACTATTATTTTGTAACCAAGGATTATTTTCTCAATAAGCTGGAGCGCCAGGAAATTTTGGAATACGCGCAATACGGCGAGCATTATTACGGCACGCCCCGCGATCCGGTCGATCAGTGGCTGGAGGAGGGGAAAACCGTCATCCTGAAAATTGAGGTGCAGGGGGCGGAAAAAATCCGCCGGCTGTATCCGGATGTGGTGAGTATTTTCCTGATGCCTCCCTCCATGCAAACGTTGGAGGAACGGCTGCGCAACCGCGAAAGCGAATGCGAGAAGGATATCAAAACGCGCATGCGGATTGCACAGGATGAAATCGGCCGTGCGCATGAATATGACTATGTTGTGGTGAACGATATTGTGGACTATGCGGTCAGCGATATCTGCGCCATTATCCAGGCGGAAAATTTAAAGGCCGCCCGTATGAATTCATTTGTAAAAGAGGTATTGGAGCATGTTTAATCCGGATCTGAGTACATTATTGCAGAATCATGTCAGCCGTTATTCCCTGGTGACGGCCACCGCAAAGCGCGCCCGTGCCATTGCGGACGAAGCGCATTTCAACGGGGATCACTTGACGGAAAAGCCCGTGAGCATCGCCCTGGGAGAAATGCTCGCCGGGAAATATGAGATTATTGAGCCTGAGGAAATCCGCGACCTGTAAGCCTCCTCAGGCAGCAGGTAAAGGAGAGATCCCATGGCCCCTGTTCTCATCGCAAAGGTGGCGTTGGAAAACGTCGCCTATCATTTTGATAAAGCATACGATTACTGCGTTCCGGAGAGCCTGCGGGAGCATGCGCGGCCTGGCTGCCGCGTCAGCGTTCCCTTTGGCAGGGGTAACCAGAAGCGGTTTGGTATGCTTTTTTCCCTTTCTGAGGAAGAACCGTCCGGCAGGCTCAAGCAGCTTGCTGGCGTGCTGGATGAAGAGCCCCTTTTAAATGCGGAAATGCTGCGCCTGGCGGTTTGGCTCAAGGCGCATACTTTTTGTACGCTTTATGAGGCGGTCCGCACGATTTTACCCGCCGGAATCAATCTTCGGCACAAAGTGCAATATCGGATCGCTCCGGAAATCGGGGCTCTGGATTTGGAGGCTTTTCCACCGGAGGAGCAGGCAGTGCTGCAATTGCTGCAAAAGCGGCAGGCCTATGTGGGCGAGGAGCAGATTTTGCAGCTGACAGGCCTTGAGAAGGACAGTAGCGTTTTCAAACGCCTTCTGAAAAAACAACTGGTCGTCCGCAATGACGAGGCCATGCAGCGCACCGGAGATGCAACGGTGCGCATGGTGCGCCTGTGTGCCGAAGGGGAGGAAATGGAGCAGCTCTTGCCCTCTCTCACCAAAAAGCAGCACGCTGTGATGGATGTCCTCCTGGATGTGGGCTGTGCTTCGGTGAAGGAAGTGTGTTATTTTACCGGCGTAACCCCAGCCGTGGTTGCGGCACTTGCAAAAAAAGGCGCGGTGGATTACTATGAGAATGAGGTTTACCGTGATCCGGCTAGGCAGCCGGAAACGGCGCAGGCCCCTCCGGCGCCCATTTGCCTCACGGTCAAGCAGCAGGCGGCCTTTGA
>OHPQ01000880.1_pt1 | contig 9614 bp, 10 predicted proteins | sample 1577821 | NCBI WGS metagenome assembly OHPQ01 (sample SAMEA3879509, study PRJEB24766) | human gut metagenome | biome: human-associated habitat; feature: feces | place: USA | collected 1985/1987 | reverse complement strand
TTCAACTGCATCCACTTCTTCATCTTCATAAGTAAAATCAGCTACATCAATATTTTCGATATCAGTTTCATTTGACTTTAATTCTTCAATCTTCTGTTGTTGCTTATAAGCACGTTCTTTGGCTTTCTTTTCTTCGTATTCTTCTTGCATTTTTGCACTAATAGCCATGTAATCAATGCCTAATTCCTGCATTTCACTTTCCGATTTGATATCGATCTTGTGATTTGTTAGTTTAACAGCCAAACGTGCATTTTTACCACGCTTACCTATCGCTAATGACAATTGGTTGTCTGGAACAACAACGATCAATCCATCTTTTACATTTTCATTTGGAATCACCGCAACACCCACACTAGGGCTTAATGCATTCGCAATTAACTCACTGATGTTGTCAGACCATTCGAAAATATCGATTTTCTCACCATGCAATTCTTCAATGATTGTTTGTACACGACTTCCACGAGGACCAATACATGCTCCAATTGGGTCAATGTTTTCATTGTGTGAATAAACGGCAATCTTACATCTTTCACCAGGATCACGAGCAATGGCTTTAATTTCAATAATTCCATTGTAGATTTCTGGAACTTCACGTTCGAATAAACGACGAACAAATACTGGAGTTGCACGAGACACTAAAACTTGAGCACCCTTTGTTTCTTTGTTGACTTCAGTAATCACAACTAAGATGTTGTCGCCTTCTTTATAATGTTCTGTTGGAATCTGAGCTGATTTTTTCATCATCGCAAATGTTTTACCAATATTTACAATGACGAATTTTTCTTCAACCGTTTCAATAGTTCCTAAAACCATTTCATCGACTTTGTCACAATATTCTTCGTAAACCAATGCTTTTTCGGCTTCACGAATCTTTTGTTTCATTACGTTTTTGGCAAGTACAACAGCCGCACGATCAAAATCTGTAAAATCTACTTCTTCTCCAACCATATCACCTAATTGAATGTTTGGATTTTCTTTTTGAGCTTCTTCCAATTCGATTTCTAATTCATCATCTTCCACTTCTTCAACAACCATACGCTCGTGATAAATGTGAATCGTTCCATCCTCAACATCCACACGAACATAAGCATCTGGAATTTCGATGTGTTTGCGGTAAGCCTTTGTCAAAGCTTCTTTTAAAGCATCTTCAACAATTTCTTTCGTTAATTGACGATCTGTTTCAATGCCCTGTAGAGCTTTTGCTAAATCTGCAACTTTAATTTTTGGTTTCATCTTTATTCTCCTATACCTTTACAGCTGTCATAATCAGCTGAATGTTACTCTTTTCAATAGTGATTTTTTTTGTTCTTGTCTTATCACGATATGAAATTGTCACATCATTCTTTGTTGCTTCAACAAGATCACCAATAACTTGATCTAAACCTTGTTTTGGATCTTTCATCTTCACAAATACATATTTGCCAACAGCTCTTTGAACTTCTTCATCCGTTCTAAGTTCTCTTTCTGCTCCTGGCGAACAAACTTCAAGCATGTATTCATGAGAATACCAGTCTTTTTCGTCAAGCATTTGTCCAATTACATCTGAGCAAGATGCACAAGTATCCAAATCCATTGTACCGTCTTCTTTTTCAACCGAAACTCTTAATAATGGTGTACCTTGATTTGTAATCCATTCTAATTCATACAAATGGCATCCATTGTCATTAAGAACTTCTTCAATCCATTCTTTAAGATTGTCCATACATTTCTCCTTAGTAGCAAAATATAAGGAGTGGTACGACCCACTCCTTGAATTTCTATACATTCTATTTATAGCACAAAAAAGCTTTTTTTGCAACTATTTGTTTTCTTCAAGCTCAACATGACGAAGAATAATCGTCTTGATTAGCTCAGCTGCAAGCTTTGGATCATCATTACATACAATATATTTATATTGAGATACCATCTTCATTTCATTGCTTGCCTTGGCAAGACGTTGTTGAATGATTTCTTCAGGTTCTGTACTACGACCACGAATACGTCTTTCCAATTCCTCCATTGAAGGTGGAATAATAAAGATAGAAATCGCATCTGGACACTTTTCCTGTACTTGAATCGCTCCCTGCACTTCAATTTCCAATAAGACATTCTTTCCTTCATCGCGCAAACGATTGACTTCCTTTAAAGGTGTTCCATAATAGTTTCCGACAAACTCAGCCCACTCTAAAAGCCCACCTTCTTGAATGGCTTTCTCAAAATCTTCACGTGTTGAGAAGAAATAATCTCTTCCATCCACTTCTCCAGCACGTGGTTTACGTGTTGTCATTGATGTAGAATACGCCAAATTTAGACGTTCATCTGTTTCAAAATATTTTCGAATTGTCCCTTTTCCAACACCACTAGGACCGCTCAAAATGATTAATAAACCTCTTTGCATGACAATCTTGCTCTCCCTCTTTTCATCCATTTTACAAGTCCAAACCATGTGTGTCAAATTTAATTTAACTATGTTATAATTCTTATCAGACTAAGGAGGTCCACTATGGCTATTGACGGATTATTTTTATACAATATTCAAGAAAAATTAAACGCATATACCCCATGTAAAATTGGTAAAATACAAAATATCAGCGATGAAGAAATATTGATTCATCTACACACACGAAATGAAGGAAACCAAAAGCTTGTCATTAATGTACATTCCAACACAAACCGTGTATATATCGCAAACTTTATTCCTGGCATTCAACCAGAACCATCCAACTTTGTGATGGTCTTAAGAAAGCTCTGTTCACAAGCCATTGTTGAATCTTTTGAACAAGTTGGCTATGACCGCATTTTATGTTTACACTTATCTTGCCGCAATGAATTTCAAGACCTTGTGAAATATGATCTAAATATCGAACTTATGGGAAAATACGCCAATATGATTTTAGTCAAAGATGGCGTAATTGTAGATGCATTAAAACGTATTCCTGTATATGAAAATGCCAAACGATTCATCCATCCAGGCGCAAAGTATGTAGCTCCTACTCAACCGGAGAAGAAAAATCCATTTGAGATCCAAGATATTGATTTAGATCAAAGTCTTGTTAAACAGATCTATGGCTTTTCGCCATTACTATCCAATGAATTTATGTATCGCATAAAAAACAACGAAAAATACATCGATATATTAAATGAAGTTGTGAATTCAAATATACTCTATATCTATAAAAAAGACTTTCATTGTATTGAACTCAAACATTTAAATGAACAACCAAAGACCTATACGATCATGGAAGGATTAAATCATTTATATGAAGAAGATGAACAAAAAAAGCGGATCAAAGAACAATATGGCGATATTATTCGTACTGTAGAAAAGGAAAAATTAAAACAAACAAAAAAACTTCCAAAGCTAGAACAAGCATTAGAAGATGGAAAAGACTATCATAAATATCAAGAATATGGTGATTTGATCTTTGCGTATATGTATCAGATTCAAAAAGAAAAAACAATTGTATTACCTTCTTTTGAAACCAATGAGGATGTAACAATTCCAATTGATATGCGTTACGATCTAAAAACAAATGCGAATAAATACTATCAGAAATATCATAAGATGAAGCGTAGTCTAGTGATCTTAGAAGAACAAATTGAACAATGTAAACAAGATATTGAATACTATACACAACTCGAAGAACAGCTTCAACACTGCAGTGTCTTTGATGCTGGTGAAATTCGAGAGGAACTTGTTAGACAACGTGTATTGATGCCTAAAAAGGACAATAAACGTAAAAAGAAGAACAATAAGCCAAATGTCCTTCATTTAGAATTTGATGATTGCGAAATCTATGTAGGTAAGAATAACATACAAAATAACTATGTAACACACCAAGTCTCTAGAAAGAACGATTTATGGTTCCATGTGAAAGACTATCATGGTTCTCACGTACTATTAAAGAGTGAAGACTTTACCGAACCACAAATTCGATTATGTGCAATGTTAGCCGCGTATTACTCCAAAGGCAAAGATTCAAGTTCTGTACCCGTAGATTATTGTTTGATCTCACAAATTAAAAAAGTACCTGGATCTAAGATTGGTTTTGTGACAATGAAATCCAATAAGACCATTTATATTGACCCAGATGAAAATTATTTATTAGAAATCATTAAAAATCATCAAGTAAAGTAAAAGAGATGGAAAATTCCATCTCTTTCTTTTATCCTTTTACTTCGACTGTTGAACCATCAGGACCTGGTGTGTTTTTCAAGTAATCAACGATTTCTTGACGCTTGTCTGCTTTACAAGGTTTACATGCGATATGATCCATATCACCTGTTACCAAGGCTTCAGCCATACCGCTACATCCAGGGAATCCACAACCACCACAGTTATAACCAGGTAGTAATGATGTTACTTTTTCAACACGTACATCTGCTTCTACTTTTAAATATTTGTCGGCAACACCTAGACCTAAGCCAAGTACTGCACCAAGTACAAGCATCATAATTACGGCTACGATTACCATATTTATTCTCCCTTCACTTGATTGTGAGCTGGATTGTTTGTGCAGGCATAATCCTTACATCCATCACAATCCGCTTTTAAATCTTCACACCCTTCTGGTTTGGGTGTTTTTTTATTCATTAAATACAAAACAATATAGATAGCGACTAATGCGCCAAAGAACAATATTGCCAATAAATATTTCATTATACAATTCCTGTAAAGCAAGAGAATGCCATAGCCATGATGGCAGCCACAATCAAGGCGATTGGATTACCAACGAAGGCATTTGGAACTTCACTTTGTTCTAGTCTTTCACGAATTGTAGAGAAAATGAATAATACAAGGGCAAATCCTAATGGAGTACCAATTGAGTATACTAACATTTGTGCAAAATTATAACTATTAGAGATATTTACTAAACATACGTTTAATACAACACAGTTTGTTGTGATCAAAGGTAAGTAAACACCTAATGATTTATAAAGTGCAGGACTTGTCTTTTTAATGAACATTTCTGTTAATTGAACTAAAGAAGCGATGACCAAGATAAATGTAATCAAATCCATAAATTCAAGTTGTAAAGGTACAAGTACTAAATAATAAAGTGCATATGTAACAAGTGCTGCAACAACGATAACGAAGACAACGGCAACACCCATACCAATTGCTGAGCTTTTCTTTTTAGAAACCCCCATGAATGGGCACATACCTAAGAATTGAGTTAAGATAACGTTGTTAACTAAAACACTCGTTACTAAAAGTGCCATTAATTCACCCATCTTACTTTTCCTCCTTCGCTACAGCTTCTTCTTTGGCTGTTACATGTTGTTTATAAGCACCAACAGCGGCTGCTAAAACTGCAAATGTAATGAAGGCTCCTACACTTGATCCAAAGATACTAATTGTGAAGTTTTCAGGAATAATGTGTAAGTTTAACCAAACTTGCGCTTCGTTAAATGGGTTTACCACTTTGATTCCACCTGTTGAAATCAATTCACGAATAAATGACATCGCAAGTACAGCTAATGTATATCCTAGACCCATTCCTAAACCATCTAAAGCTGAATCTAAAACACCATTTTTACTTGCGAAAGCTTCTGCACGACCTAAGATGATACAGTTAACAACAATCAACGGAATAAATACACCTAAGCTTGTATTTAAACTTGGCGCATAGGCTTGAATCAACATTTGAATGATTTTTACCAATGTGGCGATGATGACAATATAAACGGGAATACGAATTTCATCTGGCGTAATTTTACGAACACATGAAATAATCACGTTAGACATGATTAATACGATAATAACACTAACACCCATACCAATCGCATTGTTTACAGTTGTAGTGATGGCTAGTGTTGAACAAATTCCTAAGAATAATGAGAATACTGGGTTATCTTTAATTAAACCCGCTTTAAAGTTTTCAAAACGATTCATCTAGATAACCTCCTTACTTTAATGTATCGACAAGTTTTGCCGCTTCATGAATACCACTAACAACAGGGCCAGAAGAAACAGTCGCACCAGAAATTGTATCCAATTCACCAGTCGCATCTTTTCCTTCTAGAGATTTTCTAAATGGAGCTTCTGTTACTTGTGATCCTAAACCTTTTGTATCGCCATTGCTGATGGCATTGTATTTGTCGATTTTCTTACTATCTTTATCAATAGAAACTAAGAATACAGTTCCTTCTTTATATCCACTAACACTCATGTTGAAGATATAAACGTTTTTATATTCATAAACCTTTTGAACCGTTTTAGAATCCAATGTTGCATCGACCAATTTAAAATCATTGGCGTTCGCATCTGGATACATAGCTAATAATGATTCTTTTTCTTGTTTTTCGTTATTTGCAGCAATAACAGGGGCAGTCATTTGATTCGCAAATGCCAAGGCACCACCGGCAACGGCTGAAACAATCGCCAAGAATAAACCTAAATGCACGATCTTGTTCATAGTGTTACCTCCACTGTTTCAACAACAGCTGCAGTTTCAGGAACCGTATCTACCTTTTGAATAGAACTAGCTGCATAGAAGCTGATTGCTAAACCAATCAAAGCTAGACATGCACAAACAATTCTTGATTTTTTTACCAAATCCAATTGTTTTCCATCGAAGCAAGATTCGATCCAAGGCGTAAACATATTCATCAATAAGATGGAATATAAACATCCTTCTGGAAGATTTGCTTTTAAACGAACTAAAGTTGTTAAAATTGCTGCACCCATCGCAAATACAACACGTCCACTTGCACTTGTTGGACTTGTGACTGGGTCTGTCAACATAAATACAGCACCAAAAATAACACCACCTGTTAATAAGTGTAATAATGGATACCAAATAACAGCTGGAATTCCATGGTATGAATCAATGCCTGTAATAGCCGCTACAACGGCTGTTAACACAAAGATTGTTCCTAAATAAACAACGGGAACTCTCCAATCAATGATTTGACGAAGGGCAAGTACTACACCAATAATCAAAATCAAGATTGAGAATGTTTCACCAATAGATCCAGGATACGTTCCTAAAGCTAGACCTGCAAAGCCTCCATATTGAGACAAGAATGAATCCAATACAGTTGCATTGCTTGGTAACCAATGGTATGTGCTCGCAATCACTGTTGTTGGTGTTGCTTGTGAAATTAGACCTACACTCACACCTGTAAATGCTTGTAGAATCACAGCACGTCCTACAGCTGCAGGGTTAAAGATGTTTTGTCCAAAACCACCAAATAATAATTTTGCAAGTACAATTGCGAATACTGTCGCAATAATAACTGCATAACAAGACATGTTAACAGGTACCATCAAAGTTAAAATGATAGCTGTTACCCATCCAAATGAGCTCTTTAAGAAAGTTTTAACATCTTTCTTCATAATCTTTGCGAAAATGGATTCGCAAACGAATGTAGTAATTAAAGAACAAGCTAATAAAAGAACACAATGCAAAGCAGCATCAGCACCCCATGCAGAAGCATAGTAAATTACGGCTGCTACAAACACAACTAATAAACTTAAAGATAATTCTTTCATGATACGTTGTGTTGACAAGTTATTCTTAATGCTTGGACTTACATGAAAAGTAAATTTCATTTGAATCCTCCCTACTTTTTCTTAAGCATAACAATACGTTTTGCCTTACGAACATTTTCAGTTACATCGATATGAGAAGGACAAATATAAGTACACATTCCACATTCGATACAACTCATAACACCACGTTTTGACATTTCGTCCACGTCATTTGCCTTCAATGCAGCTGTAATTCTTACAGGCTGTAAACCACTTGGACAATGATCACTACATTTACCACAACGTAAACAGGCGATCGCATCATCATTTGCAGCTGGAAGTACAGTTAATGCATTCATAGCACGATCAACGACAAACATATCATTGACAATGGTTTTACCCATCATAGGTCCACCAGAAATCAAGCGAACTGTATCTTGTGTATATCCACCACAAGCTTCAATGATCTCGCTTACAGGCATACCAACAGGTACACATACATTGTGAGGATCTTTTACACATTCCCCACTAACTGTAAGATTCTTTTGTGTGATGGCTTCCCCTTTTTCAAAGGCTTTCGCAATCGCGATGGCACTTGAAGCATTTCCAATGATAGCACCCGCTTCTGCAGGTAATCCACCATATTCTTTATGTAATACTTCACGCACTAAAACACGTTCCCAACCCATTGGATACACATCAGGGACGGGACGAACCTCAACACCAGCCGCATCTGTCAATACAGATTTTACTTTTTCAATTAAATCTGGGTGAGATTCTTTGATACAAATGTAAACCGTTTTAGCTTCAGCCATCTTCTTCATGATTTTAGCACCTGTAACCAAATCTTGGGCATCATCCATAACAGAGCGGTAATCGGCTGTAATATAAGGCTCACATTCTACGGCATTGATCAATACATAATCAACTCCATCTGGTTTCATATATTTTACATAGGTTGGGAAACCAGCTCCACCTAAACCAACAATACCTGCATTCTTTACAAAATCAACACACTCTTGGCGAGTAGCACTTTGCCAGTCTAATGGCGCAAAAGATTGAACTTTCGTTTGTTTAAAATCGCATTCAATCACCATGTGATTTTGTGGACGCAAAGAATTGTGCATACGCTTAACAATTCCTTTGTAAGTTCCAGAAACACTTGAATAAATTGGCACATAAAAACCTGACTTTGTTTCAGCCAGTTTTGTTCCAACGGATACAGTATCTCCCTCTTGAACAAGAATATCAAAATCTAAAGTACGTCCTGCTACTAAAGGAATATAAACTTCCTTTTTAGGCATAAGATGTAATAATTCAGACTTTTCTGTCAATTCTTTTTTACCAGGGATATGCTGTCTCATTGGTCCTAAAAATAGTGACATATAAATCCTACCTCCCATTTACACTTTTTAATCATAGGCCTTTTTTTTCACAAGTTCAAGATTTTTTTGACAATTTCCCATAATTCAGGTAAGTACTTACATTTACATTAAACGCAATTCATCATATAATACTTTTATGCAAAAAAATAAATCTATATTATCATGGCTTGTCTTATCGATTTGTTTTCTAATCTTTATAAGTTCTGTCATATTCTTCGTTCAAAACAAAGACAATGAAACAACAGAAAACCTCAATGTTACATTAACAGATGTTGGCTTTGACACGCCCATTACACTCAATTGCTCATGTTCACAAGCCGATTTTGCCAAGTATACAAAGATTGTAAGAAAGACATTTAAAGAAAACAATAAACGCTTTGACCAGTACCACGCCTATAAAAATATGAATAACCTATATACATTGAATCATGAAGCTTATAATCATCCGATTCAAATGGATGAAACCTTTATAGATTGTTTAAAACTAGCCATGCAGATGCAGTCTGAAAACTCACAATTTGATATCAGCCAAGGTGCACTTTTAAATCTATGGCATGAGGCTAGAGAAAACACACAAATCCCTCCAAGTGATGACAAGATTCAAGAAGCTTTAAATCATATTGACTTAAATAATATTCAAATATCTGGTCATGAAGTATCTTACTTAGATCCAGAACTATCCATCGATCTTGGTGCCATTGCCAAAGGATATACCGCTCAACTCGCCAAAGAAGCATTAAATAAAGCTGGCCTAACCAATGGATATATCAATG
>OHPQ01000879.1_pt1 | contig 9618 bp, 5 predicted proteins | sample 1577821 | NCBI WGS metagenome assembly OHPQ01 (sample SAMEA3879509, study PRJEB24766) | human gut metagenome | biome: human-associated habitat; feature: feces | place: USA | collected 1985/1987 | reverse complement strand
TTCAGCAGGGAGAACCGGTTCTTTTGTCCATTCTGAATAAAACACTGACATCTATGCCTACAACTCAATTTTCAGGTGCAGTAGTTTCGTATAATGCTTCCTCACGAAAAGTTACAGCGAAGGATTTTATTCAGGACAATTTACTGACAGTTTCACTTATCGTTGGAATTTCTTTTTTCGTTGTTCTGTGTATCATTCTTCGTTCTTGGAAGAAGTCAAAACGTGCGGAAGAAAAATCCAAGAAGTCTGCTGAGCAGGCATTGAAGCTGAATCAGGAGCTTGAAGAAAAACAGCAGGAATTACAAAATGCACTTGTAGAAGCACAGAGTGCCAATAAGGCTAAGACTTCCTTTTTAAATAACATGTCTCATGACATCAGGACACCGATCAATGGCATTATGGGCATGCTTACAATTCTTGAAAAAAGCGGAAATGATGGTGAACGGGCAAAAGATTGCCTGAATAAAATAAATGAGTCTTCGAAACTGCTATTATCATTGGTAAATGATGTTTTGGATATGGCAAAGTTAGAATCGGATACCGTGGTTTTTAGTGATGAATCCATCAATCTGGATCAGGTATGTCAGGAAATCACGGAGTCACTATCTTTTCAGGCAGAAGAAAAAGGACTTCATGTTATAGGAGAACATGATGATTACAGTGGTATATATGTTTGGAGCAATGCAGTTCATCTGAAAAAAATATTGATGAATCTGTTTACAAACAGTATGAAGTACAATAAGGTGAATGGTTTTATTTACATGAGTATGAGAACGATTGAAAGATCAGAAGATCACATGACATGTGAATTTAAAATAAAAGATAATGGAATTGGAATGTCAGAAGAATTTATAAAAAATGAATTGTTTACTCCATTTGTACAGGCAGATAATTCCCCACGTTCTGATTATAATGGGACAGGTCTGGGAATGCCTATTGTGAAACAACTTGTAGAAAAGATGGGCGGAACCATAACAGTTGAAAGCAAGCTTGGTGAAGGAAGCTGTTTTACTGTAATACTTCCATTTAAAATTGATACGAATGCACGGCTGGAAGAAAAAGAAGATTTCAATGCAGATATATCAGGTGTCCGGATATTATTGGTTGAAGATAATGAGCTGAATGTGGAAATAGCAGAATTTATGCTGACGGAAAATGGAGCTAAAGTAGAAACAGTGAACAATGGGTTAGAAGCTGTTCAGCATTTTGAAGCTTCCGAACCGGGAACATACGATGTTATTTTAATGGATGTCATGATGCCGGTGATGGATGGGCTTACTGCCACAAAAACAATAAGATCCCTGGAACGGCAGGATGCAAAAACAATCCCTATCATTGCTATGACTGCAAATGCATTTAGGGAAGATGCAGAAAAGTGTATGGAAGCAGGAATGAACGCACATTTGTCAAAGCCATTAGATGATAAAACAATCAAGCAGACTATATGCGAAGAATTGAGAAGCAGTAGGGACAGGTGAAAATTTATTAAACCAGGAGGTTGACAAGGAGACGTATAGAGAAATATATTTGACAGACAGGAGATTTAATATGATTTCGAGAGCAAAGAAATATGTGGCAGTGTTACTGGTTTTTGTATGCGTGTGTATGATATTTTCTCCCCTGACTGCATATGCGGCCGAGGACAGTTCGCAGCATGAAACTGTCAAAGTCGGTTTCTTTGCCATGGATGGATACCATATGATGGATGAAGAGGGGAACCGCAGCGGTTATGGCTATGATTTCCTTCGGCTGATGGCCCGTTATTGGGATGTAGATTACGAATATGTCGGATATGATAAGAGCTGGGATGATATGCAGCAGATGCTTGAAGATGGCGAGATCGACATGGTAACATCTCCCCGCAAAACACAGGAAAGAGAAGAAAAGTTTGATTTTTCACGTCCGATCGGAACCAATAATGGGATTCTGACCGTCCGCAGTGACAACAGCACGATTGTGGACGACAATTACAGCACTTACAACGGTATGCGTGTGGCGCTTTTGAACGGAAACACCCGGAATGAAGAGTTTGCGGATTTTGCAGACAACAAAGGATTTACATATGTTCCATCTTATTTTGATACGACCACAGAAATGGATGAAGCCCTTCGGAGCGAAAAAGTTGATGCGATTGTTACCAGTTCTCTGAGAAAAACAAACAATGAGCGAATCGTGGATAAATTTGGCAGCAGCGATTTCTATGTCATTGTTAAAAAGGGCAATACAGAATTGCTGAATGAGATCAATTATGCGATCGATCAGATGAATGCGGTTGAGGGTGACTGGAAAACGACACTTTATAATAAAAATTATGAAAGCATAGAAACTAAGAATCTGGAATATACCAAGAAAGAAAAAAGTATTATTTCACAGTATTCCAAGGACAACCCGCTTCATGTTCTGTGTGATCCGACCCGTTATCCATATTCTTATAATGAAAATGGTGAGATGAAGGGTATTATCCCGGATTACTTCCGGAAAATTGCAGACTATGCCGGGATTTCCTATGAGTTTCTTACACCTGCCACCAGAGATGAGTATATTGCTTATCAGAAAAATAAGGAAACCACAGATATGAGCATCGATGCACGCCTGGAAACAGATAACTATGCTGAGACGAAAAAATGGGGGATTACTGCACCTTTCATTACGATGCAGCTGGCAAGGGTGACACGGCGTGACTTTGATGGAAAAATTAATGTTGTTGCTACTGTTGACCAGACAGTATCAAATTCAATTGAAGATGCAATGGCACCCGGTGCAGAAAAACTGATGTGCAGTACCCGACAGGAAATGATGGAAGCTGTCCGTAAGGGTAAAGCAGATGCTGCCTTCGTCTACTATTACATGGCACAGGCGTTTGTGAACAGTGACACTACGGGCACCATGACATATACTCTGCTGGAACAGCCTACATTCACCTACCGCATGGTAGTTTCGTCAACAGAGAACCATGCGCTGGCTGGTATTCTGACGAAAGCAATGTATGCCATGCCCCAAAATCTTGTCGAAGATCTAGCAGCACGGTATACCACATACAAAGCAGCAGAGCTGACATTTGTTGACTGGATCCGTCTGCATCCTGTTGTTACTGTTTTGGCTCTTCTTATTTTTGGATGGCTGCTGACTGCTATGGCTGTGATAATGGTGCGTCTCAGTGCAAGAAAAAAAGCGCAGAAGGCGGCCCAGGAGAAAGCTGAGGAAATGGCGGAACTGGCAGAGCATGCACAGGCTGCAAACAAGGCAAAAACAGCATTTCTGTCACATATGTCCCATGATATGAGGACACCGATGAATGCAATCATAGGATTTACCGGTATTGCAATGAAAAACAATCCGTCAGACGAAGTGAAAAATTGTCTGGAAAAGATTGACGAAAGCTCAGAGCATTTACTGTCGCTGATCAATGATGTATTAGATCTGACCCGCATCGAAAGTGGAAAAGTGAATTACAATCCGGTACCGGCGGATGTGAAAAACATTACAGATTCTGCATTGGATATTACAAAAGGCTTTCTTACGAACAGGGATATCAACTTTAAGATTCAGCGTGAAGAAGCAAAGATTCCAAATGTACTTGCGGATCCTGCACGCCTGCGTGATGTGCTGGTCAATATTCTGAGCAATGCCGTGAAATTCACTCCGGATGGAGGGACGATTACATTTGAAGCCCGGTGTCAGGAAAAGGGCGGGGATGGATATATAAATATGCGTTACCGCATTTCGGATACTGGTATTGGCATGAGTGAGGAATTTACAAAAGAAGTTTTTGAGGAATTTGCACAGGAAGATTCCGGTGTGAGAACGCAGTACCATGGAGTTGGACTGGGGATGGCTATCGTAAAGAAGTATGTAGATATGATGGGTGGAACCATTTCCGTGCATAGTAAAAAGCATGAGGGAGCCACATTTACTGTGGATATTCCTTTGGAAATTACAGATAAGGAATGTAATAAGTCAGACACAGGTTTTTCTGAAAAGGTAAATCTTACAGGTGTGAATGTCCTTCTTGCAGAGGATAATGAACTGAATGCAGAGATTGCTGCCGTGCAGTTGGAAGAGTTCGGGATGAATGTAGAAAGAGCTGTGGATGGAAAGAATGCTGTTGAGATTTTCAGAAATCATCCGGAAGGCACATTTGATGTAATCCTGATGGATATCATGATGCCTGAAATGAATGGTTATGAAGCGGCAAAAGCAATCAGGGCAATGAATGACAGACCGGATGGAAAAAACATTCCTATTATAGCAATGACAGCTAATTCATTTGCAGAAGATGTTCAGGCATCACTGGATGCAGGAATGAAAGCACATTTGTCAAAGCCGATTGTGATTGATGAAGTTATAAAAACGATTTTAAGGTATGTATATAATTGATTCGCAGAGGTTCATGAATTAGTGGAATATAATTGACAGGAGGACTAAAATATGACAATGCAAGAGTGTTATGAAGCTATTGGAGGAAACTATGAAGCTGTCTTGGGACGCCTTCACAGCGAAGCACTGATTCGGAGATTTGCATTAAAGTTCCTTGAAGATCAGAGTTATATACAGTTAAAACAGGCATTGGAAAATAAAAATTATGAAGATGCTTTCCGCAGTGCGCACACATTGAAAGGGGTGTGTCAGAATCTTTCCTTTGACCGTCTGTATGAGGTTAGTGATAAATCCTTACCGAACCAGATTTATTCACAGAATCTTATCAAGGTTATGCAGGAAAAAATCGATTTCTTCAAATCGAACAGTGGCATAAATTCGATTGATTACAATGCAAGTTCGGGGCAATTAACTATAATAAATGAAAAACAGAAGATAATATACCAGAGAGAAGATCCGGGATTTGATGTATTCAAAGTGTTTGAATAACTGCGCGTCGCATTCTCGTTACTTTAGCCTGCAAATAAAAAGTCAATACTAAAATTGAAGAAAGTTAAAAAACTTTACAGGTTAAAAATTAGGCATTAAAATAAGGCCACCACAACCAGTGCTGGTCTGAAAGTAAAAGTTTTGAATTAGCTTGGATCAGGAAGAACAGAAAGATATTCTTTCACTCGTCCATAGTATATTCTGAGAAATTTATTAGCACCTGCAGTCATATAAACATAGTAAGGCTTACCCTGGGTGCGTTTTCTGTCCATGAATTGATATACAGGATCATCCTGAGGCATGGTTTTGATAAGAACATCCATTACTTGAAAAAGAGTCTTTCTTAAATTTGAAGATCCACGTTTGGATGTTGGGACGCTTTTTTGTGCATAGGAACCAGATTCGTTTACCCCAGGATCAACTCCGGCGAATGCAGTAAGGGCTCCTTTATGCGTGAATCTGGTTACATCACCGATCTCAGCCATAAGCTGTGGACCGAGAGATGGACCAATCCCTTTAAACTGCATGACAATTGAGTATTCAGGAAGCTTTGAGGCAGTCTCGTTCATGAGAGTGCGTATTGTTTCGACAGTAACGGAAGTACTGTTGAGCTGATCGACAGCTTGTCTGATGATATGTTTGGTTATTTCATTCTTAGGAAATACTGGAACAAGTTCCTTTGTTTTGGTGTAAATTTCTTCCGCTTTTGATTTATTGAAGGCATATTTTTTGCGCTTGCACCAGTTCTGATAATGTTCAACAAAAGCGTTTAGAGACATTTTACGAATGCAATCTACATGCCAGTATGTAGAGACAAAATCAACCCATTTCTGGGAACCATCACTGCGGGTGGGACTATTGAAATAAGTATTTGCATTTGGATAGGTCTGGTCAATGAGGCCAATAAGATTATTTTTCATAGCCGTTTTTTGTTTCACATAGAAATGGAACTGACGATTCATGACCTTTAGCTGAGCGCGTAATTCATCTGTAATACTATACGGTTCAAGACTTTGCCATTTGTCAAGAGCGTAGCGGGCAATCTTGACAGAATCAGCTTTGTCGGACTTGATTTTGCGAAGAGAATCGTTATTAAAATCTTTGACCAACTTGGGATTAACAGCACTGACAAAGAGATCTGCTGCTGAAAGCTGGTGAGCAAGTGCTTCGTAGTAGCGGCCGGTATGTTCCATTACAACCCGGGATTCACCTTCGATAGAATGAATAAGTTTAATAAGTGAATGGATATCACTGGATGTGTGCTTAATCTCAAAAGGAGAGGATACAATCTCCCCAAATGGTCTCAGAATTGTAACCATACTTTTACCTTTTGAAACATCGATACCTACTGCGTTCATAAATTTATCACTCCTTAAAAAATATTACAATGGATAAATACCAGTTTTACTCATTACCTGTTCAAACTACTGTGTGTGACACGAATGCACCTAATGTGATTCAACCTGCATAAAACGAACACTGTGAATGAGGAGCCGGTTATCAGTCTAAAGTACGGACGCGAGGTCCAAGTGATGAAGTCGATATACCATTGCATCCTACATTCTAACAGTTTAAGTAATGAGATGGATAAATCCTTACTGGAAGTAAGGGGATTACCCATAAATATATTGTAGTAGTGATGAGTTAGGTGTGCCAAATTTTTTATCTCAGTCGAGAAGACTCCCACCTCTTTAGGTGGCGAGTAATAGCAAATTTGTCTCAGTGGGAGTGATTTGTGATGAAATTAATTCAGAATATTGATGTTTATGCTCCACAGCATCTGGGGAAAAAAGATGTACTTACAATCAATGATAAGATTGTCAAGATTAAAGATGCAGGTTCTATATCCGCAGAAGGATTTCTTTCTGAGACAGAAATAATCAATGGAGAGGGGTTACTTTTAACTCCGGGATTCATTGATAGTCATGTTCATGTACTCGGAGGTGGTGGCGAAGGCGGATTCGCCAATCGTACTCCGGAAGCAACTATGGAAGGACTTACGAAGTTTGGAGTAACAACAGTTGTTGGCTGCCTTGGAACGGATGGAATCGGTCGTGATATGTGTGCACTGGTTGCAAAGACAAAAGGATTGAATGAGCAGGGAATGTCTGCATACTGTTATACCGGAAGTTATCAGATTCCGGTCCGCACGTTGACTGACAGTATTGTGAAAGATATTATGATGATTCAGGAAATCATTGGAACGGGAGAAATCGCGATCTCTGATCATCGTTCTTCACAGCCGACTTTTGAGGAATTTGCGCGTGTCGTTGCGGATACAAGACTTGGCGGTGTTCTTTCTGGGAAAGCAGGTATTGTAAATGTTCATCTTGGCGACAGTCCGAGATGCTTAGATCTTATTGAACGAGTGGTAGATGAGACAGAGATACCGGCTTCTCAAATACTGCCAACACATATCAATCGAAATGAGATGCTTTTTGGCAAGTCGATTGAGTATGCGCTGAAAGGCGGAGCAGTAGACTTTACCGGAAATGAAGATATTGACTATTGGGAAACTATCTGTGATGAGGTACGTGTATGTAATGGTATCAAACGGATGCTGGATGCAGGAGTAAATCCTGACCGCATGACAATTTCTTCTGATGGACAGGGAAGCCTTCCGATGTACAGTAGTGATGGCGAATTCCTTGGAATGGGCGTTGGACAGTCCAGCTGCCTTCTGAAGGAAGTAAAGGAATGTGTATTTAAAACAGAAATTCCTTTAGAAATAGCTATTTCTACAATTACATCTAATCCAGCAGATATTCTTCGCCTCAAAGGAAAAGGTAAGGTTGAAGAAGGCTATGATGCTGACCTTTGTATTCTTGACCAGGAACTTCAGCTTGTTGAAGTAATTGCAAAAGGGAATACAGTTTATACAAAATAAAGTATATTGATGTTAAAAGCACCAGTCATTCAGTTGGCTGGTGCTTTTTGCAATATTAAATTCACTTTGATAAGCACTTTATGATATAATGGGCTCGTAGTCTTTTACAGATATAAGAACGGGTATAAGGAGAATATAGTATTGATTAATCAGACAGCGAAGAAGATTTTGAAAGCTCTGTCTTTTGATGGTGTGGAAGTAGAAGCATTTCGTCATATGGCGGATTTAAAACGATTGGATCCGATGAAGATTTTTTATAAAAAAATAGATGAGAAAATATATAACGGGAGTCATGCAGTCCCGATTCGTATTTTCTTTCCAACTGAAAAAAGTTTTCGTGAGAGTGAAGAAAAGAAACATAATATTCAAGATAAAAAGATGCTTTTGTTTATACATGGCGGCGGCTGGGTTACAGAGAGTATCGATAATTATGAAAGAATTTGTGCCCGGCTTGCTAATGCAACCGGACAATATGTAGTTGCAGTTGAATACCGACTGGCACCGGAAGATAAATTCCCGGCAGGTCTGGAAGATTGTTATGCCGTTGCGAAAACATTATATTCCGGAGATTTTATGCTCAACATAAAACCCGAAAATATTACATTGATCGGAGATAGTGCCGGAGGGAATCTTTGTGCAGCATTATCTTTGATGGCTAGAGATTGTGGAGAATTTATGCCAAAAAGACAGATACTGATCTATCCGGCTACATATAATGATTATACAGAAAATTCACCATTTCCATCTGTTAAGGAAAATGGAACAGATTATCTTTTGACAGCTGGGAAGATGCAGGATTATATTGATCTTTATGCGAGAAATAAAGAGGATAAGAAGAATCCTTATTTTGCACCATACATAGCAGAAGATTTAGCGAATCAACCTGATACATTGATTCTTACATGTGAATTTGATCCACTTCGAGATGAAGGGGAAGCATATGGGAAGCGCTTAAAAGAGGCTGGAAATTATGTGGAGATACATCGGATCAAAGATGCATTACATGGATATTTTGCGTTGGGGATCAAGCAGCTTCATGTACAGGAAAGTTTCACCTATATCAATGAATTTCTGAAAGAGGAAACACTGTGAGTAAGAAAAAAGCACGTTGGAGAAAACTAGATAATGCAGCAAAATTATATTCTGCTGCCAGTAATAAAAAAGATACGAGAGTGTTTCGTTTTTACTGCGAATTGAAAGAAAAAGTAAATCCTGACGTTTTGCAGGAAGCATTGAATCAGACAATAGAAATATTTCCTACGTTTTTAATGGTGCTTCGCAAAGGATTATTCTGGCATTATCTTGAGCCATGTAATTTACGACCGATTGTAAAGGAAGAGTACAAAGAGCCATGTAGTAGACTCTATATAAAGGATAAGAAGACACTGCTTTTTGAAGTAACCTATTATAAAAAACGAATCAACTTCGAAGTATTCCATGTATTGACAGATGGCACAGGAGCGACAGAATTTTTAAAAGAACTGGTAAAAAATTATCTCTATCTTATTCACAAAGTAAATGGATTAGAAGCAGTTTCATTGTTACCAGAAGATATGACGGTACAAGAAGTTGATAGTTTTTTGAAATATTATTCAAAAGATCAGAAACGACCGAAAAAAAGAAAACTACATGCTTTCCAGATACGGAAAAGAAAGAAAGATGGAAATCATCTGCACGTCCATGAATCTGTTGTTTCAGTTCAGGCAGTATTGAAGCGGAGCAGGGAACTCGGAGTATCTATGACAGTCTTTTTGACAGCATTATTTATGATGGCAATAAATGAAGAAATGTCTAAAATGCAAAAGAAAAAGCCGGTCGTGTTAATGGTTCCGGTTAACTTAAGAAAGTTTTTCCCGTCTTTATCG
>OHPQ01000868.1_pt1 | contig 9829 bp, 10 predicted proteins | sample 1577821 | NCBI WGS metagenome assembly OHPQ01 (sample SAMEA3879509, study PRJEB24766) | human gut metagenome | biome: human-associated habitat; feature: feces | place: USA | collected 1985/1987 | reverse complement strand
TGGCCTTCTTCTCCGCAATCGCGAATCTTGGCGCTATTTTCCTGCCTTATTTCGCAAAATGGAACTGCATCGGCGTGCTGCCGATGGATCAGATCATGGACTTCCTGAATAACCTGATCTATAAGCTCATCCATGTGGAGGTTAATATCAACCTCACCAACGAGGGCCTGCTCACTCCGCTGCTTCAGATCGGCAGCGGCATTTCCTATATGCTGTCTATGGCGATCATCCCGCCGCTGCTCAAGAAGATGAGCAAAAAAACGCTGTGGATCTGGATGTCCCTGCTCGGCGCGGTAGCCGATATCCTGACCTTCATCATCGGCATGTACATCATCCCGTACAATACACCGGCGGGCCTTGTCACCTATATTGTGCTGCGCTTCTTCACCAATTTCCCGGTTGGGATGACGGTGGTGCTTCTGATTGCCATGTTCTCGGACCTGGTCGACAATCTGGAGATGAAGAGCGGCGAGCGGCTGGAGGGCACGGTGTTCTCCTTCCGCAGCCTGATCAACAAGATTTCCATCGCGTTGTTCAATGTGATCGTGCTTGCGATCGTCAACGGCTTCGGTTATATGGTAGGCGATAAGATTACCTCCGGCGGCCTGATGCTCGGCATGACCTCCATGAGCCAGAACTATACCGTTCCGCTGACCGGCACGCATTATGAGACGGTGCTCACCGCGATCTTCTTCATGCTCACGGGCCTCGGCGCAATCGGCCTCATTCTGCAGGCCATTCCGATGTTCTTCTACAAGTTTGATGAGAAGAAATTTGAAAAAGAAATCGCCTCCTTCCGCGAGGAGAAGGAAAAGAAGCTTCAGGCGGAGATTGAAGCTGCGGAAGCGCTGGAAGGCGTGGAGTTTGAGGGCTGATCCGGCCTCCCTTCAGCGATTCATTGAAATGACAAAGGGCTGTTGCAGAATGCCGAGCATTTTGCAACAGCCCATTCTGTTTGGGATATGGCGGAGCAGCGAAAGCGCCCCATACAGTTTGTTATGGAATTCAAGTTTGGAGGGGATTGGTTGCGGCCATGGCCGCTTCCCGCTCGTGGCGCTCCATGAGCTCCTGCTCCACCTGCTCTTTTTGCCGTTTGGAATAACGGATGCAGAGGAAGGGGATGAGATACAGTAGGGAGCCGAGCGCCGGCAGCAGCATAAACAGCGGCCACTGGGCGGTGAAATACTGCGGCGACACGGCTTTCAGCTGGGCCACAGAGAGCTTGCCATCAAAGTGCAGGTAGCTTAGCACCTTCCCGCAGAAAAAGAGCTTGATGGAATCGAGCAGCTTGTTCGTCAAATTCTGCATGGAGAAGCTGACGCCCTCCGTGCGCTTGCCGGTTTTCCATTCCACATAATCGACGGAGTCACACAGAAGGCTGCGCTGCGCGATGCCGACCATATTGTTCGGGATGGCGCCGATGCTCATGAGCACCATCACGGCGGAAATCTGGCCAAGCGTTTGGTAGCCGATGAAAAAGGCGATGCAGCGCGTGACGATATTGGTGACCTTTGCCAGGATAATCACATTGCGCATACCACCCAGCTTTTTGGCCACTGTGGTGGCAAAAAACATGCTCAGAGAGCCGAATATGTTGATTAAGATTCCGTAGAGGAACTGCGCTGTCTGCCCGTTGATTTCCATGGAGCCCACCTGGTAAGAGGTGCAGTACTCAAAGAAATAGATCCACGGGATCGCCCCATCAAAAAAGCTGACCAGCTGCGCGAGCAACAAGAGGATCAGGATTTTGTTGTGCCGTAAATCGGCAAGATCCTGGAAAAAGGATTGCTTTTCCTCTTTGATATATTCAACACGTTCTTTCGTTTTGGCAGCCAGAGCCGATAGAAGCTCGCCCCCAAATCCGAACACAATGCCGTAGCAGAGGAATTGCTGGCTCAAGCTGATATTCAGCTTTTCCCCAATGCCCATTAGCATTGGGATGATGCCCACGATCCCCATGCCCGCGCCTGCGCCGATATTCAGCCATTGGGATACACGCCCACGCTCCGAGGAATGCGGTGAAATCAGGGACATCGTACCCCACAGGGCCGTATCCTGGAAGGAGTAGGTCAAATCCCAGAAGAAGTAGATCAGCAGGAAGGCGACGATCGCCCCAGTTTCATGAAAGCCGAAATTGATGAAGAGCAATGCGGTCAGCACCCCGATTACGATAGGAAGCTTGCCAAGGAAGGGATGCAGCTTCTGCCCCGGCTTATACTTACGCCGGTCAATCAAAACGCCGACGAGCGGATCATTAAGTGCATCCCAAATTCTGGAGATACTCGTTACTTTGCCAACGTGATCGGGGTTCATATGCAGCACGTTCGTGCAGAAATAAAAGATCCACTGGTTGACGATCCCATAGGTTGCATTTTGTCCAGCCAGTGCCGCCGAGTAAGACAGCAGCTCACGGTTTGGCACATAGCCCTCGTCCGCCTCCTTGCTGAAGAAAAAACGCAACGGGTTTAAGCTACGCTTCGGCCTGCCTTCCATTTCGTGATCTTTCAATGATACCGCTCCCCTCAATAATTTTATGGTTTACAACCTATAGATCATATTACTATAAATCTGTTTTAATTTCAATTTATATTTAGGCGATATTATAAAAACAGAATAGCCGCTGGCCATGCATTCTCGTGAGCTGTGTGTATCTCTGTAATTTTTGTGGTTGCGGGAAGCCGTGCTTTGTTACTTGCTTCGCTGCGTAAATAGTAACGATTCAGCGGCGGTAAAATCTTTTTTCAACCGGAAAGCCTACGAAACCAGCACTTCTACTGTGTGCAATACAATTCGGCAAAAGGTAAAATGGCGCTCATGCGATTATGAACGGTAGCAGGAAGGAATAAAACGAAATAAGCTGTTTGACATTGCTGTATGCTAATATTAGAATGCAAGAAGCTTGTTATGTGTTTGTTCGCATTAGGCGAATAAGGCGCACGTAATAAATTGAGATTTTGGAGAGAAGCATATGATTAGCTTAAGACCGTATAAAGTTACAGATGCAAACGTTATATTATCGTGGTGTCAAGATGAAAAAGCATTTTATCAGTGGACAGCGGGAATACTTGGCAATTATCCTATTACCCAAAATGAATTTGGCTTTGTTGAATCTCTAATGCCATTTACTGCATTTGATGAAACAGGAATAGTTGGCTTTTTTACATTAAGAAGTCCCAATGAATCACCGGATGAGTTGCGTTTTGGATTTGTGATTGTAAATCCAGACAAGCGTGGAAAAGGTTACGGAAAAGCGATGCTTCGATTGGGGTTAAAGTTTGCATTTGAAATATATGGCACTAATAAGGCATCTCTGGGGGTTTTTGAAAATAATCTTACTGCTTATTACTGTTATAAAGCAGTTGGGTTTAATGATATAGTTCTTAATGCTGTTGAAACATACCATATTCTGGGCGAGGAGTGGAAGTGTAAAGAGTTGATGATAGAGCATTTCACTTTAAGCACCAATAGAAAAACTCACGCAAATTGATAGACAAATGCCAGTTTGAATTGTAGCAAATTATGACCTCTTAATAGAGGTTATAGGTTATCAATAAAACCCTCCAAAAGCCTTGAAAACAAAGGATTTATCGCAATGTGTCCGCCTTATCCCTTTATACGGTTTCACACAAGTTTATACTTTCCCCGACTGCTCATAAGGGCAAATACAAGGGAAAGAAAATCTGATAACAAGATATAACAGAGTGTGGCAATCGGAAAACTGTGATGTATGTGCGAATATATTATAACGGAGGATTTCAAAATGGACAAGTATATTTACGATAAGAATAATGGGCTGTGGTATGAACTTCAAGACGATTATTATATTCCCTGCCTTGCCTTACAAGCCGAAAAAGAAAAACCTATTGGGATATGGGGACAGCGGCATAAACGCTATCTGAAGGAGCATAAAAAGGCAACTTATACAACACTTCTCACAAGCGGTAAGCTAAACAGTTACCTTGCTGACATTAACCAACAGGCAGAGGAAATGTTTTCACGGTTGGTAAAACAACTTTCCGAAAGGGAAGGTGTAACGGAGACACTCAAAGTGAAAAATCAAATGTTATGGATAGGACGAATGGAGAACATTCGTAACCGAGCTATGGAGATTGTGAATGCTGATTTGATATTCGTATAACACAGACGGGAGACGGTGTATAAATACCGCCTCCCGTTTTATAATCTCCAAAACATATTAAAGCCCCTGAGCCTTAAACAATTCTGCAATTTCATCAGCAGTTTCCATCATACCCCTTTGAAACCAAACATCAATCCAACCATATATTGTATACGCAACAAACGCCGTAGCATAGGCTTGTGTCTTTTCATATTCTGGTTTCGGTCCGCAAATACCGATAATCACATCTTTCAGAAGATAGGTAAGCCCTCTTTCGTTCAAAAGCTGGTAAAAGGGACGATGCTTTTCAAAATGGGCAATCATTGTGCGAACTTGTTCACTTAACGGCGCACCGTCTTTCTTACTCCATTCATCTGTCCACTCACGGAATAGAGTGTCTATATATACTTTCAAAATATCTTCTTTACACTCATAATTGCGGTAAAAAGAGGCTCTTCCAACCCCCGCCGTATTAACTAATTCACTGATAGAAATATCTTCTATCGGTTTTTTTGCAAGCAACAAAAGAAGTGCTTCGGTCAAATGATTTATCACATAGGCGTTGCGCCCATCATTGCTCATCGGTGATACATTTTCCTTTGTTTGTCTCATTTTTGTCCCTCCTATTGACATTTCAAAGCCTTCTGATACAATTATATCGGCGATATAATTGTATCATCATTATAACGAACCAAAATAACAATGTCAATAGTAAAAATTTTAGGAGGAAAACGAAATATGACACTTGTGCAAAAGCGAATACTAATTTTGATAGTTGTCGCAATCATCGGTATTATTTTAGGCAGACTAGCTTTCAGAGCTTTTATCAACTTGATGGTTGGCGGTTCACTATTTGGAGGTAATTTCCTATGAATAAAGAAAGTCGGAAAGGACGAAAAACAGGCTTGTTTATTTTTCTATGTATCGTGATATTTATTGTGTCGTTTGTAGGTTCTGTCATTTTCAAAATGACTTACACATCGCCCGAAATGAGAAAGTATTCGGTAGATTGGAGCGACGAGATTGGAAAGGTGTACACAGACCTTGCTTACGGAGAGCAAGAAACAAACAAATTTGACTTGTATGTTCCTGCGGACAGCACAAAGAAAACCTATGGATTAGTTGTTTACCTTCATGCAGGCGGGTTTACCACGGGAGATAAAGCGGACGATAAGGAAATGTTGCAATGGCTTTGTTCTAAGGGCTATATAGCGGCAGGGATTAACTATACTCTGCGCGATGACGCTCATCCCGAAGCCAGCGTTTATTCACAATCTGAGGAAATTAGGGCAAGTATCCCGTTTGTGGTGGAAGAAGCAAAAAAACTCGGCTACAATGTTGACCGTATGGCGATTTCAGGAGGTTCGGCAGGCGGCTGTCTTGCACTCCTGTATGCTTACCGTGACGCAGATACATCTCCTGTCCCTGTAAAAATGGTTTTTGAGGCAGTCGGTCCCGCCAGCTTCTATGCGGAGGATTGGAAGCCTTATGGACTTGACCAAAATCCCGAAGCTGCGGCAGGGCTGTTTGGTATTATGGCAGGAAAAGAAATCACTCCCAAAATGCTCGGTACAGCGGAGTATGAGGAAGCAATCAAGGATATTTCCGCTTATATGTGGGTAAATGAGAACACCGTACCGACCGTATGTGCCTATGGCGTCTACGATAAAGTATGTCCGTTTGATTCTTCAAAGCATTTAGTAAAAGCGTTAGAGGAAAACGGTGTAACCTATGAATATATCGAGTTTCCTCATTCGGGTCACGCTTTACAGAACGACAACAAATGCTACGTTCAGTATATGAACAAGGTGGAAGAATATCTTAATGATTATATGAGTGAATAAGGAGAGGTGCAATGAAAAAGGTGGTAAAAATAATTCTATTCATTACTTTGGCGGTAGTCATTCTGACAGTTGGCGGTTGTGCTGTGCTTCTTGGAGTTATGAATCACAGAAATGAAAACTATTGGAAATACTCTGAGCCAAAGGGCGAAATAGAAACGAAATATACTGAACTCGGTTCTTATGATGTTTCTTATGCGGAATTTAACGCAGACGGTAAGGTGTGGGGAAAATATGAAATTTGGTACCCGTCTGAAATGCAAGATGGAACTACATATCCGCTTGTTATAATGGCGAATGGTACAGGTGTAAAGGCTTCTGGGTACAAAGAAGTATTTAAGCACCTCGCTTCTTGGGGCTTTGTTGTGATTGGCAATGAAGATGACAATTCCCGTACTGGCGAATCTTCCGCAGCAACACTTGATTTTATTCTCAGCTTGAATGCGGATAAAAACAGTGATTTCTACGGAAAGATAGATACTGAAAATATTGGCATTGCAGGTCATTCGCAAGGTGGTGTGGGAGCAATTAACGCCGTAACGGAGCAATCCAACGGGAATATGTATAAGGTGATTTGGGCGGCAAGCACCACTTCAAGATACCACGCCGATGAAATGAATAAAAATGATGGCGGTTGGAGTTGCAACCTATCGAATGTTCACATTCCGATATTTATGGTAGCTGGCACAAAGGATTTTGACGCAGGCAATATGACGGAGTATTCTGAAACGCTGCCAGAGGGTAAGGTACAAGGAATTTGTCCGTTGTGGTGGTTAAATGAATGTTATGATGCCATATCAGATGATGTGGATAAGGTCATTGCAAGACAGACAGGAAAAGACCACGGCGATATGCTGCGTTCCGCTGATGGATATATGACCGCTTGGTTTATGTATTACCTCAAAGGAGATACCGAAGCGGGAAAAGCATTTTTCGGAGAGGACGCTGAAATTCTTTCCAACAAAAATTGGCAGGATATAAAAACAAACCCGTAAACAGGTTTTGAGAATGATGAATATGAAAACAGAATGGATACTTTGCCCTATTTGCGGCAGAAAGACACACGATAAAATCAGAGAAGATACTGAGATAAAAAACTTTCCCCTCTATTGTCCGAAGTGCAAGCAGGAAACGCTCATCAACGCAAAGGATTTACAGATAACCGTCATTCAAAAGCAGGAACACTAACAAGACTATGTATGCCGCCGTGTATGGATAAAACCATAGCGGCGGTTTTTCTTAACAACGAATGTCCCGTAAAGTGCGGCATTCGTTGTTTTTCTATCGGCTGTCTCTGTCAAAGGATTTCTTTCTGCGTGGCTGCTGTTTGCCCTGCTCCTGCAACTGTCTGAGCCTGTTTCTGACGCTCTCTTTTTCGGGCGGTTTCTGCGGTCTGCGCTTTTCCTTAACCTGTCGCTCCCACTCGGCAAGACTGCGGTTATACTGTTCTACAATGGCTTCCGCTTCACGGTAGGTTGCCATAAATGCCTGCACATCGGGATAACCATCCTCTTTCAGAATATCGGGCAGCTTATCCAGCCTTTCGGAGATTTCTGATTCGGTCTGCTGTATCTGCTCGGTAATGACTTTTCGCTCCTTGCCCTTAAAAATCCCCGTTGTCTCTGAAAGCTTTGTTTTCAGCATGGGCAGAACATTGTCCTGCAAGTTTCTAATCCCTCTTGCTTCGTCCTGTACCCGTATCATCAGATTTCGCATGGTGCCAAACTCTGCCATATCAATATCCAGCGTGGGCTTCGGCGGCATACCGTGTTCACGAATAAGGCTTTGCAGGAAGTCTTTTGCTCGGCTTACGATACTGCGGAACAGATTGGGAAGCCAGCCGCTTTTGCGGATGGAACTGCTTACCTTGTCGTGTATCTCGGTCTGCTTGACCTCCAAAATCCTCGCTTCGGATATACCCGATACAAGAGCCATATCCGCCGTCCTGTTCCATTCCTGCCTTGCCGCATTGTCGGCTTTGATTTCTTCCTCCCTCGGATTGTGCTTGCCGATTTTCTTTGTCGGCAGGTACACGCTGTTTTTATCAAACACCTTCAAATGCTGTTCGGGGGTGGAAATATGGCGGTTGATAAGGTCGGTGTAAACTTCCTTTACCTCCCGAAGAAAAGGCTCACTCTTAAACCTATCATCTTTCGGGGTAAACAGGTGGCTCTCGTAAACCTCTCCTTTTTTAATGACGGTACAGCCTTTTCGGATTTTTCCGTCCTCGTCGGTAATCTCTTTCTTGGTGCGTACCCGTTTGCCCGTTTCATCAAAGAACACGCTTCGAGTGGCAGTCTTGATTTCGGGTTCGGGCAAAAGCGTACGTTCGCTGAAAATCAGATGAATGTGATAATTGGTCTTGCGTTTGTTGTGGTGCAGAGCCGACACACATTCCACACCGTACCGCCTGTGAAATTCCTCCGTGAAATCTTCGAGAACCTGCTGCGGCTCATACTGCGTGTAGACTTCGGGCAGGGCGATAATCAGTTCCCTCGCTTCGATACACTTTCCGTCTGCGCCGCTTCGCCGAAATTCCTGCTGGCTTTCCCTTGCGAGACTGCTCCAAAAGTCATTGTCTGCGGTGCGGTAGGCGGCGTATAGGTTTTCCTGTCTTGCGGGACTTGTGATATAGGAAATCCGTCCTTTGACATTCGGCAGCTTCGACATCTGTATGAAGCTGTGTCTTGCCATAGTATCCTTTCTCCCATAAATCGGGTGTTCTCATTTTGCAACCGTCTTGACGGTTGCCGCCGACACGAAACAGTGGCGGCGAAAAGTATCAATGCGGGAACGGGAAGTGACTGCGTTGATACTTAGCTCCCCGCAGGGGCGAAATACCCTGAGTACAAATCGGAGATTTGTGCGAGGGGGGTATTTCGCTCTCAAACGCCGAGGGCTTTAAGAACGGTCAGTCTACTCTGCGAACATCATTCTGATTGAGAAGATTTCTGCCCTGATTGACGCTCATAAAATGCTCCAGCGTATCCCTGCGGATAATCGCTTTTCTGCCTACCTTCTTCTATGGTTAAACCCATTTTGACGTTGCTCATTTTATCAACCTCCCTTCATGGATACTCGTTTTGCAACTATGTACCTATGATTATACTTATTTTGCTACCTCCTGTCAACCTGCTTTGCAACTGTTCATAAAATATTTTCAATTAATATTGCAAAACAGGTTGTAAAATAAGTTTTCATATGCTATAATTAAGACCATAGGAGGTGAAAACCTTGAAAAATGAAATCATATTCACCGCAAAACAGGTCGGTGAACGAGTAAGGGAACGCCGTACAGAGTTAAACTTAACAATGCCTGAACTTGGCAGGCGTATCGGTGTAAACAAATCTACGATTCAGAGATATGAAGCGGACGGGGTGAATCCTACCCGAAGTATGATTATCAATGGACTTGCGGAGGCATTGCTCACAACACCTGAATGGCTGACAGGACTTTCCGAAGATAAGGAATATGACAGCCGCACCTTGTGTGCAAGGGATATGGAGGAACATATCAAAAAGTATCTTGATACGGTTTCCTCTATCGTAAAAGGAGAACCGCACCAACAATTACTCACTACATTCCTCGGAAAGATGATTGACCTCTATACGGCTATGACTTATCACTTCGCAGACGCTATGGCAGAGGTTGACCGTGTGGCAGAGGACGAGGGGTTGAAACAATCGCTCAAAAGATATGCCATTGAGTCGGGAGCGATTACGGAGAGAGTTTACCGCAAAGAAATGGAACAGCCCATTGAGGATATGAAACAGTTTTTAGACGGGATTTTACATATCTACGATGAGGGGCGCACAAAGGTATCTATGGGCGACCTGTTCGGGATAGTGACAGCAGCCGAGGAAAGGGCTG
>OHPQ01000857.1_pt1 | contig 9940 bp, 10 predicted proteins | sample 1577821 | NCBI WGS metagenome assembly OHPQ01 (sample SAMEA3879509, study PRJEB24766) | human gut metagenome | biome: human-associated habitat; feature: feces | place: USA | collected 1985/1987 | reverse complement strand
CCGCGCGGGCCAGCCGGATCTCCAGCGTATTGGCGTCTACCACCCGCACGCCGAGCTGATCGGAGCGGGCCGTTCCGCGATGAACCGCCTGCGCATTTTCAATTGCATACAGCGCCTTGGCGGAGGCCATACCCGTTTCCGGCAGCAACGCCCGCTTGAAGCCGAATGCAAAATCCTCCGCATTGAGCGTGGTGTCGATCGTTTTGCCCTTCCCAAGCAGCTCTTCCAGCTCGTCAGAGTCAGCAATGTGCCACTTCATCCCCTCACGCAAATGGAAGATGTAGGTGCGCCCGTCCGCCGACACATCCCACCGCTGGGCGGCCCCGGGCACGATTTTGCCCGATTCATCCAGGCGGACAAGCCCCTCAAAGCAATTGCCCGTGACAAGCTTGGCCGTATCGTCCGCAGCAATCTGCGGGTCAAGGCAGACCGGCTCGCCGTCAATTGGGTAGGCAAGGTCTTTATCCACTCCGGTTTTTTTGGAGCAACCGGCGAGCGCGGGCAACAAAAGCGCAGCGGAAAGCACCAGCGCAAGGAACCGGGTATGCATTGTTTTCTTCACGCTTTTTCTTTCCTTTCCTGTGTTTTTTCTCATCTTAGCATTCCGCCCCGGGGGATACAAGGCAGTATTTGTAAACAATTTCACCCAGTTACTCAGCAAGCGCTCAGCTTCGCCTGTAACTCCTCTGGATAGGCCGGAAGCGCCCCGCTGGATGCAGCCACAAAATCCGAAAGGATCGCGCCACGCCGGGCGCTGCGGAATACATCCCACCCTGCGAGCAGCCCACTGATCAAACCCGCGCTGAACGCATCCCCCGCGCCCACGGTATCCACCGCCTTGGATACGCATTCATTGATCTCCCGCACCGCCTCACGGGAATAGGCCGTGCAGCCGCGCGGCCCCTTGGTGACCAACACGCAGCGCAGCCCGTGATACTGTACAAAAAGGGCGCGGATCAGCTCCGTCTCTTCTTCTCCTGTACCCAAAAGAGTGCCGAAGCGCTGCGCCTCCTCCTCATTGAGCTTAAGGATCGTTGCATACCGGAGGGATTGCTCCACCATCTCACGGGGACAAAAATCGCGGCGGATATTCACATCAAAAAACACATCCGAAAACACGCACTCCTCCAAAATACGAAAAAGCGTTTCACGGGATTGCTCCGCCATCTGCACCATGGAGCCAAAATAAAAGAGGGAAAAGCCCTCATCCCGGAGGGAGGCAAGCGCCGCTTCATCCCCTTCAATATGCTGGTAGCTGACCCCTTCGGGAAATGAATAGCTCGGGATCCCCCGGCCGTCCAGCCGGACGAGCGCCGTCCCGGTTGGATATCGGGTGTCTGTTTCCACATAATTGGGCCTTACCCCTAAGCGGGCGATCTCCTGCAACGCCCGGCGCCCCAGTTCATCCGCGCCGACCTTGCTGTAGAGAAATGCCTGCGTACCGAGCCGTGCCAAATGCCCCGCCAAATTAAAGGGGGCTCCACCAATTTTTTCTTCTCCATCAATGACATCCCAGAGGATCTCCCCATAGGAAAGCACTTTTTTCATCGCCATTCGCCTCATTCCCCACACAGTGCAAGCACTGCATGCGCAATGATCTTTGCATTGCGCAGCAAATTTTCCTCTGTGATGAATTCATCCGCGCCATGCATATGATTATCCTCCCCCGGGAACATCGCGCCAAAGGCAACCCCGCCCGGGATGCCGTGCACATAGGTGCCTCCGCCGATTGCCGTGCAATAGCCCGGCAATCTGGTCTGTTGCGTATATACCTTGAGCAGCGTTTGCACAAACGGGCTCTCCTCCGCCACCTTGTGCGGCTCGGAGCCCATTGTTTGGTGAAGATTGAAGCCGTGTGCGGCAAGCGCCTGAGAAAGCTTCCCGGTCACCCCCGAGAGCGTTTCGCACAGCGGGAAGCGGATATCCACCATGCCCTCCAACGCCCCATCCCTGCACTGTAAAACACTGAAGGCGAGCGTCAGCGCTCCGCTTTCCGCCTCCTGGCATGCAAGGCCGGCAGAGCGCCCGTCCGTTTCCCCATGGGGGAAAAGCAGCGCAAGCTCCTCCAAAAGCGGCAATAATCCATCTTCCTCCAGGCCAGGGAGGATGCAGAGCAGCCGAATCAGGCCGGTCAGCGCATTTTCCCCCTGCTCCGGGGTAGAGGCATGCGCCCCGTGCCCCTCAGCCAGCAAAACAAGCCCATCTCGTTCCTCCCGGAAGGTGATGGTAATCCCTTTGGGCAACGCCTGGGCCGCCCGTTTTGCCTCCTCAAGCGAAACGCCGGAGAAACAGGCTTCCGCCTGGCTGGGAACGGCATTCGCCGCTTTGCCCGCGCGTAGCCAGAGAATGCGCCGCGCCCCTTCCTGCCGGTAAGCGGCGCAGAAACTCGCCCGCAGCATCCCTTTTTCAATATTGATGATTGGATAATCGCCGTCCGGTGTGAAGAGCATCGGCGGCATTTTTTGGGTTGCCCGGTAGAGCGCAAGGTCAGAAGAGCCGTTTTCCTCATCGCTCCCCAGCAGCAGGCGCACCGGTGCGGCCAGCGGTATTTGCAGGGCGCGGATCGCACCGAGGGCAAACAGCGCCGCCACGGCCGGCCCCTTATCATCAATCGTGCCACGGCCATAGAGCTTCCCCTCCCGGCGGGTAAGCGCATAGGGCGGCACAGTCCATCCCGTTCCCTCCGGCACCACATCCAGGTGGCAGAGGATTCCAAGCCCCGGCTCCGCCCCCTCCCCGAGATCGGCCTCCAGCATAACGCCATCCACCAGGCGCGTGCAAAGCCCCAGCACCTGTGCCAGCTCGTCCAGCAGCTTTTCCTCCCGGGCGTAGCGGCCGCTCTCCCGCGCCAGACGCTCCACCGCGTTGGTGTGCGCCATCTCCACCAGATGCGCTTTATCGCCCCGCTGGGGCACATACAGCTGCACCTCGCTGCCCCGCTTCTGGTTCAGCGCCTGCTGCAAGGCGTCCATGTCCGGCGGCAGTGCGTCCACCGCGATGATCTTGGGAATTTGTTCATCGTCCAGATAGTACCGGGGCAGAAATTCCTCCCGCACCGCGTCGATATCCGAGGTATCGTGGAACAAAAACTCCCGCTTGTCGGTCAGCCGTCCCTCCCGGAAGCGCAGCACCGCCGCGCACACGCTGTCCGGCGTGCCTGCCAGCGCCACCACGTCCATCTCCACGTCCGGGTCTACCACCACCTTCTGCCCTGCCGTCAGCTTGGTGATGGCGTTGATCTGATCCCGCAGAAGGGCAGCGGTCTCAAATTCCAGCCGGTCGGAGGCTTCCTGCATCCGCTCGTTGAGGGTTTTCAGGATATCCTTTTTGCCGTAGCGGATGAGGTGCACGGCGTTTTTGACCGCCTGATTATAGGTCTCGCAGCTGATCTTGCCGCTGCACACCGCCATGCACTTGCCGATGTGGGCGTTCAGGCAGGGCCGTCCTTTGCCGATCTCCTGCGGGAAGTGCTTGGAGCAGCGCGGCAGCAAAAAGGCATCCATGGCCGTTTCTGCCATCTGCCGCGCCGCAAAGCTGGAGGTGTAGGGGCCGATATACTCCGCCCCGTCCTCCTCCTTTTGCAGGGTGAAGGAAAGGCGCGGCCAGTCCTCCCGGGTGACGCGGATATAGCTGTAACCCTTGTCATCCTTGAGCAGGATGTTGTACTTGGGGGTGTGCGCCTTGATCTGGCTGGCTTCCAGTACCAGTGCCTCGAACTCGCTCTGACAGACGATAACGTCAAAGGCGTAGGCGTGGGCGATCATCTGGCTGACCTTGTTATCGTGGGGCACGCCCTCGCGGAAATACTGGCTTACCCGGATGCGCAGGCGCTTGGCCTTGCCGATATAAATGATGGTGTCGCTTTTGTCCCGGATGATATACACCCCGGGCAGCAGCGGCAGCATACAGGCTTTTTGATAGAGCTCGGCCTTGGTCATGCAGCACCTTCCTCCGTGTCTGTGGGACGGGGCTTCCGGCAATGGAAAGCCCTTTGCTCCCGGTAAAAAACTTATCAAAAAAGCGGCAGGGAGCCCCCGCCGCTTTCTGTTGCTTGTGATACAGACTTACTCTGCAAAGCCGGACTCCACCAGCTTGATCAGGCCGTCCACGGCAGCCTGCTCATCAGCGCCGTCAGCGATGATGCGGATGGTGGTGCCGCCAACGATACCCAGAGACAGAACGCCCAGCAGGCTCTTTGCGTTCACGCGGCGTTCTTCCTTTTCGACCCAGATGGAAGACTTAAACTCGTTTGCCTTCTGGATAAAGAAGGTAGCCGGACGAGCGTGCAGACCAACCTGATTTTCAACGGTAACTTCTTTTACGTACATAGTAAAGCGCTCCTATCTAATATCGTTTTGGTGTACAAAAGCATAGTGTGCCTGTTGTGTTACACTCATTTTAGCGCAAGTCGAAACGGTTGTACAGTCCCCTTTTGCATTTTTGGCGCTTTTCCCAATGAAACAGGGAGCATTTTTCAGGTTTTGTACAAAGGCAATAAAATTATACCCCGAAGGTTAGAGGGGTAATACAAAAGTTTTCAACAACTTTTAGACCGCCGGGGAGTTTTACCCTGAATTTTGTGCATTTTTACCGATATTTCCGGTACCGGCTTACTCCTGCGCAGGGCCTGCGTAGCGCATCTGCACCAGTGCGCATTTGCGCGTCACGGTGGGGTAGCGCTGCGGGTCAAATTCCAGACTGGTGCTGCCGTCCAGCTGCCAGCCCATGCGGGTATACAGCGCAATGGCACGGGTGTTGGTGTTCAGCACACTCAGCACCGGGTGTGCGTGCTCCGGCAGCTTTTTGCGGGCAAAATCCAGCAGCTTTGCGCCGATGCCGTTGCCCCGGGCTTTTTCCGTGACGAACAGGTGCTCGATATGCCCCGCCTTGTGGCTGACGCACACCATGCCGTCCGGCACATCTTTGGTGGTGTGCAGGTAGCATACCCAGCCCGCCGCCTTTTCCTGCTGCAATTGCAGCAAAAACTGCGGCTCGGTCAGAGTGCGGCAGTATTCCGGCGTCCAGTTGTCGGCGCAGACAGCCTGCCGACCCTCGGCAAACAGCTTTGCGGCGGCGGCAAACTGCTCGGCGGTCTTTACCAGCCGGACATTCTCGCCCCGCTTCCACTTGGGCACTTCGGCAATGGGGTGGCTCGTGCACCACTGCTCGTACAGCTCCGGGCGGCGCAGACGGGTGCGGGTACGGCTCTGCTCGCCGCGCCACGCGTCAATTTTTGCATGGTCGCCGCCCAGCAGCACCTCGGGCACAGCACGGCCCTCCCACATCTCGGGGCGGGTGTACTGGGGGTATTCCAGCAGGCCGTCCCAGTAGCTTTCCTCCTCGTAGCCCTTCTGCTCGGCCAGTACGCCGGGCTTCAAGCGCAGCACGCTGTCTGCCACCACAAGGCTGGCCAGCTCGCCGCCGGTCAGGATATAATCACCAATAGAGATCTCCTCGTCCGCAAAAGCTTCGATGACGCGCTCGTCAATGCCCTCGTAGTGGCCGCAGACCAGCGTCAGGTTGTCATATTCAGCCAAGCGCTTTGCGTGCTCCTCGGTGTAGCGCTGGCCGCCCGCCGTCAGAAACACGATGTGCGGGGCGGGACGCCCCTGCTCGGCCGTCGGTCTGCTTCTGCTTGTTCAGGGTATAGTCCCGGATCTGGTGGCAGTGGGTCTCAATATAGCCCCGCTTTGCTGCCCGGCCGATGATGCTGGCATCCAGCACCTGCTGGCACATCTCCGGGAACAGGGTCACGATATCCACACGCATTCCCATGGCTTACTCCTCCTCCCGCTCGCTGTCAAAATCGTCATCCAGCAGGCCGGGAATGGGGGTAACAAGGATATACCCCTCCGGCGGGTTGCGCTCTTTCAGGAAGGCATCCACCCCGGGGAACATATATTCCTTGCCGCTGGGCGCTTTGACGGTGTAGATATCCTGCGCACCCGGGTGGTCCACGCTGGTCACCACGCCGTATACCTTGCCAGTGTCAGCGTCCCGCACTTCGCACCCGATAAGGTCCGCCACATACCACCGGCCTGCGGGCAGGGTGGCATCGTTGCGGTCAAAGTAGAACACCTGCCCGCGCAGCGCCCGGGCGGCGTCCATATCGCTGACCCCCTCCAGCTGGAGCAGCGCCATCTGCCCCTGCGGACGGATGGAAAGGATCTTATACGCCTTGCCGCCCTGCGCCGAAGGGTACAGGCGGCCCACTTTTTTTAAAAAATCCACCCCGTCGCACCAAAGCTCCAGCTTCATTTCCCCGCGCACACCGTGGGTGGTAACAACTTTTCCGGCTTCCAGATATTGCTGCATAAATTCGCTCCTGTGTTATCAAACTTGTGCCAATACGCCCTCATCAGTCTCACTGCGTTCGACAGCTTTCCCCGGCCGGGGGAAGCCTTATGAGAGTGCACCATCCGGGAAAGCCTTCCCCCAGTCGGGGGAAGGTGGCGCGTCCGCGCCGGATGAGGGTGCTTCCTCTTAAGTCTAAACAAAAAGGCCCCTTGCCGCAAGGGCAAAGGGCCAGTAGGGTGCTCAGTCGATCTCAACAAGGACCTTTTCATCGACCCGCACAGCAGCCGCGCGCATCACCACACGAATGGCTTTTGCGATCCGGCCCTGCTTGCCGATGACACGGCCCATATCTCCCTCTGCCACGCTCAGGTGGTAGACGATGGTACCGTCCTCGCGGGGCTCGTCCACCGTAACCTTGACGGCGTCCTTGTCCTCCACGAGACCGCGGGCAACTGCCAGCAACAGCTCCTGCATGAGTCAGCCCTCCCTACTTACAGAACGTTGGACTTCTTCAGCAGGACACGAACGGTATCAGTGGGCTGAGCGCCGTTAGCGATCCACTGCTTTGCCTTCTCGGCATCGATCTTCACCTCAGAGGGCTCCTTGTTGGGATCGTAAGTGCCGATCTCCTCGATGAAGCGGCCATCGCGGGGGAAGCGGCTGTCAGCAACGACAACACGGTAGAAGGGAGCCTTCTTGGCGCCAACGCGGCGCAGACGAATCTTAACTGCCATAATAGATATCCTCCAAAAATTGTTGTTTTTGATATATGTTACAAACCCCGCCGGGGTTGTATACCGTTGTTATTTCAGTCCGCGGAAGGCGTTGGGGTTGCCCATCATGCCGCCCAGACGGCGGGCAAAGCCCTTGGGGCTCTTCTTGAACTGCTTCATCATCTTCTGCATCATCTCGTACTGCTTGAGCAGCTTGTTCACGTCCTCCACGCGGGTACCACTGCCTGCGGCAATGCGGCGCTTGCGCTTGGGGTTGATGATGGAGGGCTTTTCCCGCTCCTCTTTGGTCATGGAATAGATCATGGCCTCGATGCGGTCAAAGGCTTTTTCGTCGATCTGGCTGGCGTCGATACCGGATGCGCCGGGCAGCATACTGAGCATCGCGCCTGCGCCGCCCATCTTGCGGATCTGGGCGAACTGCTCCAGCATATCGTTCATATCGAACTTATTTTCCATCAACCGCTTGGCGGTCTCCTCGGCGGCCTTTTCGTCGGCGGCATCCTGTGCGCGCTCGATCAGGCTGAGCACATCGCCCATGCCAAGGATGCGGCTTGCCATGCGGTCCGGGTGAAACACATCCAGATCATCCAGCTTTTCGCCGGTGCCCTGAAACTTGATGGGCTTGCCGGTAACGGCCAGCACGGAAAGCGCTGCACCGCCGCGGGTATCGCCGTCGGTCTTGGTGAGGATGATGCCATCCACGCCCACCGTCTCGTTGAAGGTCTTGGCCACATTGACGGCATCCTGACCGGCCATGGCGTCCACGACCAGCAACGTCTCGTCCACGGGAACGGCGGCCTTGATGTCCACCAGTTCCTGCATCAGCACGTCGTCGATCTGCAGCCGGCCTGCGGTATCCAGAATGACGATGTCGTTGCCGTAGTCCTTGGCGTGTGCCAGTGCCTTACGGGCGATCTCCGGCGGCTTTGCACCGGGCAGGGTGAACACCGGTGCGCCGGCCTGCTTACCCACCACCTGCAGCTGGTCAATAGCCGCAGGGCGGTAGATATCGCAGGCCACCAGCATGGGGCGGCGGCCCTGCTTGATATAGAACTTGGCAAGCTTTGCCGCATGGGTGGTTTTACCATTGCCCTGCAGGCCGCAGAGCATGATGACCGTCTGGCCCTTGTTCTTGATGTTCAGGCGGGCGGCTTCGCTGCCGCCCATGAGGGCTACCAGCTCCTCGTTGACGATCTTGACCACCTGCTGGGCGGGGGTCAGGCTTTCCATGACCTCCTGACCCATGGCGCGCTCGGACACCTTTGCGCAGAAGTCCTTGGCAACCTTGTAGTTGACATCGGCTTCCAGCAAAGCCATCCGCACCTCGCGCATGGCGGCTTTGATATCTGCCTCGGTCAGCTTACCGTGACCGCGCAGCTTTTTGAATACACCGGCAAGGCGGTCGGTCAGGGATTCAAATGCCATTGTGCGGTGCTCCTTTCAAAATTCGATCAGCTTTCGTTTGCTTCATCCATCGAGCGGATGATCTCCAGCATTTTTGTCAGCGTTTCCACATATTCCGTGGTGGTGATATTAGCGCGGGGGCCGGTGCACTCGAACCGGGTGTCGATGACCAGCTGTTCCAGCTGCTCCAGCTTCTGCTGCACCCGCCGATAGCGGGCTGCAAAGCCTACCTTTTCTTCCAGTTCCTTCAGGGTGGTTTCGCCGTGCTTGATGGCGTCCCGTGCGCCCTGCCGGGTGATACCGAAATTTTCGCCGATCTCGCTCAGCGAAAGGTCATCGTTGTAATACTGGCGCAGCATCTCGCGCTGCTTCTGGGTAAGCACCTCGCCATAAAAATCCAGCAGATACCCCATTTCCAGATCTTTTGCCATTGCTGTTGACCCCCGGTGCTCTGCTGTCTGTGCTTGCTGTGTTGTAAAGTTTTTTTGCTTTACGGATGGAGTATACCAGAACCCCTGCCCCTTGTCAAGGGGATTTTGGAGTTTTTTCTGAAATATCTGCCCAAAATTCGCTGTTTTTGCCAAAAGGTATCTTGACGCAGCCGGGGGCTTTGCGTTAGGATAATAGTGTTGTATCCCAAGAGAAAGGAGTGCCCTTGTGCCGATCTACTCTAATTTTTACCAGACCCTTACCACCGCCTGCCCCATTGTGGAGCTGCGGGGCTATGCCGCCGCCTGCGGGCTGAAGGGACATCTGTACGCGTATCTGGATTTTAACGGTCCCACCGGCACCGCCCGGGACGGCCTTGCCGAGGGGATGCTGGCGCTTGCCATTGAAAAAAAGCAGCTTGCCCCGGGGCAGCCCATCATTGAAGCAGCCTCCGGCCCCTTTGCCACCGCCCTTACGCTGGCCAGCCTGACCGCCGGGCACCCCATCGTGCTGGTGATGCCGGAGGACGCCCCTGCCCTGCGGCAGGAGTACCTGCTGCGGCTGGGTGCACAGATCCGGCACAGCCCTGCCCGCAGCGGTCTGGCCGGGGCGCGTGCACTGGCGGCGCAGACCGCCGCCGCGAACGGCTGGTACTATATGAACTGGCTTGCCAACGATGACAACCCGGAATATCACCGCCGGGTCACCGGCCCTGCCATCGTGCAAAGCATTGCCCGGCAGAACCAGAGCCTTGTGGACGCCATTACCATCGGGGTGGGCAGCGCCGGCACGGTGACCGGCGTGGGCGAGACCATCAAGGCATGGACGAACGATGTGCGCATCGTGGCGGTGGAGCCGTATGAAAATCAGGTACTGGGCGGCGGGCTTACCGGCCCCCACGGCATCCCGGATATCGGCTACGGCATCGTGCCGGAAAACTACAACAGCTATGTGGTGGATAACGTTTCTGCCGTGGCCAGCCGGGACGCCCAGCGGGCTGCCCAGCAGGTGCTGCGCACCGATGCCATCCCCGCTTCGGTCAGCGCCGGTGCTGCCCTGCACGCCGCCGCCCAGCT
>OHPQ01000854.1_pt1 | contig 9969 bp, 10 predicted proteins | sample 1577821 | NCBI WGS metagenome assembly OHPQ01 (sample SAMEA3879509, study PRJEB24766) | human gut metagenome | biome: human-associated habitat; feature: feces | place: USA | collected 1985/1987 | reverse complement strand
ACACCCGCACGCGGGGAGCCGTCAACGGCACAGCGGGCTTCTACACAAATTCTCCACCGGGGCAGTGTGTCGGAAAATGTTCCAAATGGAATACGTTCCGGCAGGGCAGAACATTGCACAAAGCCGAAATTTCACAATTTTTCCAGCAACCCCTTGCTGTCTTGACAGGTGTATGGTATGATACAGGACATACGTTTGTAACCTTAACGATCTGTTTTGGATAGAAAGGCAAGTTTTATGTCGAAGCTGAAAGAATTTTTGGTGCGGAAGGATATCGTCATCTCTCCGCAGCGTTACCTCATTGACGCGCTGGGCGCAATGGCACAGGGCCTGTTCGCCAGTCTGCTCATCGGCACCATCATCAAGACGGTGGGTCAGCAGACCGGTCTTGCACTGCTGGTGGATCTGGGCGGCTATGCTACGGCCATGAGCGGCCCCGCCATGGCCTGTGCCATCGGCTGGGCACTGCACTGCCCGCCGCTGGTGCTGTTCAGCCTGATCACCGTGGGCTACTCGGCCAACGCACTGGGCGGTGCAGGCGGCCCGCTGGCCGTGCTCATCATTGCCATCGCGGCGGCAGAGCTGGGCAAGGCCGTGAGCAAGGAGACCAAGGTGGATATCCTTGTCACCCCGCTGGTGACCATTTTTGCGGGCGTCGGGCTTTCCATGCTCATCGCCGCCCCCATCGGCGCAGCCGCAAGTCAGGTGGGCACTCTTATTATGTGGGCTACCGAGCAGGCTCCGCTGGTCATGGGCATTCTGGTGTCGGTCATCGTGGGCGTGGCACTGACCCTGCCCATCTCCTCTGCCGCCATCTGCGCCGCACTGGGTCTGACCGGCCTTGCAGGCGGTGCTGCCGTGGCAGGCTGCTGCGCCCAGATGGTGGGCTTTGCCGTGATGAGTTACAAGGAGAACGGTGTAGGCGGCCTTGTCAGTCAGGGTCTGGGCACCAGTATGCTGCAGATGGGCAACATCATCAAGAATCCCCGCATCTGGATCGCCCCCACGCTGGCCAGTGCCATCACCGGCCCGCTGGCTACCTGCCTGTTCCACTTTGAGATGAACGGCGCGGCGGTCTCCTCCGGCATGGGCACCTGCGGTCTGGTGGGTCAGATCGGCGTCTACACCGGCTGGGTCAGCGACATTGCCGCCGGTACCAAGGCTGCCATCACCCCCATGGACTGGGCCGCCATGGTGCTGCTGTGCTTTGTGCTGCCTGCCGTGCTCAGCGTGGTGTTCTGCGAGGTGGAGCGCAAGCTGGGCTGGATCAAAGACGGCGACTTGAAGCTGAACTAAATAGTTATAGTTAAACCACCGGAGCGTCTGCGGATGCTCCGGTGGTTTTGTTTGTAGGGGGACGAACCCTCTCAGTCTCGCATACGCTCGACAGCTCCCCCGAGGGGGGAGCTTTTTGCATCTGCCGCTTTGCGGCGTAAAACCTCCCCCTTTCGGGGGAGGTGGCATCGCGCAGCGATGACGGAGAGGGTTTACTCCCCCAAAACCCCATGAAAAAATACACTCAAATTGCATAAAAAGTGCATATATTTAAAAATATCTGCATAAAGATACAGATTGAACCAAAAGAAAAGCGAAACGGGTGCTATGTTTGGCAGTTTTTAGCATTGACGGAAAACCCGCGCTGCGTATAATAAAAGCATCAACCGCAAACGAAAGACAGAGGATGCGAAGGGAAAGTACGCATCAGAGAACAAAAGTGTATTTTTATTAAAAGGAGCGCGTTTATCATGAAAAAGGAAAACATCAAAAAAGTCGTGCTGGCTTACTCCGGCGGTCTGGATACTTCCATCATCATTCCCTGGCTGAAGGAAAACTACAACAACTGCGAGGTCGTCGCTGTTTCCGGTGATGTGGGTCAGGGCACCGAGCTGGACGGTCTGGAAGAAAAGGCCAAGGCTACCGGCGCATCCAAGCTGTATGTGCTGGACCTGAAGAAGGACTTTGTGGAGAACTACATCTTCCCCACCTTGAAGTTCGGTGCTAAGTACGAGGACTACCTGCTGGGCACCAGCTTTGCACGTCCGTGCATCGCCAAGGCACTGGCTGATATCGCCATCAAGGAAGGCGCGGACGCCATCTGCCACGGCTGCACCGGCAAGGGCAACGATCAGGTGCGTTTTGAGCTGACCCTCAAGGCACTGTGCCCGGATATGGCCATCATCGCTCCGTGGCGTGAGTGGGACATCGAGAGCCGTGACGAGGAGATCGACTACGCCGAGGCGCACAACATCCCCCTGAAGATCAACCGTGAGACCAACTACTCCAAGGACAAGAACCTGTGGCATCTGAGCCACGAGGGTCTGGATCTGGAGAACCCCGCCAACGAGCCCCAGTACAACAAGCCCGGCTTCCTGGAACTGGGCGTCAGCCCTGAGCAGGCACCCGATGTGCCCACCTATGTGACCATCCACTTTGAAAAGGGCATCCCCACCGCCGTGGACGGCAAGGAGATGGGCGCTGTGGAGCTGGTGGAGTACCTGAATAAGCTGGGCGGCGCAAACGGCATTGGTCTGCTGGACATCGTTGAGAACCGTCTGGTGGGCATGAAGAGCCGCGGCGTGTACGAGACCCCCGGCGGCGCCATCCTGTACAAGGCCATCGACGTGCTGGAGACCATCACGCTGGATAAGGAGAGCGCTCACTTCAAGGCACAGCTGGCACAGAAGTACGCCGACATCGTGTACAACGGCCAGTGGTTCACCCCGCTGCGCGAGGCACTGGATGCCTTTGCCGACAGCCTTGAGAAGACTGTGACCGGCGATGTGAAGCTGAAGCTCTACAAGGGCAACATGATCAACGCCGGTGTGACCTCTCCGTTCACCCTGTACGATGAGCAGACCGCTTCCTTCGGCGTCGATAAGGATTACGACCAGTCCGATGCCACCGGCTTCATCAACCTGTTCGGCCTGTCCATTAAGGAGCGCGCAAAGCTGTCCAAGAACTGGCCGGAGGTCAAGTAATCGCAACATTTTCGACTGCGTGTGTTTTCACACTTTCACACGCGGGTTCTCACACCGGCATCGTAGCCGGCGGCACCGCCGCAGGAGCGTTTTCCCCTGCGGCGGCTTTGCCGTTTTTATAAGGAGTTTATATTATGGCAGAACAACTCTGGAAGGGTCGGTTTTCCAAGGCGGTGGACAGCCGCGTCAACGACTTCAACTCCTCCATCCGCTTCGACCAGCGGATGATCGCGCAGGATATGCGCGGCAGCGGCGTCCATGCCGCCATGCTGGCACGGCAGGGCATCATCTCGGAGCAGGACTGTGCGGATATCCTCAGCGGTCTGGCTTCCATCGCGGACGACCTGTCCAGCGGTGCACTGACCATTGATCCCGCCGCCGAGGACGTGCACACCTTTGTGGAACAGACCCTGACCGCCCGGATGCGGGCAAGCGGCTGCACACCGGCCGCAGCCGCAACGATCAGGTGGCGCTGGATATCCGCCTGACTTTGCGGGATTACAGCAAGACTTTGCAGGCCTATATCGTGGAGCTGGTGCGGGTGCTGTGCAAAAAGGCAGCGGAGAACACCGCCTCCGTCATGCCCGGCTACACCCACCTGCAGCGCGCCCAGCCCATCACCTTCGGCCACGCGCTGATGGCCTACGCTTCCATGCTGCTGCGCGACCTTGACCGCTTTGCGGACGCCACCGCCCGCATGGACAGCCAGTGTCCGCTGGGCTCGGGTGCACTGGCAGGCACCACCTACCCGCTGGACCGGGATTTCACCGCCGAAAAGCTGGGCTTCGCCGCCCCCTGCGCCAACAGTCTGGACGGCGTGTCCGACCGTGATTTCTGCATCGAGCTGGCAAGCGCCATTTCCATCTGCATGATGCACCTGTCCCGTCTTTCGGAGGAGATCATCCTGTGGTGCAGCTGGGAGTTCAAGTTCATTGAGCTGGACGATGCCTTTACCACCGGCTCGTCCATTATGCCCCAGAAGAAGAACCCGGATGTCACGGAGCTGATCCGCGGCAAGACCGGCCGGGTGTACGGCGACCTGAACACCCTGCTGGTGATGATGAAGGGCCTGCCGCTGGCCTACAACAAGGATATGCAGGAGGACAAGGAAGCCATCTTTGATGCAGTGGACACCTTGGAACTCTGCCTCAAGACCATCACCCCCATGCTGGACACCATGAAGACCCTGCCCGCCAATATGCGCCGCGCCGCCGCAAAGGGCTTTATCAACGCCACCGACTGCGCTGACTACCTGACCAAGAAAGGAATGCCCTTCCGGGATGCCTACAAGCTGACCGGCTGCATGGTGTCGGACTGCATTGCCGCCGACAAAACGCTGGAGGAACTGACCCTGACCCAGTTCCAGAGCTACAGCCCGCTGTTTGAGGCCGATATCTATGATGCCATCGACCTTGTGCACTGCTGCGAGGGACGCACCAGCTACGGCGGCCCCAGCGCCGCCAGCGTAGAAAAGCAGATCGCGCTGGCAGCGGCACGGCTGGACGCATGGGAGGAGGAAAACGCATGAAGGTAAAGGTATTTATTGATGGCTCTTCCGGCACCACCGGCCTGCGCATCGCCGACCGTCTGGCCGAGCGCCCGGAGATCGAGCTGCTGTCCATCTCTGCCGAAGGGCGCAAGGACGTGCACGAGCGGGCAAAGGTCATCAATTCTGCCGACCTTGCCTTCCTCTGCCTGCCGGATGCGGCTTCTAAAGAAGTCATGCCCCTGCTGCGCCCGGATGTGAAGGTGCTGGACACCTCCACCGCCTTCCGCACCGATGCCGCATGGGACTACGGCTTCCCGGAGCTGAAGGGGCAGAAGGAAAAAATTCAGAACTCTTACCGCGTGGCAGTGCCCGGCTGCTATGCCAGCGGCTTTATCAGCATTGCCCGCCCGCTGGTGGAGCTGGGGCTGGTGCCGCAAGGCTACCCCTTCAGCTGCACCGGCATCTCCGGCTACTCCGGCGGCGGCAAAAAGATGATCGCGGACTACGAAAGCCCCGACCGCCCGGCGCACAGCAAGCTGGATGCGCCCAAAAGCTACGGCCTGAGCCTTGGCCACAAGCACCTGCCGGAGATGCAGAAGATCAGCGGCCTTGCGCACACGCCGATGTTCGTGCCGGTGGTGTGCGACTACTACTGCGGGATGCAGGTGCTGGTGCCGCTGGATCTTACCCTTGCGGGCACTACCGCCGAGGCCGTGGCTGCCGCCCTTGCGGATTACTACAAGGACGCCGCCACCGTCAAGGTGCACGGCCTGAACGAGCCACTGCCGGAAAACGGCCTGTACTCCAACGCCATGGCGGGCACCGACCGCATGGAACTGTACCTGACCGTGAACGCCGCGGGAGACCAGATGATGCTGGTCTCGCTGTTTGATAATCTGGGCAAGGGCTCCTCCGGCGCCGCCGTCCAGTGCATGAACCTGATGCTGGGTCTGGAAGAGACCAAAGGGTTGGAATAAACTTGTTTTTCTTTGTGGGAAAGGAAAATCGTTATGCAGTATAAGGAAGTTGCGGGCGGCATCTGCGCGCCCAAGGGTTTTGCTGCCGCCGGTGTCCATTGCGGCATCCGGGCAAATCACAGCGAAAAATACGATCTGGCGCTCATCAAGGCCGAGGTGCGCTGCGCTGCTGCGGGCGTGTACACCACCAACAAGGTCTGCGGTGCGCCCATCAAGGTGGACCGCGCCCATCTGGCCGATGGCTATGCACAGGCCATTGTGGTAAACAGCGGCAACGCCAACACCTGTGCCGCCAACGGCGTGGCGCTGGCCGAGGAGTGCTGCGCGCTGGTGGGCAAGGCGCTGAACATTGATGCAAAGGACGTTCTGCCCGCCTCCACCGGCGTCATCGGTCAGCCCATGGTCATCGACCCCTTTGCCCGGGGCATCCCGGCGGCAGCGGAAAAGCTGGCTGCCACCGCGCAGGGCAGCACGGACGCTGCCACCGCCATCATGACCACCGACACCCATAAAAAGGAGTACGCCATCCAGTTCGAGCTGGGCGGCAAGGTGTGCACCGTGGGTGCCATCGGCAAGGGCAGCGGCATGATCGCCCCCAACATGGCTACCATGCTGGCGTTCTACACCACCGATGCCGCCGTCTCGCCCGCGCTGCTGGAAAAGGCGCTCAAGACGGTAGTGCCCGGCACCTATAACCAGATGAGCGTGGATCTGGATACCTCCACCAACGACACCCTTATTATTATGGCGTCCGGTCTGGCGGGCAACCCGGAGATCTGCGAGGAAAACGCGGACTACGCCGCCTTTGTGGCAGCGCTGACCGCCATTGCAGAGCACATGTGCGCCGAGCACGCCGGAGACGGCGAGGGCGCTACCCACCTGATCACCTGCGAAGTGACCCACGCGCCCGACCTGAAGACCGCCCGCGCCGTCAGCCGCAGCGTGGTCTGCTCCAACCTGTTCAAGGCGGCGGTCTTTGGCCGCGATGCCAACTGGGGACGCATCCTGTGCGCCATCGGCTACACCCCCGGCGATTTCTCCATTGATAAGGTCTGCGTCTGGCTCTCCAGCAAGGCGGGCGAGGTGTATGTGTGCGAGAACGCAGCCTACCACCCGTACAGCGAGGATGAAGCCGCCAAGGTGCTGGCAGAGCACGATATTCTGGTCAAGGTGGATATGGGCACCGGCGAGGCAAGCGCCAAGGCGTGGGGCTGTGACCTGACCTACGACTATGTGAAGATCAACGGGGATTACAGAACCTGACAGGAGCGCGGAACAGATGAAAAACGAAGAAATGGCGCGGCTTTTTTCGGAGGCCACCCCTTATATCCAGAAATACCATGGCAGAACCATGGTCATCAAATACGGCGGCAACGCCATGATCAACGAGACGCTGAAAAACGCCGTGATGAACGACCTTGTCACCCTGACGCTGCTGGGCGTGCGGGTGGTGCTGGTGCACGGCGGCGGGCCTGCCATCAACGAGATGCTCAAGAAGGTGGGCGTGGAGAGCCACTTTGCCAACGGTCTGCGGGTGACGGACGATGCTACCATGGAGATCGTGCAGCAGGTGCTGGCCGGTAAGGTAAACAAGGACCTTGTAGCAAAGCTGCGCGGGCGCGGCGTGGGTCTGTGCGGCATGGACGGACAGATGCTCCGCTGCACCGAGCTGGACCCCCAGCTGGGTCATGTGGGCGAGATCGTCCATGTGGACGCCACCCTGATCGAAAGCCTGCTGGACGGCGGCTTTATCCCGGTGATCGCCACCGTGGGTATGGACGACCTCGGGCAGGCGTACAACATCAATGCAGACACCGCCGCGGCCCAGATCGCCATTGCCCTCAAGGCGGAAAAGCTGGTGTCCATGACCGATATCGCGGGTCTGCTGCGGGATAAGGAGGACGAGACCACCCTCATCCCCGAGGTGGAGGTGACCGAGATCGAGGGCTACAAGTCCGCCGGTATCATTGCGGGCGGCATGATCCCCAAGATCGGCGGCATGGCGGATGCTATCTATCAGGGCGTGCACGAGGCGGTCATCATTGATGGCCGCGTGCCGCACTCCATCCTGCTGGAACTGTTCTCCGACCGCGGCTCCGGTACCCGCTTCTACCGCCGCAGCCACCGCGAATAAAAAGATTGCGCAAGCGAAAAAGCAGTATTATAATAGAAAAAACGCTCCCTCCGGGGGAGCGGCGCATGCGCGGAACTTCTATTCACAGGAGGTACACCTATGGATTCTGAAAAAGTCATCAAGCGGGACAACGAGTACGTCCTGCACACCTATAACCGCAACCCCGTCGTGCTGGAAAAGGGGCACGGGCTGTACGCCGAGGGCCCCGAGGGACAGAAGTATCTGGACTTCACCAGCGGCATCGGGGTGAACAGCCTTGGCTACTGCGACCTTGCATGGGCAGAGGCCGTGTCCCAGCAGGCACACAAATTGCAGCACACCTCCAACCTCTACTATACTGCGCCCTGCGGCAAGCTGGCGAAAAAGCTGTGCAAGCGCACCGGCATGAGTAAGGTTTTCTTCGGCAATTCCGGTGCCGAAGCCAACGAGGGTGCCATCAAGGCCGCCCGCAAGTACAGCGCAGACCATTACGGCAAGGACCGCTACAACGTCATCACGCTGGTCAACAGCTTCCATGGCCGCACCCTTGCCACCCTGACCGCCACCGGGCAGGAGGTGTTCCACAACTACTTCGGCCCCTTCAACGAGGGCTTCCAGTACGTCCCGGCGGGAGATATCGAAGCGCTGCGGGAGCTGGTGGACCGTCACACCTGCGCCGTGATGATGGAACTCATTCAGGGCGAGGGCGGCGTGATGGCGCTGGACCCGGACTATGTACAGGCCGTGCGCGCTTTGTGCGACGAAAAAGACCTTGTGCTCATCGTGGACGAGGTGCAGACCGGCGTAGGCCGCACCGGCACCTTCCTGTGCTGCGAGCACTATAACCTCAAGCCGGACATCGTCACCCTTGCCAAGGGGCTGGGCGGCGGCTTGCCCATCGGTGCGGTGCTGATGAATGAAAAAGTAGCCGAGGGCATGGGCCCCGGCACCCACGGCTCTACCTTTGGCGGCAACCCGGTGGTCTGCGCCGGTGCCAACGTGGTGGTGGACCGTCTGGACCAGAGCTTCCTTGCACAGGTCAGCGAGCGCGCCGTACAGCTGCGCACCGGTCTGGCAAAGCTGCCCCACGTCAAGAACATTTCCGGCATCGGCCTGATGGTGGGCATCGAATTCTTTGATGTGCAGGCTGCGGATGTGCTGGCTGCCTGCCGCGAAAAGGGCCTGCTGGTGCTTACCGCAAAGACCCGGCTGCGTCTGCTGCCGCCGCTGACCGTCTCCGAGCACGAGGTAGACATGGCGCTGGAGGTGCTGGCCGAGGTGCTGGGCACGATGGAGCCGACGGCTCCGAAGGAGCAGGTATGAAAAATCTGCTGAAAATGAGCGACCTTTCCCCCGCCGAGCTGACCCACATTCTGGATGTGGCAGACCAGCTGAAAGCGGACTGCAAGGCGGGCCGCACCGCCCCGCTGCTGGCGGGCAAAAGCGTGGCGCTGCTGTTCTCTAAGGCGTCCACCCGCACCCGCACCAGCTTTGAGGTGGGCGTGTACCAGATGGGTGGCCTTGGCAACTACATGAACACCGCCGAGCTGCAGGCCGGGCGGGGCGAGCCTTTGCGGGACACCGCCCGGGTGCTGGGGCGCTACTACGACTGTGCCGTCTGGCGCACCTACCGCCAGCGGGACTTGGAGGAGCTGGCGGAGCTTTCCGGCATTCCGGTGATCAATGGCCTGACCGACTACGCCCACCCCTGTCAGGTGCTGGCAGACCTGATGACCATTCGGGAGCGCCGGGGCACGCTGGCAGGGCTGAAGCTCTGCTTTGTGGGCGACGGCAGCAACATGGCAAACAGTTTGATCGTGGGCGGCCTTTTGGCAGGGATGCAGGTATCCTGCGTCTGTCCTCCGGGCTACCGCCCGGCAGCGGATGTGCTGATGTTTGCCCACAAATACGGCAATGCCTTCCACCTGACCACCGACCCCGCCGAGGGCCTGCGGGATGCGGACATCGTGGCTACCGCCGCATGGAACACCACCGCCCCCGGCACCGCCGAGAGCGAGCAGCGTCTGCGGGATTTTGTGGGCTTCCAGCTCACAGGCCGTCTGCTGGAAAACGCCAAGCCGGACGCGCTGGTGCTGCACTGTCTGCCCGCTCACCGGGGCGAGGAGATCTCCACCGCCCTGTTCGAGCAGCACGCGGACGAGATCTTTGACGAGGCAGAGAACCGCCTCCACGTCCAGAAAGCCGTGCTGGCGGTGCTGCTGGCGGGCAAGTAAAACGGTTTTGAATGCCCGCCGCTATCGGGTTGCGGCACCCAGCATCCGCATCGTGCCTTGGGCGGCACGCGCGTCTTGCTGGCCGCTGCCCCAACAACTCCTCCCTGTTTCCGCCGCTGGCGGCGGTCGTCGTCGTTGCTAGCCATATTCAGCGGAAAATAGATTTTTAATTCCGCGT
>OHPQ01000833.1_pt1 | contig 10195 bp, 8 predicted proteins | sample 1577821 | NCBI WGS metagenome assembly OHPQ01 (sample SAMEA3879509, study PRJEB24766) | human gut metagenome | biome: human-associated habitat; feature: feces | place: USA | collected 1985/1987 | reverse complement strand
GGGTGCTGGGGCGGAAGAGTGCTTTCCGGCCCTGGAACACGGTGAGCTCCACCGCGCCGTCGGCCCGCTGCGCCCCCTTGGCCTCCACGAAGTTGATGGAGGGGTTGCCTACGAAGTCGGCCACAAACAGGTTGTTGGGCTGGTGGTACACAGTGAGGGGGGCGTCGTACTGCTGGAGCACGCCGTTGTCGATGAGGCAGATCTGGGTGGCCAGGGTCATGGCCTCCATCTGGTCGTGGGTGACGTAGATGAAGGTGGTGTTGATGCGCTGGCGCAGCTTGATGATCTCCGCGCGCATCTGGTTGCGCAGCTTGGCGTCCAGGTTGGACAGCGGCTCGTCCATCAGGAAGACCTTGGGGTCACGCACGATGGCGCGGCCGATAGCGACACGCTGGCGCTGGCCGCCGGAGAGCGCCTTGGGCTTACGGTCGAGGTACTCGGTAATGCCCAGGATCTCGGCAGCAGAGCGAACCTTACGGTCGATCTCGTCCTTGGGGACCTTCTTGAGCTCAAGCGTAAACGCCATGTTCTCGTACACCGTCATATTGGGGTACAGAGCATAGCTCTGGAACACCATGGCGATGTCGCGGTCCTTGGGCGCCACGTCGTTGACACGCTTGCCGTCGATGAGCACATCGCCCGAGGTAATGTCCTCCAGGCCGGCGACCATGCGCATCGTCGTGGACTTACCGCAGCCAGAGGGGCCAACGAGGACGACGAACTCCTGGTCGTGAACGGTGAGGTTGAAGTCCTCTACAGCGAGCACACCGTCCTCGGTAACCTTGAGGTTGTGCTTCTTCTCCTCGGTCTTCTTCTTTTTGCCAAAGAAGCCCTTCTTTTTTGACTCGTTGTTGGGATACACCTTCTGAACATGTTTGAGAACGATCTCGGCCATGTCTCTACCTTTCGATATGCGGCGCCGCGCTGAGGGGCGCCGCAGAAACTTGCAAAACAGTTACGGCATCAGCCCTTGACGGCACCTGCCACCACACCGTCGATGATGTACTTCTGACAGAGGATGTACATGATAACGATGGGGATAACGACCATCATGATGCAGGCCATCATGGGGCCGAGCTCGACGTGGCCGTAGCCGCCGCGGAAGTACTGGATCAAGATAGGAATGGTCTTGTACTTGGTGGAGTCGAGCGTAAGGTAGGGCAGCAGATAGTCGTTCCAGACCCACATGGTCTCGAGGATGCCGACCGAAAGATAGGTGGGCTTCATGATGGGAAGGACGATCTTAAAGAACACCTGGACCGGGTTGCAGCCGTCGATCATGGCCGCCTCCTCGATCTCGAGCGGGATGTTCTTTACAAAACCGGCGAACATAAAGACCGCCAGGCCCGCGCCAAAGCCGAGGTAGATAAAGCAGATGTTGAACGGCGTGTTGAAGCCGATGCGGTCCGCCAAATTGGACAGCGTGAACATGAGCATCTGGAAGGGCACGACCATCGAGAACACGAACAGGTAATAGAAGAAGTTCGAGATCTTGTTGTTGACACGAACCACGTACCAAGCGCACATGGAGCAGCACACCAAGATCAGCACGACCGACGTGACCGTGATGATGAGCGAGTACATAAATGCCGAGGCAAAGCCCTGCTCGTTAAGGGCGTGCATGTAGTTTGCGAGGCCGTTGAACGTCTCGGGCGTGAGCAGATCGAATGCCGTGGTGGTGCTGATTGCAGTTGCCTTTTTAAAGGAATTGAGCGCAATCATGAACACGGGGTAGATCCACGCGAGCGACAGAATCGTAAAGAAAATCGAGAGCGCGCGGTTGATAACCTTATCGCGTTTCATTACTGCTGCACCTCCTTGGACCTCGTGGCCTTAAGCTGAATCATGGAGATGGCTACGACCAGGATGCAGAAGATAACTGCCTTGGCCTGACCGATGCCCTGCCATGCGATACCGGCACGCGAATAGAACGTGTTGTAGATGTTCAGGGCGAGCATCTCGGTGGAGTGCGCGGGGGCGCCGCCGGTAAGGGCGAGGTTCTGGTCGAACAGCTTAAAGCCGTTGGTGATGGACAGGAACAGGCAGATAGTAATGGTCGGCATCAGGTTAGGGATCTTAACCTTCCAAAACGTCTGCCATGCCGTGGCACCGTCGACCTTGGCGGCCTCGATGTAGTCGAACGGAATGGACTGCAGACCAGCGATGTAGATGATCATCATGTAGCCGACCTGCTGCCACAGGGTCAGGATGATAAGGCCCCAGAAGCCAGCAGCAGAGTTAAGGGCGATGAGCTGGGCGCCCACGTTGGAGAGCAGGCAGTTGATCAGAATCTGCCAGATGTAGCCCAGCACGATGCCGCCGATCAGGTTAGGCATAAAGAAGATCGTACGGAAGATGTTGGTGCCCTTGAGCGCTTTGCGGGTGAGCGCCTGCGCGATGGCGAGGGCGATCACGTTGATGAGCACCGTCGACAGGAAGGCAAACGCCACGGTAAAGAAGAACGACGTGGCAAACTGCGGATCGGACAGTGCGCGCACGTAGTTCTCGATACCGACAAAGTGCGTGTTGTTGATGGTAATAAACTGGCAGAACGAGAGATAGAAACCCTGGATAAAGGGGATCACGAACCCGATCATAAACGCCAGACACGTGGGCAGCATAAAGAGCGGCCACCAGCGCTTGAGTGCTTTGCCCATAGAAGGGTCCTTTCAATATGCAGGGGGCGGGCAAACCAACGTCTGCCCGCCCCCTGTCGCTAATCAGATAGCTTGGGCAGCAACTGCTTACTCGGAAGCAGCCTTCTCGGTCTTCCAGCCATCGACGAAGGCGTTCTTGACGCCGTCCCACTTGCTGTTGTCGGCAGCATAGGCAATCAGAGCCTGCTTGAGGTTCTTCTTCCACTCCTCAGAGGGGATGTAAACGAAGTCCCAAGCGACGGTCTTCTTGCCGTCCTTGGCCATGGCAACGGCCTGCTGCGAGAAGACGTTGGTGGTCTCCTTGGCGCTCTTGAACGGAGCGGTCAGGCCCATCTTGTCGGCGATGATGCTGGTCGGGGTGTCAGCGGTGACGCACCAATACATGAAGTCCTCGGTGGCCTTCTGGGCATCCTCGGAAGCCTGGGAACTGACGCACCAGTAGTTCTCGCCGCCGGAGCACAGGCCCTGGTTCTCCTCGCCGTCAACACCGATGTAGATCGGCATCATGCCAATCTGATCGTCGGTCATGCCGGCCTTGACGAGGTCAGAGTAGGCCCAAGAGCCGTTCTGGTAGAAGACGGCCTTGCCGGTTGCGAACTCGTTGGTGGCGTCGTCGCCGGTCTTGGAAGCAAGCTGCGAAGGATCGCAGGTGGAGTCGGTGATGTACAGGTCGAAGATCTGCTTGTAGTTGTCGAGGAACTCACCCTTGATCTCGTCGTCCTCCTGGTTGTGCTCCTTCTCAAACTCGTAGTAGAGCGGCATGTTGGCAAGGTGGGTGGTGTAGCGCCAGCTGGAGGAGTCGTCCATGCCGGCGGAAGTGAAGGCACCCTCGACACCAAGCTCGTCCTTGCGGGCCTGGATGTCATCGGCACAAGCCTTCAGCTTGTCGAAGGAGTTGATGTCCTCGGCCTTGTAGCCAGCCTTCTCGAGCAGCTGCTTGTTGTAAATAATGCCGAAGCTCTCCTGAACCCAGTCGATGCACACATCCTTGCCGTCGGACTGCAGAGCCAGGGAGTCATCAATGAGCTCACCGCGGAGCTTGGTATCGGACAGGTCGGCGCAGTAATCCTTCCAGTTCTTAAGACCGGTGGGGCCGTTGACCTGGAACAGGGTCGGAGCGGAGCTCTTGGACATCTCGGACTTGAGCTTCTCCTCGTAGGTGTTGGAGGCAGCGGTCACGATCTTGACCTCGACGCCCTTCTCCTTCTTATAGGCCTTGGCGATCTCCTTCCACTCCTTGTCGACCTCGGGCTTGAATTGGAGGAAGTAGACCTCGGCAGCGTCACCAGAAGCAGAGGAGCCGGAGCCGGCAGAACCACCGCAACCCACGAGGCCCAGACCAAGAACTGCAGCCGCGGAACCAGCAAAGCCCAGGAACTGCCTTCTGCTCATTTCGTTCTTCATTACAATCCACCCTTTCACACCGTGGCGGCACCCTTTGCCGCCGCCTTCGGAGATTGGCTCGGGGACTTTGCCCCTTTTGCTGATTTGAACGATACGCTATTTGGCTAGTTGTTTGAACAAGTATTACTAGAGCGGTAGAAAAACTTCGGTGAACGGTAATTTCAACTTGATACTTGACAAGTTTTGTATAAACAATTATTTGTTATCGAATGCAGAGAAAACGCCCGGTCAAGCCGATGTACCGTCGGTTTGACCGGGCGTTTTCTCTTTGAGGCCATGAGTCTCGTCAGGCTGCGAGCTAGCCGGCTATCGCTTGGAATTGACACGGTAATGGAAGATCTCGGGGTGTGTGCGAGTGTGCGTCACCTCAAACAAGATACCGTCCGAGGTGTACGACTGACTCTCCATGACGGCAACGCAGTTGTATTTGCCGAGGTCAAGATAGCTGCAGTCCTCATCGTTGGCGAGCTCGACACTCACCGTACGACGGCTCGCCATCACTTTGACACCGCGCTTGTGCTCCAGATAGCCGTAAATAGAATCTGCCGCGATCTCGGGAGTCAGGCCCTTGGCGATCGACGCCAAAAAATAGCCATGGTCCACTTGGCGCGCGTTGCCGTTGAGGCTTCGGACACGCACTACGCGAATCAACTCCTCGCCCACCTTAAAGCCCAGGTGACGAGAGAGTTGCTCGGTGCAAACCAGATGTTCGAAAGACTTAACGTCCGTAGATGCAACGGCATTGTTGCGCTTTGCAAACTCGCCAAACGACTCAACCTCTTCGAGTGCGCCCAACATGTCGGTTTCGCCCTTAAGCCAAATAACGCGCACGCCCTTGCCGTGTATGGGCTGCACAAACATCCCGTCGGCCAGCATACCCAAGGCGCGACGGACGGTATTGCGAGTGCATCCGAACTCCGCGGTCAGCTCGGCTTCGGTTGGCAGCATCTCCTGAAACGCATAGGTCCCATTAATGATGCGCGAGCGTATTTCTCGGTAGATTCCTTCGTATATCGCTTTTGGCATTGTTTCACCTCTACATTATTCATTTCCGGCTAGGCACGATAGCATTTCTTAAAGTTGTTTAAACCGAATATCGGTAAAGCGACAGGATTTAACCGTTGACGGTTTCTGTCATGCCCAAATCGGTTTCGCTCAAAACTGCCGGTACGACAATCGTCTGGTCCTCTACAATGAATCCATTGTTTAAACGTTTCCCCACGCGCAACGCGCCTCGATATTCGGAAGGCAGAACATGCTGCAAAAAATCCAACGCTTTGGCGGGGCAATGTTCGCGCCCGCCATGCTGTTTTCTATATCAGGCCTCATGGTCGGCGTCTCCGCTCTCGCAACGACTGCGGACATCGTCGGCGATCTCGCCGTATACGGAACCCCTTGGTACGCTTTTTGGACCATCATCCAGCGCGGCTCGTGGACGGTCTTTAAACGCCTCCCGCTCCTTTTTGCCGTAGCGCTGCCCATCGGTCTTGCCCAAAAACAACCGGCTCGTTGCTGCCTCGAGGCTCTCGTCGCCTATTTTGCCTACTGCTTCTTTTTGAGCGAGATCATTAAGCTGAGCGGAGACAATCTTGGACTTAAGTACCCGTCGTCTTTGACCTCCGCTAGCGGCATCACCATCATCGACGGCATCAAGACGCTCGACACCGGCATTATCGGCCCGCTGGCGGTATCGGCAACCGTCGTCGCCATCCATGACCGCTTCTACGATGCCAAGGTTCCCGATTGGCTCGGCACCTTCTCGGGCTCCTCGCTGGTCTACCTCATCAGCTTTTTTGCCGTGTTTGCCCTGCCGCTATCTCGGCCGCCATCGTGCCCTCCGTATACGCAATGACCGAAACGCTGCGCCATGCACTTACGAGCGTCGGCCCCTTTGGCGTGGGCATCTTTGTGCTTTTGGAGCGAGCGCTCGAGCCCATGGGGCTGCACCACCTGCTCTACATGCCGATCTACTACGACAACCTGGTCATTAACGACGGTATCTACGCCACGTGGAGCAGCTTGCTCCCCATCCTCTCCCATAGCACGCGCCCCCTTAATGAACTTGCGCCGTGGGCCGGTTTTACCGCCACCGGCTGGGTCAAGCTCTTTGGCCTTCCCGCCATCGCAGCCGCGTTCTACTCCACCGCAAAACCAGAGCGCCGCGCCGGCCTTAAGGTCATCCTTTTGCCCGCCATCGTCGCCTCGGTGGTTTGCGGCGTTACCGAGCCACTCGAGTTTCTCTTTATGTTCACCCACCCCGGGCTCTTTTTGCTCTACGCCGTCTTATCGTCTTGCCTTGCCACAACCATGAATCTCTTTGGCATCGTCGGCATCTTCTCGGGCGGCCTGATGGAGATGGCAGCCTTCAACTTTATTCCGCTCATGCGCACGCATGCCGGTGCCTATCTTTTGGCGCTCGGTATCGGCCTTGCCTTTAGCCTCATCTTTTTTGTTAGTTTTCGAGCACTCATCTTGGTCTATGACCTTAAGACACCGGGCCGCGAGGATCATGTTGCCAATCGCGCGGCAATCGATTGTTTAACGGGAAGCGACTTTGCCAAAGAGCAATCCCCCAATGACGAGGTCGATAGTCGATCCGATCAAGATCACGTCCTCGCTGAGCGGGTAATTCAGCTTTTAGGTGGCGTTGGCAATATCGTGGGCGCAACCAACTGCGCCACGCGCCTGCGCGTCGAGGTCGCAGACCCTTCCATCGTTGCAGATAACGCGTCGTTTGTCGCGGTGGGCGCCAAGGGCCTCATCATTACGGGCAAGACCGCCCAGGTGGTCATCGGCATCTCCGTTCCCCGCGTTAAAGAGCATTTTGACCAGATCATGGGCCTCGAGCCGGAATTTGTGCCCACCACCTCGGCCTCCCCTGCCGCCAGCGCAGCCCATAAGCGCGGCTCTATTTGCTTCTTCGATATCGACGGAACGCTCGCCTGGCAAGACCCCAGGCTCGCCCAAGACCTTCCCGAAGACGAGCGGGACCTCTCCCCCTATCCCAACGAGGCGGTTTCGCAGGCAATCCGCGAGTTTGTCGCCAACGGCAACATGGCCTTTATCTGCACGGGACGCACCCTGAGCTGCATCCACCCCAAACTTCTTGAGCTGCCTTGGACCGGCATCGTCTGTCTTGCGGGCGGTTACGCCGAGATCAACGGACACGCAATTCGCGATCTGTCGATGACACCCAGCATGCTGCAGCATCTTGCCCCCTATCTTGAGCAATCGGGCGAGGTCATCCGCTTTGAGGGCCTCAACGGCGTCGTGCGCATGAGTGCCGATGCCCCCGATGCCCCCGGATACGCGCGCACCCTGGGCGACGCAGTCACGCAGCTGCAACATTACAGTGTCTACAAGATCTTGATGTCTACATCGCTCGCCAACCACATCGCTCAAGATAAGACACTTGAGCCGCTGCTGTGCTTTAACGAGCTCGAACTCGAGGTAACCGAAATCTCGCCCCGCGAATGCACGAAGCGCGGGGGCATCCAGTCTGTACTCGACGCCCTCGATCCCCACCACGGAACCGTATACGGCATTGGCGACGCCAGCAATGACATCTCGCTGATGAACGCCGTCGATGTCGGTATCGCCATGGGCAACGCACCAGACTATCTCAAGGATAAGGCCGATTACGTGACCGACACCGTCGATCACGACGGTGTCGTTGCGGCGCTCGAGCATTTTAGGCTGATTTAGGCACACTCCATCAAACGCACGCCCGTTGTCCTAAATCGCCAAAACTGCCGCGCCAAACGCCCTGATGTGGCAATATGTTGTCTGCATATTGCATCAATGCAACCTCAGAAAGAATGCGAGAACCCGTGTCCAGTCCGTTTACCAGCTTTTTAGCCCAACACTTTGACCAGATTAACGACTATCTGGCCACGTTCTTTGACGGACAGGCGACCTCTGCCGATATCGAGCGCTACCTGTACGCGCCGCTCTCGGCTTTTACGGCCAACGCCGGCAAGCGCCACCGCCCGCTTATCTGCATGCTCGCCGCAACCGCAGTGGGCGGCAGCTTTGAGAGCGCCCGCAGCGCCGCGGCAGCTATCGAGCATTTCCAGTCGGGCGCGCTGATCCACGACGACATCGCCGACAACGGACAGCTTCGTCGAGGCAAGCCCTGTATGCACCTTACCGAGGGCACGGGCCTTGCCATCAATTGTGGCGACCTGGCGCTCACCATGGTCACCAAGACGGTTCTCGACGACCCTACGCTGGAGTCCGACGTGAAGCTGCGCGTGCTCCACGAGCTTACCGAGATGATCGTCCGCACCATTGAGGGTCAAGCACTCGACCTGGGTTGGGTCCGTGACGGGCGCTTTGATATCTCGGTTGATGACTACCTGGACATGGCGACGCACAAGACCGCGTTTTACAGCGGAGCCACGCCGCTTGCCGCCGGAGCCATTATCGGCGGCGGCAGCGATGAGCAAATCGAAGCGCTGCGCGCCTTTGGCCTACACACAGGCCTTGCCTTTCAGATTCAGGACGACCTGCTCAACCTTGTCGGCACTAAGGAAGCCGCCAACAAGGACTTCCGCACCGACATCACCGAGGGCAAGCGCACGCTTGTCGCCGTACACGCCCTCTCTGATGAGCGCCACCACGACGAGGTCGAGGCGATTCTTTCCTCGGGCACCGATGATCCCGCGCAGCTCGCACGCGCCGTGGAGATCTTCCAGGAGACCGGCTCCATCGATTACGCCCACACTTACGCGCTCGACCTGACCGCTAAGGCCAAAGCGGCCATCGAGAACGTTGAGCTTGATCCGCACGCACGCGAGCTGTTCCTCTCCATGGCAGATTTCTTTGTGGAGCGTCTTAACTAACGGGGGTTATAAAACCTGTCAGCAGCGTATTTAGGCACAACTTGCTACACTGTTGAGTGCATGTTTATGCATCCCTTTGCGTTGTCTATCCGACAGACGCTCAAATAGTACGAATGGTACGCCGAAAGGGGTTCGTTCATGGAACCTATTACAACGGGCATGCAAGGAGCAGCCGTCGAGGACGTGCAGTCTCGTCTCCTGCAGCTCGGCTACACGATTGATGCCGCCGAAGTCACCGACAAGTACTTTGGAGCCACCACTGAGCAGGCCGTCAGCACCTTCAGGCTCGACAGCGGCCTTGCTGCCGGTCATGCCGTCGATATCCCCTGCTGGAGCGCCCTTGTAGACGCTTCGTATAAGCTGGGCGACCGCACTCTCTATCTGCGCATGCCCAATTTCCATGGCGCCGATGTGCAGGCCCTGCAGCGCGCTCTCAACGTTTTGGGCTTTGCCTGTGGTGAAGACGACGGCTACTTTGGTCCGCATACCGAGGCCGCCCTGCAGCAGTTCCAGGAAAATGTCGGCCTGTTTGCCGACGGCATGGCCTTCCAGGACACCTACGCCTACATCAACCGCCTGCACCATGTGTGGGAGGGCAAGCCCTCGGTCACCGAAGCCGAGTCCCGTATCGGTTTTGCTCGCGCCGCCAACGTGCTCGAGCGCTTCCAGATTGCCGTTATCGGCGAGGACCCCATCGCACGCAGCGTTGCGTCGCGCATGTGGAATATCGCCACGGCAACGACCGACAACAGCGGCATGATGCTCTGCGACTCCGAGGTCCCAACCGACGTTGACCTGGTGCTCGAGATCGCAAGCGATGAGCTGCCCGCCGACGCCGCACCACGATTGCCCTCGCCGAGTGCCACAACCTGGCCCAGCGCATCCGTACCGCCAATATTGCCGCACAGCAAAAGCCGGCACGAATTCGCATCGAGCTCACCGGCATGACGCGTTACAACGGCACCTTTACCGCAAGCGACGCGCAGACCCTCGCCGTCCGCCTTCTCGATGGCGTTTGCGATGCCCTGGCAGATTAGGTAAACTAAACGAGTTGCTTTTGGGCAACACCACACATTGGGACGTAGTTCAACGGTAGAACTCCGGTTTTTGGTGCCGGCTGTTGGGGGTTCGAATCCCTCCGTCCCAGCCATTAAAACTGAGCGCCCTGAGCCCATAACGGCCCAGGGCGATTTTATGTGGGCAAGCGGAGGGATTCGAACCCGCAAGGGTGCGAAGCCGAGGAAACGCGAAGGCGCCCCAAGCCCATTAGGACCAAGAGCGCCTAACATC
>OHPQ01000828.1_pt1 | contig 10268 bp, 8 predicted proteins | sample 1577821 | NCBI WGS metagenome assembly OHPQ01 (sample SAMEA3879509, study PRJEB24766) | human gut metagenome | biome: human-associated habitat; feature: feces | place: USA | collected 1985/1987 | reverse complement strand
CTCTTTCCGTTCCAATAATCAAATACATAATATCTATACCAAACTCATCAATTGCCCATACATCCCTTGATACCTGCTGAAGTGTAAAACCATTTATCTTTTTTATGTTCATATTATCTTCATAAAATGTACTCATCTTTACTTCTCCTGTCTTTTTTTATTTTACTGCACCCGCTGTTAAACCGCTTGTAATATGTTTCTGTCCTACAATATAAATAATTATAATTGGTATCATACTTACAACTAATCCTGCAATCAAAAGATTCCATTGAGCATTAGTAGAAGATTTAAACATATATAAATTAACTGTAATTGTACGAAGGTTCACATCGCTGATCATAATACTCGGAAGTAACAGATCATTCCATGTCCAAAGGAAAAACAAAATGCCAATTGTCACTGTTGTGGATTTTACCAGTGGCAAAATAATCTGCACCATTGTTCTGAAAGGTCCCGCACCGTCAATTGCAGCAGCCTCTTCCAACTCTCTTGGCACACTCTTCAGAAAACCAACATATGTCATAACACCAAACGATGTATAAAACCCACTATAAAATATAATCAGTCCTAAATGCGTATTAGTCAGTCCCAGTTTTGTAGATAACATAGAAATTGCAATCATAACTGCATGAAACGGAATAATCTGTCCTACTACAAACAATGTGTATAATTTGTCACCTGTCTTTTGAGGAAGATGTGAAATTCCATATGCACTCATAAAAGACACGGCACTGGCAACTATGACAGTACATACCGTCACAAACAGCGTATTGCGAAATACTGTCCAAAAGTTCATAATCCGCATTGCTTCAGAAAAATTTTCCAGATATAAACTTTTGGGAAATGAGATAAACGAGGTTAATATATCATTATTCGGTTTAAACGCATTCATGATAATAAGAAAAACCGGAAGTATAAAGATAATTCCAAGGCACAGCCACAAAATACTTTTTAAAACTACTGTTTTATTCATTCCTTCTTTTTCCACTTTACATCTGTACCTCCCTTTTTCTAGTAATCTTAAGCTGAATCAATGCAATAATACCTACCAATAAAAACAGTATTATAGATTTTGCAGAGCCATATCCCATTTTAAACGAACCAAATGCATCATTATATATATTCAGTGCAATTGTCTGTGTACTATTTGCCGGACCTCCACCAGTCAGTGATAACGGAATGTCAAATGCTTTGAAAGCTCCTGCAATTGATACAAAGAGATTAATTGTAATTGTCGGCATTAACAATGGCAATTGGATATAAATAATTTTCTTAATTCCTGTACATCCATCCAGAACAGCTGCTTCCAACACATCTTTTTGTATTGTCTGCAATCCTGTAATGTATAACATCATAAGAAAACCGGTAGACTGCCATGTTGTTACTAAAATAACTGTAAAAGCCGCAGTACCTGCATTTCCAAACCAGCTGATATTAGCCAATGCATCTACGTGCAAAATTTTGGCCAGATTTGGAATGGCTCCTGTAAAAATAAAAGACCATACAAAAGAAACCATTACACCACTGATAATATTAGGAATAAAAAATAAAGAACGTATTACGCCTTTACACCGTACATTTGAATCTAAAAAATATGCTATTACAAAGCCAATCAGATTTGACATTAAAATTGATATTACCGCCAGAATTAAAGTAAATACCACAGAATGAATGAATGTCTCGTCTCCAAGAAGCTTAGTGTAATTTCCCAGACCGACAAAATCTTTATTTCCTTTTATCAAATTCCAATTATAAAAAGATGCCGGAAGTGTTCCTAAAAGTAATGGACCTGCAAGTGCAAGAACGTATAATAACATCGACGGAATCGTAAGACCAAAATAAAACCATTTATTTTTTTTACAACAATCCAACATAAAATTATCTTCCTTTCTGATAACAAAAGCTTCTGCAATATTTCTGCAGAAGCTTCTGTTACCACTTATACCTTTCCCGATTTTACTTTACTCAAGAAGCTCTGAAAATTTCGAATCTAACTGATCTAAAGTAGTATCCATATCCGTTGTTCCGGCAAAATATCCCTGAATTACCGGCCCAATCATATCACCAGCGCCGGACTCAAGCTGTGAGTATACCCATGGTTTTGTCTGGTTATTTGACATATAATTCTTATAATCTTCGAAATACTGATATTCTGTTGACATTGCAAAATCCATTGCAGGTGGTGCTGCGCCCATTGAATCAGCACTATAATGCATCCATCCGTTTTCATCTGTGTTATCGCTCAGATAATTCAAAACCTCACGCACTGCATCCAAATGTGGAGTATTCTGATTTACTGCAATACAAATTCCTACATCTACATCAAGTTTTGCATCTTCCTCATTTTCTGTAAGTGGTACTCCAAACAGACCAACCTGTAAATCCGGATTAATACTTTGTGCATTCAGAAGAGAAAATTCTCCGGTCACAATCATAGCAGCTTCACCTGATGCAAATGCATTAAAGCCTGATGTGGAATCTGCATCCATATAATTTCCACCGGAATTTTCTTTCATCATATCCATAAACTCAAATTCAAGTGAAGAATTATCATTCCTGAAACTTCCTTTTCCTGCATTCATATCTGCAACCCATGACTCATAATCTCCAACTGCGGCTCCCTGCAGACAGCTAAATAAATGATTCAATGTCCATGCATCTTTATAGGTGGCTGCAAATGGTGTAATACCACTTGCCTGAAGTTTTTCACATACTTCTTTCATTTGTGAGAATGTTTTCGGTACTTCTGTAATTCCGGCCTTTTCAAATAACTCCTGATTATAATAAACTCCCAACATTTCCACAGCCATTGGATACGCATAAATTTTTCCATCATAGCTACATGCATCTTTTACAGAATCATAAATCTTTGTTGCAAATCCTTCCTCGCTCAAATCCACAATTCTGTCTGTTGCTGCAAACTGCTGCACCTGTGCATATGGATTCAGGAAAAACATATCCGGAAGATCATTAGATGCCACCTTTGCTCCAAGATATTGGCTATAATCTCCTGATTGCATTTCAACTACAAAATTAATTTTATCCTGGCGCTTATTAAATTCATCTGCACCTTTCTGAAAATTATCTGCTGCTCCAGAAGACCACACCGCTAATTTAACAGTTTCTTTTTCGTCTGAATCCGCTTTTACAACTGTTGCTCCACTAATCATGACTGTCCCCATAGCGACTGTCATCATCAGGCTAATCATCTTTTTCCTCATAAAAACTCCTTTCTTTTACCTGCTTTGTCCTTTTGTTATTTTAGAAGTACTTCTTTTGTTAACAATATAGTACCAACCTTTGCCTTCTTTTTCCATACGTCAGATTATGACAAAACATATACATTTTTTTACCTTTACTCAAAAAAGACGCAAGCCACATTTCTGTGACTCACGCCTTTCTCTGCTCATATTTTCATCATCCAGACTTTTAACTCTATTTATGATAATTTACTCATAACAACAGACCTTACAGATGGCATCACTTTCCACAGCACTCCACAATGGTTTTCTCCACATCTTCTATCTGGAAAGGTTTTGCCAGGTGTGCAGTCATGCCGGCTGCGAGACATCTTTTGGCATCTTCCTCAAATGCATTTGCAGTCATTGCAATGATCGGAATTGTTTTTGCATCTGCTCTGTCCATGGCACGTATGGCTTTTGTTGCTGCAATACCATCCATAACAGGCATCATGACATCCATCAATATGGCATCAAAGGTTCCCGGAGGATTATTTTCGAAGTGCTCCACCGCCTGTCTGCCGTTTTTTGCAACTGTAACCTTCGCACCGTCATCTGTCAGCAGCATTTCTATGATTTCAGCATTAAGCTCATTATCCTCAGCTGCCAGCAGATGCAATCCACGAATATCATATTTCTCAGCAATTTCCTCATCCTTTTTCTGTTCCTGGGCAATCTCAAAGGGAATGGTAATGACAAACACAGATCCAACTCCCACCTGACTTGTCACTTCAATACTTCCATTCATCTGCTCAATCAAGCCTTTAGTGATCGCCATTCCCAGACCGGTTCCCTGATAAACACTACGGGCATCTGTTTTTTCCTGTGAGAACGGATCAAAAATATGACTCAGGAACTCCGGACTCATCCCTATACCTGTATCAGAAATCGTCCATCTGTATGTACAGATCCCATCCTGTACATCTGCAGCCTCCATTACCGTAGTAATCTTTCCTCCCGGCTGGTTATACTTAATACAGTTTCCATAGATATTCAGAAAAATCTGGCGAAGATGCAGTGAGCTTCCATAGACATAAGGATAGGGAATATCCTCCTTATTTTTCTCATAAATCCACTGAATGTCCTCATCTGCTGCCCTGTGAGTGATAATACTCTCAATCTCATAAACCAGATCTTTGAGACAGATATATTCATGAGTCAGAACAATATGACCTTCCTCTATTTTACTCATCTGCAGAACATCATTGATAAGGGAAAGCAAATAATCCGCTGCTATCTTCATCTTTTTATGATTTTCCTGTATCAGTTCCTTATCCTCAAAATGAGTCTCGTCAATCTTTAACAGACCAATAATACCATTCAAAGGTGTCCTGATATCATGGCTCATACGGCTGAGGAAATTCGTTTTTGCCCTGCTTTCAGCACGCATCTCATTGAAGGCGGCCTGAAGGCGTGCCTGTTCCTGCTCATCCCGTTCATGTCTCTGTGTGGTATCCTGCAGCAGAATGATCGCATAAATCATAGGCACCTCCGCAAGGATTTCTGTATCAAACACCACCATCCTGGTCATAAGAACTGTTTTCTGTACCCAGCGGATACTTCCATCATCTTCGCGGGCACAATATTCCACAGACATATTTGTTTCTCCGTTCTCAAACCTCTTACGAAGTTTTTCACAGTTATCTGTCATGCAGTAACCGGCAATTGTTTCCTGGGTGATTTTTTTCTCATATTCCCAGCAATAATCCCGATAAGAACATGGAAGCGGGTAGTCCATAAAAAGTTCCCGGCTCTTCTGTTCTTTTCCATTCAATACGATTCTTCTTTCCAGAACATCCTTTGTCAGATTTACTGTATAGATCACATCTGACAATTCCAGAAGCGCATCCACATAGCTGTCATTTTCCAGGATTGACTGTTTCAGTTGTTCATAATAGAGCTGAAGCTGCTCTTTTGCACCTGTCTGACCTTCAGAAGTCTTTCGGATGGTTTCAAATGCCAGAAGAAAATGATGCAGCTTTTTGTCCTCATCCCAGTCCACCGGAATCAGTGTCAGGCGGTTATATGCCCCCTGTTTTCCGATATTATACTCATATTCCAGCACGTCTTCCTTCGTATGCATCTTCTTTTGAAGCTCCGAAATCTGCAGCCCTTCGCGGATATCTGCCTGACAGGACTTTTCAATCTGTTCCTCTATGATCTGTTCCACAGCACCGGAATATGCACCATCAGAGGCCAGGAAAAAATTCTCACTGGAACGGATTGCTCGATAAGTATCCATCCTGGCATCACAGTACAGACAATCCGAGAAATTACTGCCATGCTGATTAAGCAGCTTTAACAGCTGATATCCCTGATGCTTTTCTGCAGCAGCTTCTTCCCTTTTTACATGATTCTTATTGATATACATGTTTTTGTCTGCGCAATTAAACAGTTCTCTCATTGTACTTCCGGGAAAATCGCCGGCCAGTGCAAAGCCTGCTGCATAGCTCAGGGGAGTATCCGGATACACTTTGGATTCCTCTCTCATATCTCTGCGCACCTTTTCAAGGCACTGTGTCATCTGTTCCCTGTCCAGTCCATGGGTAACTGCAAGAAACTCATCTCCACCTGCTCTTCCCACAAACTGCTCTGCCGGCATGGAAGCCCGCAGGCAGATGGCAAATCTACGGATATAGGCATCACCGGCTTCATGACCTCTGCTGTCATTAATACGCCGGAGATTATTAAGATCAAAACTGCAGACACCGGTATCTGCATCCGGTTCTTCCTCACTCAGTAATTCTTCACATTTATTTTTGTTCGGAAGTCCCGTCGCATCATCCAGATATACCTTTCGCTGCAGCAGGCGGTTCATTGCAGCATATTGTATTGCTTTGATGAATTCATATCCGATCAACAGCATCAGCACAACAATATCTGCTGTGATATATTTCTCAAGCAATGATAAGGATGTGGCTTTTTTCTGCGAATATTTTTCAGCCAGGCCTGTTGCTTCATCGCAGATCACAAAAAACTCCTCACTTTCCGGAATAATATCTGTGTTTCTGGCTCCTTTGAACCTCACAAGATAAATTTTCTTATACAGGTCAGAGAATTTATCATCCAGTTCCTGCATTTTATTCTGAAAATCAACATCATTGAGACGTACAAGATTTAATTCATCATTTCCATTTCGCAAACCGTCAATAAAAGTTCTTATATCATGGATCATCTCATTTTCCTGCTGCATGGAAAGCTCCAGTTTTATGAGTCTCTGTGTCTCTCCCCTGACTAAACCGGTATAATTTACAATACGGGCCGTTCCCTGAATATCTGAGACAATTCCCATCATTATGATAATAAGGATAGCCATAATAACTGCCAGAACACCAATACTGACCTGAATAATACTTGATTTCTTTTTCTTATTCTTTACTTCGGACATGGCCCTCCCCCTTTTGTTTTATTTTGGAAAAATACTTTCCGCATTCTAACTATTTTACCGTACTTTTTCCGTTATGCCTACCACAAATTTATTAATACTATATCGATTCCATAAAATAATGCTACCTTTTCGGAACCATATGGTTCTGTATAGTTGCAGTAATGCATATTAATTAAGAGGCTTGCTATAAATTTCCAAACAGGCATCAAAAACACCCGGCAAAATTACTTTTCATAATCTGCCGGGTGTTCTCTTTCGCCCTCTCTGTATAGATTATTGATAATGTCTTCCAGACGGTCGAAGTTATATTTTTCTTTTTCAGTTTTTTATTTGACTGCTCCGGTAATACCTTCTGCAAACTGTTTCTGTAATACAAAGAATACGATCATTGTAGGAATAGAACAGAACAATACACCGCACATCAGCATACCATAATCTGTCACATAACCTGTGATCAGGTTGGCGATCAGCATTGGCATGGTCATTGCCTTGTTGTCTGTCATGATTACCTTTGGCCACAGATAAGAGTTCCATGCATTCATAAAGGTAATAACAGCAGCCGCTGCATATGTAGATTTCATTGTAGGAATGAACATCTGGAAGAAAATCCTTACTTCATTGAGTCCGTCAATACGTGCAGCTTCAATAATATCAACCGGGAATGATCTGGCATTCTGACGGAACATCATGATCATAAACGGCGTGGAAATAATCGGAAGGATAAAACCTACTGCTGTATTCAAAAGTCCTGCCTTGGAGAACATTTTGAATAACGGAACCATAGTTGCAACCTGCGGAACCATCATAGCCAGAAGCAGGATTGAAAATACTCTGTCTTTCCACTTATCATGGTAAACTTCAAATCCGTAACCTGCGATAGAGCAGATCAGAAGACAGATCACTGTAGTAAGGATTGCATAAAAGAAGGAGTTTCCAAGTGCTCTCCACAGTGGCTGCTGGGATGTAAGATTACGGAAGTTTTCCATAAAATGGCTTCCCGGAATAATTCGTCCACGTGATACATCTGTGGATGTATTAGTTGCAGCTGAAATCATCCAGTATAACGGGAATACTGAAATAAATGACACGATGATCAGAAAAATATAGGTTGGAATCAATCTTCTCTGAATGGCTGATTTGTTTTTCTTAGTCACGTGTATCACCTACTTTCAAATTAATAAATGCAAGTACAGCTACCATAATGAATATGATAAATGACGTTGCTGCTGCATATCCAAAGTTTGGTACGTTAATAAAACATGTATTGTAAATATAGTGGGACATTGTGATTGTTGAGTTTGCCGGTCCACCCTTTGTCAGGTTGACAGACTCATCGAACAGCTGCAGTGTACCATTAATTGACATGATAAATGTCATGATAATTGTCGGTTTCAGAAGCGGAACAGTAATCTTCCAGAAAGTCTTCCAGCCATTGGCGCCATCAATCTTTGCTGCTTCATATACAGAATATTCAATATTCTGAAGTCCTGCCAGATAGAATACCATATTATATCCTGTCCATCTCCAGATCAGCGCAAGGATAATTACAATCTTGGCACTGGCGGAATTCCCCAGGAAATTATAGCCGGATGGCTATAAAAGGGTGTTGTAGCCGGTTGATAAGATTCCAAGTTTGATCAGAATACTGTTGATCAGACCATCTGTAGCAAACATGGAACGGAAGATCAATGAATAGGATACCAGGGATGTCGCACATGGAAGAAATACACAAGTACGGAAAAATCCCTTAAATTTCAAATCTTTGTTATTCAGAAGCTGTGCCAGAAGAATTGCCAGTATCAGCATGATCGGCACCTGAATGATCAGATACAGGAATGTATTTGCAATAGACTGCTGAAATACCTTGTCTGCCAGAATACGTTTATAGTTGCTGAAGATCGGATCTGCAAATCTCATATTTGCTCCGGCTCCGGTCTGCAGGGAAATGATAAATGCACGTATCATTGGATAAAAGCTCATGATCGCGATCATGATAGTTGCAGGAGCCAGGAACGTCCATCCTGCTGCCCTCTGCTTGCCAAGCAGAGACATACCTTTTTTCTTAGAATTCACGTGAACTCCTCCTTTCAAAAAACTCTGTAACTGTTCAGCATTTTGCCGGACAATTACCAACTCTTTGCAGTAAGATGGGGGACTGCTGGCAGTCCCCCGCACTTACCTGTTTTCATTCACTTAATCACTGTCTACAGATTGCTTCACAGTTTCACTGTTCCCGCAATCCTGACATCATCTGATCCTGCGATCAGAATTTATTCAGTCATCTTGAATGCCAGAGTATCCTGAGCTTCCTGAAGGGCATCTTCTACAGGTGTGCCGTTTACGATATTTACAACTGCTGTGTTGACGCATTCTCTTGATTCATAATGATACGGTGTTTTTGTGAACTCCGGAATATGAGAAGAGTATTCTACAATTGTGGAGAAGATTGGCTGTCCACCAAAGAATTCATTTGGCTCGTTGTAAACCTTAGATTCACCTGCCGGCAGATAACAGGAGATTGCACCTGCTTCCGGAAGGATTGTATCATAGAACTCTGTGCTGGAACCAAATGTACTTGCAAGGAAATCTTCTGCAAGTTCTACATTCTGGCAGTTGGATGTAACATACCAGGAAGATCCACCATTGTTTGCATAGTTTGTAGCTGTATCAACATCGTCTACTTTAGGCATTGTTGTGATCTGCCACAGACCCTTCTGATCTTCTGTAGACATCAGAGTAGCTGTGATCCAGTTACCATTTACAATACCTGCTGCCTCACCGCCTGTAATAGTAGCAATATATTCATCCCAGTTATTTACAAGTTTAACAACGTCATTCTTAACCAGATCTACATAAAGATTGATGCATTTCTCTGCAACTTCATTGCCTACGATGTAAGCTTCGCCATCTTCGTTTACGAAGTTAGCTCCGCAGGACTGCATCATCATCATCAGAGTATCGCCACCTGTAGCTTCACTTGTAAGAAGATATTTTCCGGTTTTTTCATGAACATCTTTACCGATTTCCATGAACTTGGACCATGTGATATCTGTCAGATCATCAATAGTATATCCTGCCTCGTCAAGGATATCTGTACGATAGCATGCAATAACAGCACCATTATCAAACGGAACACCATAGTGTGTATCATCTACCATGGAATAGGACTGTTTCAGTTTACCAAAATCATCCCAGTTAATGTTGATATCTTTCAGATCTGTGAATGCATCCGGATAGCTCTTCAGATATTTCTGATAGCTGTTGTCCTGCATAAGAACGATATCAGGAAGTGTGCTGTAATCGCCTGCATTTGCTGCTGTTGTCAGTTTAGTCTGGCAGTCATCAGAAGATGTCTCTACGATATCTACAGAAAATCCCTCATGATCTTTTGCATACTGATCTGCTGCGATCTGCATGGATTTGATGTTGAAGTTCTGATCCCACGCCCATACAGTTAACTTGTTGTCATCATCAGATTTCGCAAAAACAGCTGTAGCTGATCCTGCAAAGGATGCTACCATAGCACCGGTCATTAATACTGCGAGTAATTTTTTTCTCATATTTATATCCTCCTTTATTAAGCTTATTCTTTCTTCCGAATCGCTTGTAAGTTGATTATAGCATCCGATTTTCAGGTATAG
>OHPQ01000823.1_pt1 | contig 10315 bp, 8 predicted proteins | sample 1577821 | NCBI WGS metagenome assembly OHPQ01 (sample SAMEA3879509, study PRJEB24766) | human gut metagenome | biome: human-associated habitat; feature: feces | place: USA | collected 1985/1987 | reverse complement strand
CCCGCCGATCATGGCGAAGGCGGCAATCCCCTGTGCATTGTGGCGCTGGGAGAGGAAAAAGGCCAGCGCCGTGACCAGCACCACTAGGGCGAACGACGCATAGAGGGGCAGCAAATTAAGCCATAGAAAACAGGTGACAACGCTGACGTATAGCAGCGCGACTCCGCCTGCCACAAGCCCAAGGGAAAACAGATCGGCCCGCTTCCCTTTCCGGCCCATCCATTCCCCCACGATGAGGAAGGCGAATGCCAGCAGGAACAGCATGCCGCCCTTGAAGGCATCCGGCAGCTTTGTGTAGGTAAACCTTGCGGCGGCGACCGCGCCGATCACCACGAGGAGGATGCCGAGCTTATTGAGCACATTCAGGCCGATTAAGGATTCAAAGCGGCGCTTCCGCAGCGCGGCCTGTGCCTCCTGCTCTGTGAGCGGCTCCTTTTGCAACGGAGCATAGGCCGTACTGGCCTGCTCCGATAAATGGGCGGCGGCTTTCTCCCGTTCCCGGCGGATTTGTGTAAGCCGTTCATCGAGTATCGTGCGCAGCCGCCCGCATTCTGCGGATATGTCATGGAGAAGGGCTTCATCCTCCGCTCTGGCCTGCTCCTCCATGCGGTCGATCTGCCCGTGCATGGTTCTTTCCAGAGCGGCAAGCCGGTTTTCCTCCCCGGCGGCCTTGGCCTGATAATAGGCGGAAAGGCGACCGGAGGAAGCGTTCAGCGTGGCTAGCTTTTCCGCATAGAGGCGGGCGTGGAGCGCGTCCCGCAGAGTGGAAAGCTCTTTTTTCTGCTCCATGCAGGTTTGCTCTGCCTGTTTGCAGCGCGCAGCCGCCTGCTCAAGCTCCCGCTTGAGGCGGTCGTTTTCCGTGAGAAAATCTTGCGCGCTGAGCGCGGAGATCTCCGCTTCCAGCTCCCGCAGGGTTTGCTTTTGCGTGTGTAAGAGGGCTGATAAATGCTCTGTCGCTTTCATATGGTACACTCCCTTTCCCAAAAGTTGCTGGTAAATAGAACATTCAAGTTCCCGTTCAGCGGGTGGCGGGCCTTTTTGGTGATAAAAAAGCGCGTGCCATCCTTACAGTTACAGGATAGCACGCGCAGGAGAATTCTATCGCGGCATGTCATTTTTGACCTTGCCCGCGTCATTTTTGGCACAGGATTCAAGTTTTCAGAAATTGAATTTCATCACAATGGTAAACACCCCGTCTTCGCAGCGGGTAATCAACTCGCCGTTATATTTTTTGAGCGTGGTGCGGATGCTGCGCAGGCCAAAGCCGTGGCGCTCGCGGTTTGCCTTCTCCGTCCGGTAGAAGCTGCCGAATTTGCGCGGGGGAGCTGCCACGGGGTTTGCCACAGAGAGCACGAGGAAATTTTCCTCCTGCTGGATTCTCAAGCGAAGGTAGCGGCCGGTTGGGTCCGGTATCTTCTCGCAGGCCTCAATGGCGTTGTCGAGCGCGTTGCTCAGGGCGATGCATAAGTCCATTGGCTGCACCTTTGTGCTGTGCAGATCGCATACGTCAAAGGAGGTGTTGATCTGCTGCTTTTGGGCGGCGAGCAGCTTTTCATTGAGAATCGCATCCACTGCGGAATTGCCGCTGATCGCCACATAGGAGCGCTCCTCTACGGTGGCCGTCATCGCCTTGAGGTATTGCCGGAGCGCTTCGTATTCGCCCTGCTCGATGAGTGTATTCATGCACAGCAAGTGGTTATTCAAATCGTGGCGCAGCTCGCGCATGTGGGTGTATGCCTCCTCCATCCTGCGGATGGATTCCTTTTGCAGCGCCATCTGCTGTTCCAAAAGCTCATATTGGCCACGCATTTCAAGCTGACTCTGCAGCCTTGCAAACAGGGCGAAAACCATGATGTTGATAAAAACGAGGCCGATGATTGCAACGAAAATATAATCCTGCATATAGGGCTCCCCCGGCAGCTTGGCCGAATAATATTGAAATACGGTCAGCGTGACGATTGTTGTCAGGGGGACGGAGGTGAGCATCACCCAATAGCGCAGGGCGATATTCTTCTTTTGCCGGGATATAAAAATCATGAGCAGCATTACAAACAGGAACAAGATCATCTTGGGCAAAACAATCTCTAAAAGCCGGTGCAAAATATCCCCGGCCGGGAATAAAAACAGCTCCTGCGGCAGGAAGGAGAGCGCAAAGGCCGACAGCAGGTCGGAAAGGAACAAAACAGTGGAAAAAATCAGGTTATAAAAAAGCTTGATGCTCAGCCTACCGCGGAACACCAGCAGGGAGACGAGAAACACAAGCAGAATCTCCACCGCTGTTTTCACGCTGATGACCGTGAGCCGCGCACTGCTGGAAAACACCGCCGCAAGCAACAGGAGATAGCTGAGGCGAAGCGGCCATTTGCTGGCGTATTTGGGCTCAAACATCGCATTGAGCAGGGCGAAGGCAAGCGTGATTTCAAACACGGTGGCGAGCGCCCGGACAATTTGGAACAATACCGCTTCCATGGATGACAGCCTCCTTTCGCGCTACCGGAGAGACCAGAGAAAGGCCTCGTTGGTTTCCCGGTAGCGCCGTTTGCTCACGGGGATGGTTTCTCCGGTTTTTAAGGTGAGGGCAGTGGCTCCCACCTTTTGAATCCCGTGCGCGTTGACGAGGAAGCTCTGATGGCAGCGCACAAAATCTTTCTTTTTCAAGGCCTGCTCCACCTCGTCAAGCTTGCGGTAGGTTTTATAAGCCTGCTGTGCTGTGTGAATCAGCAAAATCCGGCGGTCGCTTTCAAAATACCGGATGTCACACAGCGGGAGGGCGATCGTTTCACCGTCAAATTGAAAGCAGAAGCGCTCCTCCTGCTTGTGCAGGAGCTCCTCAAGGATCTCGCGGAACACCAGCGGGAAACTGTGGGAAAGCTCCGGCTTTAAAATATAACGGAAGGCGCGCACCTCATAGCCGTGAAACACATATTCCGCCGACGATGTGATAAACACGATCAGGGCTTTGCTGTTGCACGCGCGGATGCGCTTGGCCGCCGCCATGCCGTTCATGCCATCCATTTTGATATCCAGCAGGATCAGGTCAAAAGGCGTGCCCTCCTCACAGGCCCGGCAGAGCGACTCTCCGTCTGCAAAAAGCAGGATCTGTGCATCCTCCCCGGCCTGGGCAAGCAGATCACGGCTCATGGAGCATAAGGTGTCGCGCATGAATTTTTCATCGTCACAAATGGCAATCTGCAACAAGAGGCCCTCTCCCTTCCCCGGTAAACACATTTATTTTATCATCGCACAAAGCTTCCCTTCGCAAAAATGGCGTTGCCGCCTTGCGGCAGGAGGCGTTTCGCGCCGACAGGCATTTTTTCAATGATTCAAATAGAATATTTGAATCTATTTTATCATACGGAGAATTTTTGGGGAATGCAACCCTTATTACATAAAAAATATCCGCTAGTTGCATGCTCTCGTGGGCAGCGCGTATCTCTTTGCTCCGTGTGGTTATGAAAAGCCGGGCGGGCCTGTTGCAATATGAACGCCTGACGCTCCGCTTTTATGAAACGGTGATTTGCAATTCTCCGGAATACCCGGTGAGGATGATCTCAATGCTGTTGCTGCCCGCGGGGAGGGTGAGCGTGTCAGTAAACGTGCCATTGTCCTCCAACAGAGTCTTGGGTGCGTCGCTGCCGGAGCGGAAAAGAAGCTTTGCTTGCCCTTCTGTTCCGCTCAGCGTACAGGAAACGGTGACGGTATTACCTGCCGGTCGCTTCAGTGCCGTGCCGCCGAAGAGGATCTCCGTGCCGCTGAAATTCCGATAAGCAGCCGTATAGGCGCCCGTATAGCCATCCGCTCCGAGAACCCGAATACCCTGTAGGGCGGCATCCGGCGTGCGGGCGAGCGTGCCGCCCATTTGAAGCGCGTTGTCGTAATGCTGGAGGATCGTATCCTTATCACAGGCCGTCACGCCGGAGAGAATGCAGCATATGGCAAGCAGGGTGGCCGCCAGCGACAGGATGCGGATGAGGAAATAATGCATGATTTTTGCAGCTCCTTTCGCAGCAGCCCCGCTTTAGGGCTCTCTTGACTGAATCATTTTCCTGCTGCCCAGGAAGGTGGCGAGGAAGTAGCCGCCATAGATCACCAAAAACAGCAGCGCCGCCATGATGATGTTGGGCAGGGCGTTTAAATGGCCGAATTGGGAGATTGCGTTGTTGACCACATACACACCGACGACGGAATGGATGACCGCAAGCCCCAGCGGGAGCATGAAGTAGGAGAGGATCTGGGAGAACAGCGCTTTGTTGATCATACGGCCGGAAGTGCCAAGCCTGCGCAGCAGCCGGTAACGCTCCGTATTGTCGGAAGCTTCCGACAGCTGCTGCAGCGCGAGGATAGCCGCGCAGGTGATGAGAAAGACGATGCCCACATAGATGACGAAATAGGAGATCATGAGCTTCATGCCGCCGCTCTGCATATAGAGTTCATAGTGGGAGAGTACATTTGTATAGGGGCGCGGCGCATCCTCCCCCTTGCCATAGAGCGCTGCAATCTCTGCGGTAAAGGCATTTTCACCTGTTTCGCCGGGTTTCGTGTAATTGGCGTTGAGAATAGCGGCCATGGGTTCGCAATCCTTCGCAAGAGCATCCGGCACAACCAACGTGCCAGTTTCCATGGACATCATGCCGTTCTGCAATGGGTATTGCTGAATTTCCAGGCTGGAGGGGCGCAGCTCTGCACCGTTGATCGAGAAGGTCCGCCCCTGCTCCACATAGGCCTTTAAGATTTGATGCATCTCTTTTACGTTGCAGACCACGGCGTATTCATCCGTGGCAAAAGAAATGGGCGCCTCCCCACGCAGGGCAAGCAGCTTGTTATAATCGGAAAGGCGAATCAAGGGGATCGAATAGGAAGCATCCCGTTCCTCGATATAGGTGGCTCCCATGTTTTTTTTCGCAAAATCGTAGAGCGGCCGGAAGGTCAAATCGCCTGTGTTGTAGAGCCAAATCTGTGTGTATCCGCTGAATTGCTTCGCAAAATCAAAGCCGTGCGATTTGAGATCCGCCTCAATATCCTGCGGGCCCTTTTTCGAGCTCTGGCTTTTGAGGGTGACGTCAAACGGCGCCGCTTCGTCCACCTGGTTCGCCATCACATCCACCGCGCCGAGGCCGCAGGAGAAGGTGCCGATGGTGACCAGCAGCATAATGCAGATGATGGACATGGAAATGAAATTGGTGTTAATTTTGCTGTTGAGCTGGCGCAGGACGAACATGTTCAACCCCTTGTAGTAGAGGCGCTTGTTCCCTTTTGCGATCCGCAGCAAAAAGCCGGAAAGGAAAAACAGCACCGTGCCGATGGTGCCGAGGATCAGTGAGCCAAAAAACTGCTTATCCATCATGAAAAGGCCGTTGTCGATAATCATATAGTAGGCCGCGCCAAGGCAGGCGACGGAGAGCAGGAAGATCACCACGCAGACCCAGAGCTTTTTGATGCGCAGCGTTTCGTTTTTGCGGCCGCCATGGATAAGATCAATGAGCTTATATTTTGAAACGGTGCGGATATTGAAGAGCATAACCACGAGGAAGATCACACCGAAATAGAGGATCGTTTTGAGCAGGGAATCCTTAGAGAAAGTGAATGCAAAATCCTTGATCGGCACGTCCATCAGCTTTGCCGTTAAAACGCTCATGCCCTGGGATGCAGCCACGCCAATCAGAAGGCCGATGCCAAGGGAAAACAGGCCGATGACAAAGGTTTCCGCCGTGAGGATGCGGGAGATTTTGCCCCGATCCATGCCGAGCGTCATGTAGAGGCCGAGCTCGCGCTTGCGGCGCTTGATGAGAAAGTTGTTGGCATAGAGAATGAGGCCCGCCAGCACGAAAGAGATGAATACGGAGAGATAGCCGAGCATCGCCGTGCCGGTTTGGAGCAAGGCGTGCTGCTGCTCTGAGAGGAGGAGCATGGTCTGCTGAGATTCCACGGCATTGAACACGTAGAAGAGGCATACGCCGAAGGAGAGCGTCAGGAAATAGATCACATAGTCGCTCAGGCTCTTCTTTACATTTTTAAAAGCAAGCTTATAAAACATCGCCGTTGTCACCTCCCAGAAGGGTTACAACCTCGATGATCTTTTCAAAGAAGGCCTTGCGCGTATCCGTACCGCGCAGCAGCTCGTTAAAGATTTTACCATCCTTGATGAAGAGGATGCGTTTGCAGTAACTCGCCGTAAACGCGTCGTGGGTTACCATGAGGATCGTCGCGCCGAGCTCGCGGTTGAGCGTTTCGAAGCTCTCGAGCAGCATGCGGGCGGATTTGGAATCGAGCGCTCCGGTCGGCTCATCCGCAAGGATCAGGGAAGGGTTGGTGATCATTGCCCGCGCGCTCGCAACACGCTGCTGCTGCCCGCCGGAGAGCTGATACGGGTATTTCCCAAGGATGCTGTCAATCTCGAGCCGTTTTGCCACATTGTGCACGCGGCCATCAATTTCCTTTGCGGGCGTGCCGATCACGGTCAGGGCCAGGGCAATGTTTTCAAAGGCCGTCAGCGTGTCGAGCAGGTTGAACTCCTGGAAGATAAAGCCGAGCTGCTCGCGGCGGAAGCGGGAGAGCTCCTTTGCCTTGAGCTGTGTCACATCCTGCCCGCGGATCAGGATATGGCCCGCAGTGGCGGAATCGATCGTGGAGATGCAGTTTAAGAGTGTTGTTTTGCCGCTGCCGGAAGCGCCCATGATGCCGATATACTCGCCCTGCGTTACGGTAAAGCTGATGTCGTCAACCGCTTTGGTGACGTTGCCGCGGTTGCCATAATATTTTTCGAGATGTTCCACCTTTAAAATGGATTCCATATCAATGACCTCCTGTAATCTATGATGGCTCCATTTTAACAGCGATACGCGTTTGCTGCCATCGGGGAACCTTACCGCCGCCGAACAATTTTGTAAGGTTAAAAAAGGCGGCTCCGTTATTAATCCGTTTTGAAACAGCAAATGCAGGCCGCCAGCCTGCATTTACCGTCCGTTTCCTGTTTTAGGGGTCTTTTGAAAGGTCGTGCAGCGTGCCGCTCGGAAAAACCAGGCGAACTGTAGTGCCCTCCCCCTCGGTGGAAACAAGGGAGAGGCCGATCCCCAATTTATCGCACATCCGCCGGCTCAGGTAAAGGCCGAGCCCCGTGGCCTTTGAAAACTTGCGCCCGGTTTCGTCGGTAAAGCCGCGCTCAAAAACCCGCGGCAGATCGGCCGGCCGGATGCCGATGCCATTATCCGCAATGGTGAGGGCAACGCTGTTTTTCTCCTGTTGGGCGTAAATATGGATGGTGGGGGAATCACTGCGGTATTTGATGGCGTTCACAAGGATTTGATTGAGGATGAAATCCACCCACTTTGCATCTGTGAGCACGGTGAAATCCAGGTGCTCCAGCTGAAGCCCGATCCGGCTTGCGATCATATCCTTCGCATTGCGGCGCACGGCGGTATTTACCAGCTCGCGCAGGGAGGCGGGGCGGATCAGATAATCCTTTTCCACACTGTTGCTGCGCGCATAGAAAAGAGCTTGTTCCAGATCGTCCTCAATCCTGCTGAGATCTTCCGATACGCTCGCCGGAACGGCTCCGGGGGCGTTTTCCAGCGTGAGCTTGGCTGCGGCGAGCGGCGTTTTTACCTCGTGCATCCAGGCTTCAATATATTCTCGGTATTCTTCCTCCTGGCGGCGGTAAAAGGCGATCTCGTCGTTCATGGATTTATTGCAGGCCATCAGCGTTTGGTAGAGTACCCGCCCTTCGAAAAAATCGGGCTCGTCAAGCACCTCGCACAATAGGCTTTTGCGGTCAAGCGCGTCAAGGCTGCGCAGAAGGCGGCTGTAATAAGAGCGCTTGCGCGCATATTCCACACTGACCGGTAAAAGGATGGCAAGGGCCTCTAATACCAGAATGGATGCGATCGTGGCGCCCGATTGCCGCAGGGCGCTGAGCAGGGCCCAGGTAAAGCCCATGCAGGCGGCGCTCATCAAAAAATACAGGAGCTTGGAACGGAGAAAAACAGAAAATTTCAACGGCAATCACCTTCCATAAAAGCGGGCGGGTTAAACGGTATAGCCCTGCCCGCGCTTCGTCACGATATAATCCGGCGCGCCGATTTCCGCGAGTTTTTTGCGCAGGCGGTTGATGTTGACGGTGAGCGTGTTGTCGTCAACAAATTCATTCGATTGCCAAAGTTCATTCATAATTGCATCGCGGCTGACGATCGTATCCCGGTTGCGGATGAGCAGATGCAGGATGCGCGTTTCGTTTTTGCTCAGCTCCACCTCTTTTTCGCCGCAGCGGGCGATGCTGCGGGAGAGGCTGAGGGAAACCCCGTTCCAGGTGAGTTCGGCCGGCTCCTCTGGGCTCCGGTAGGCGCGTTTGAGCACGGAGGAGATGCGGGCGAGCAGGATTTGCGTATTGTAAGGCTTGGTGATAAAGTCATCCGCGCCCAGGTTCATGCTCATCAGCTCATCCGTTTCGCTGTCGCGGCTGGTCACGATGATGATCGGCACGGCGGAGGTTTTTCGCACCTCCCGGCAGATATAGTAGCCGTCAAAAAGCGGCAGGTTGATATCGAGCAGGATGAGATCTGCCCCCTCCTGCAAAATATCCTCCACAATATGGTCAAAGCTGCTCGGCGCACAGGTTTCATACCCATAGCGCCGCAGCAGGGCGGAGAGCTCCTCCCGAATTTTGGGGTGGTCCTCCACAATCATGATTTTCATAGGAAATCCTTCTTTCCAGCTAAAAACTACATTTCAGCATTTCGAGACGGCGCAACAGCTGGATAAATTTGAATCCAGCTTTCGATCCGGCGAGTCACGCAAAACAGGATTTTGTGCGGGTGCTGCCGGATGATCTGCCGCTTTTCAGCAAAAGATGCCTCCCGAATCTGTATGCCTGCCGCACCTTTCCGGTTTTATTTGTTTTCCTCCTGCTGCGCTTTCCATTTGGCGAGTTGGTTTGCGAGCGCGGAATTGCCACGTGGGGCCTGCTCCGTTTTTTGCTGCTCCAGATATTTGCGCACGTCGCTCTTATTTGCCCCCGCCGCTTTTTTGCGTTTTTCAAAATCACTAAGCCGTTCACGATAGCCGCAGATGCAGGTGAACATTTTTTGCTCCCCCTCGCCGCGCAGCTCCAGCTTTTTGTGGCAATTGGGGCAGCGGGCGTTCGTTTGAACGGAGAGGCTCCTGCGGTAGCCGCATTCCCGATCCGGGCAAACCAGCATCCGGCCCCGCTTGCCGTTGACGTCGAGCAGGAACTTGCCGCAGTCCGGGCATTTTTCACGGGTGATGTTATCATGAACGTAGGCCGCGTCGCTTGCGATCACCTGGCTGACGAGGCTGGTTGCATATTTTCGCATTTCTGTGAGGAAGGCGGGCAGACTTTCCTGCCCTTTGCTGATGCGCTGAAGCCGCTGCTCCCACTGGGCAGTGAGCGCCGCGCTCTTCAGATCGGGCGGGACGAGCCCGATGAGCTGCCGCCCCTTGGAGGTGGGGCGGATTTCCTTGCCCTGCCGCTCGATGCAGAAGGAGTCGAACAGCTTCTCGATGATGTCCGCCCGTGTGGCGGGCGTGCCGAGACCGCTCGTCTCCTCCAGCGCACGGCGCAGCTTTTGGTCTTGCACTTGACCGCCCGGGTGCTCCATGGCCGTTAGAAGCGTTGCCTCCGTGTAGCGCGCAGGGGGCTTGGTCTGGCCGGAGGAGAGGTAGGCCCGCCTGGCGGGGAGCTTTGCGCCCTGGGTAAGAACGGGGAAGGATTGGCTTTCCGCCTCCTCTTCCGTTTCCGAATCCTCCAGGGCTGCTTCCGTGCCGTAAACAGCCTTCCAGCCAGGATTTGTGATGATTTTTCCCTTGGCGTAAAACCCGTGCTTCCCGATTGTGAGCGTCACGTTTATCTCCTCATATTCACAGGGAGGGGAGAGCACCGCAAGGAAGCGCCGCACCACGAGATCATAGATGTTGCGTTCCTCCGGAGAAAGGGCGGAGAGATCGGCCGGTTCCTCTGTGGGGATGATGGCGTGGTGGTCGGTTACCTTCTGGTTATTGACGATATACCGCGTGGGGATCGGCTTTGCGCGCAGGATGGCGCGGGCATAGGGCGTATAGGGGCCGGTCATGATGCCGCGCAGCCGCTCCGGCAGGGTGGGCACGACGTCGTCGGAAAGATAACGCGAATCCGTGCGGGGGTAGGTTAAGAGCTTGTGAGTTTCATAGAGCCGCTGCATGATGGAGAGCGTCTGCTTAGCGGAATAGGCGTATTTTTTGTTGGCGTCCCGCTGGAGCTCCGTCAGGTCTCCCGGTCCCCAGGTGCCGAACATGCACGCACCGCCGGAGAATGCAAAAAATTCCT
>OHPQ01000814.1_pt1 | contig 10450 bp, 11 predicted proteins | sample 1577821 | NCBI WGS metagenome assembly OHPQ01 (sample SAMEA3879509, study PRJEB24766) | human gut metagenome | biome: human-associated habitat; feature: feces | place: USA | collected 1985/1987 | reverse complement strand
ATCTGCACGAGGGTCTCCATCAGATCGTCCCGCTATTTCAATCCACTCCGCCCGTGTGGGCGGAGACCGTTGCGCCGCATACAGGGCAAATGGTGTTACTGTATTTCAATCCACTCCGCCCGTGTGGGCGGAGACCCGCTTTACTATATGCCTGACCATGATGACCAAGATTTCAATCCACTCCGCCCGTGTGGGCGGAGACTTTGTTGCAGCCATTGATGATGATCTATGCTATAAATTTCAATCCACTCCGCCCGTGTGGGCGGAGACGCAGTCGGGGCGCTGCCGGTGAAATCCGTCGCCGATTTCAATCCACTCCGCCCGTGTGGGCGGAGACCGAGTTTACGGCGGCCCGGCGGACCAGGAGGACTGATTTCAATCCACTCCGCCCGTGTGGGCGGAGACAAAAAGCTCCTTCACGTCAATCGAAATTATCCTTGATTTCAATCCACTCCGCCCGTGTGGGCGGAGACTTCGCGTTGTATTTGATTACGATTCCACCCATAAATTTCAATCCACTCCGCCCGTGTGGGCGGAGACCGACCCGGTCACGGTGGAGGGCAAATACGGCCCTCTATTTCAATCCACTCCGCCCGTGTGGGCGGAGACTTTCACCCGCTGAAAAAAAATCGTACACCCAAGATATTTCAATCCACTCCGCCCGTGTGGGCGGAGACTTGCCGACTGGGAGGCTGGAGCTGTCGGAAAGGTGATTTCAATCCACTCCGCCCGTGTGGGCGGAGACCTGGTAAACCTCTCCTCCACAAAGCCCTCCACGGATTTCAATCCACTCCGCCCGTGTGGGCGGAGACGCCGACCAAAAAGGCAGTATGGGCGCGCGAAGCTTATTTCAATCCACTCCGCCCGTGTGGGCGGAGACATCGGCCTTTTGCTTGGCGTCGCGCTTACTAATCATTTCAATCCACTCCGCCCGTGTGGGCGGAGACTTGTAGGTTCAATGGCTTCAACACCTATGTTAATAATTTCAATCCACTCCGCCCGTGTGGGCGGAGACCCACGCGCTCAGCTTCAGCAGAGGCAGACGCGTAATTTCAATCCACTCCGCCCGTGTGGGCGGAGACTTTGCGAGTTTATAGCAAAGAGTTGGTTTCTTGTATTTCAATCCACTCCGCCCGTGTGGGCGGAGACTATACAGCAACTTCTCAAAACCATTGAGCAGTTTATTTCAATCCACTCCGCCCGTGTGGGCGGAGACGTGTAGCCGAGATAATTCCGAAAGTCTGTTATCTCATTTCAATCCACTCCGCCCGTGTGGGCGGAGACGAAATAGCCTTCAATTGCTTCCGTTACATAACCGATTTCAATCCACTCCGCCCGTGTGGGCGGAGACCCAAAAAACATACGGTCAGCAAAATCCAAGTCAATATTTCAATCCACTCCGCCCGTGTGGGCGGAGACTAAAGGCACCCTACACATAAAACCGTTTGAAGTTTTATTTCAATCCACTCCGCCCGTGTGGGCGGAGACCGCAAAAGAAACCAGTTTTCTTGTCTCTTAAGCATCTCCATTACAACATATTTTACAGAAAAAAGCAAGAGAACCCGATATAAATTCTCTAATTGTGGATATTTATTCCGATATTCCCTTCCGCTCTTGGTGCGAACCCTCCGGTATTTTACTGTTCGCTTTCGATTCGCACTGAATAAAATTAAAAAACGGACGTATGTATTTTGGCTTTCATTTGCATACGTCCGTTTTTATATTCTATTGTTTTCTTTCTCAGGCTTTCGCTTCTTCTCTCGCCGCCAGCACGCCGTCCAGCCACTTCATGATGTCGTTATAAATTTTTTCGTGGTCGTTCTCATTGAGGATTTCATGCCGGTCGTTCGGGTAGAGGATCACAGTTGGCTCATTGCCTGCAAGCTCCAGATTGTCCGACACGGCCAGAACACCTCTGCCGTTGAAGCCAACAGAATCCTTCGCACCGGAGATAAGCATAATGGGCAGATCGTGAGGCACCTTTTGCGCCCAATCCTTGCGGCTGACCTCCATTAGAATACGCACCACATCGCGTGTGCCGCCTAGCTTAAAGTTAAAGCCGCAGAGCGGATCATCGAGATAGCGGTCGAGATTTTCTTCGCTGGTGCTGATCCAGTCGACATTGGTGCGCGGGTTTTTAAACTGCAAGTTAAACACGCCGTTGCCGATTTTAAAGAGCAGGTCTGCATTGGCGCGTGGGCCGATTTTATCCACCAGCTTGTCAAAGGCAGAGATCACGCTCTCCAAGGAGGCGGGCAGTTCGCCTGTACCACAGAAGATTGCACCGGCCAGCTCCTTGCCGAAGTGTGCGACGTAGGAGCGGGAAAGGAAGGAACCCATGCTGTGACCGAAGAGGAAATAGGGCAGGTCAGGGTAGCGTTTGTGCATGATGTGATGCAGGATATGCATATCATCCACCATGCGGATATGGCCGTTTTTATCGTCCATATACCCGAGATCATCCAGGGAATTGACGGATTTGCCGTGCCCCAGATGGTCGTTGCCGCACACGATAAAGCCGTGCCCGGCGAGGAAACAGGCAAAATCATCATACCGCTCAATATGTTCGGACATACCGTGCGCAATCTGGAATAACGCAACGGGTTTTACTGCATCATCCTGCCAGATCACGCAGTGAATCTTATTCTTACCGGTGGAAGAGTTAAAATATGCTTCTTTGCGAATGATTGCCATTCGAATCGACTCCCTCTGCTCAAAATATAGATATTTGTATTATACACGAATCTGATAAAAAAGTCATTGCCTTTTCCCAATAAACCGGAAATTTCGCCCCTGTTCCAGTGGCGCCTATCCGATTGCGTGATCGCCGGGAAGGTTTACACCGGACCAGGCTTTTTCCCAGGTCGTAGGCTGTTCCGCATCTGTCCAGAAGGCGTCGTCTGGCGAAAGGCCGAGCGGGAGAAAGATGGTGGAGCAGAGATAGAGGCTGCCAGTGTTGATATAGGGCTCCGCCAGCCTTGGCTGACAGCCCAAAAGCCCCTTTTGCAGGAATCCGTTTGGATCGAATAATTCCTGGGAGGAAAGCATTTTTCGCAGTGCGAGGCTGAGCGCACGGCGCACCTGGCCGGGCGGGAGAGAGGCGGGCAGGTGGCCGCTCAGCGCCGCATGGGCAAGCGCGTGGAACGCCCCCGTTCGGTAGGCGATGGAGCGGCCCATGCAGGGATAAGAGCCGTCCGGCGCAATCATCCGCTCAAGCACCTCGCAATAGCGCATCAGGCTTTTTACAAACTGCGCACGGTAGCGCTTGTCTCCAATGAGCGGCTCCGCAGTGCGGGAAACCTCTTCGAGCATCGGCTGAATGACAAAGCTGTTGTAATAATCCCAGTGGAAGGCGTCCCCATCGCCGTAGGCACCGTCCCCTTTATACCATTCAAAGTGTTTACTCAGCGCGTATTCAATGCGCATGCCGTCTCCGATCCCTGTGAAGCGATAGCGCATCGCCTCAATCGTTGCGGCGAAGAGCAGCCAGTTATTGCGCACGGGGCGCATCAGGCGCGTCTGTTCAAAGGCGGCGAGCAGTTTCCCACGCACGTCCGGCGGTTGGGTCGTAAACAACTGAGTGGGCGCTTTCAGCAGGGCGCTTGCCAGAAAGGCCGCGTCGACGAGCGGCTGGTCAGGGGAGAGGTGGGCGCCTGTTTGGTTCCATACGCAGTAATCCGTTGCGGAAGGATCACAGATGTTGGTGAGCGCGCTGCGCGCAAAAGACCGGTATTGCTCCTGCAAAGCGCGTTCCTTTTCCGATGCGCTGCGAGGGAGGGAGAGCTCCAGCCAGGGCGCAATGCCTAGCATCGTCCGGCCCACAGCCTCCAGATAGGCCACGCCGCGCTGTTTCTCCTTCTTTGCCAGCGGGAGAGTATCATGCAGGCGGTTTTCCGCGGCGACCGAGAGCACGGGAAACGCAATTTTGTGCATTGCCCGCAGCCATTCGGCACGGGCGATTTCCGCTTGTTTCATAAAAAAGGCTGAGCCACCTTTCCCATCAGGCGTTTGCTTCAATGTAGCACCTTTTCCGGGCGGTGTCAATTGCGCTTTGTGAAAACATAATCCGCCCAGTGTGCGCATATAGATTGAGGGAAATGGAAAGGCAGGTCTCACTTTAACGGAAAACGGAGGGGCTCATCTTGAAAGGTATCGTGGAAGAAAGAGCCGTAGAGCTCGGCGAATATATCATTGCGCATAAGGCGACGGTTCGGGCGGCGGCGAAGGAGTTCGGAATCAGTAAATCCACCGTACATATGGACGTGTCCGAGCGCCTGCGCCGGGTGAATCCGCAGCTCTATCAGGAGGTGCGGGAGGTGCTCGATATCAACAAAGCCCAGCGCCATATCCGGGGAGGGATCGCCACGCAGAAAAAATATCGTGCGATGCATCCCTAAATGTTAAGAAGAAAAAAATAAAATGGCACCCGCAGGCGCGTTTGGGCCGGCGGGCGCTTTTTTTCCATAGAGTTGATTTGCTTTGTGCCCGGTATCGTATACTAAGTTCGTACCCAATTCGATACGAAAGGGCGTTTACAATGAAAACATTTCTTTTGGTAACCTCGCCGCCCGCCAGTGGAAAAACCTTTATTGCCAAGAAGTTAGCCGGGATGCTGCAAAACTGTGTTTATCTTGATAAGGATAGCGTCATTGTTTTATCGCGCCGGATTTTTCAGGCCGCCGGCGAGCCGTTTGACCGCAGCTCTGCCTTTTTTGAGCAGAATATACGCAATTATGAATATGACGCAATCCTACAGATCGCCTTTGAAGCGCTGGAATTCAACGATTGTGTGCTTGTTAACGCGCCCTTTACCCGCGAGGTGCGCAATCCGGTATGGCTGGAGGAGATACGCCAAAGGCTGGCGGAGATGGGCGCCCGGCTTCAGGTGGTTTGGGTGCATACGGATCTGGCGGTTTGCCGAAAACGGATGCAGGCGCGCAACTCCGAGCGGGATACCTGGAAGCTTGCACACTGGGAGAACTATGTCAGCAGCCGGAATTTTGACCCTCCAGCGGGCATCTCAGAGCTTATTGTGATCGATAATTCTGGATCGGAGACTTATTTGGAGCGGACACAGGCCCTGGCACATGAAATTGGAGCTGCGCGCAAATCCGGCCCTTCCACCTCTCAAAAAATTTGAGTGTGCTCTATGGGTGGGAAAATCCGACGGCGCGTTTTTGTGCCACAGTGCAAGAAGAGAAGGGGAGAGAGAATTTAATTCCAAATAAAACATACAAAAAAGCTCTGCTTTTCGCCATCTTATCGCTAGGGAGAAAGATTTTACAGATGCTCTTGCGTGTATGGATTTCTTAGACTATAATATCCCCGTAGCTAATTCATAAATTGTGTATCTGAAATGCCGCGTTTGACCGTTTATGGAGGTATACCTGGATGTGTAGCTATTATTTGGGAAAAATCGGCGCCCAATAGCCTGGAAATTTACCCAATACAGCAAAGGATTCATATAGAAGGCCAAGCGTGCATCCCGTTACAATGCGCGCTTAAATGCGTTTTCCGTATGCCTCATGCTGTTGCAATATTACTTGGAATGAAAAAGAGGATGTAAAGGGGACTTACAATGATGGATGTTTCAAAAAACGCAGAGCGCTTTATGGGCTATGCGGATGTCTACCACATGGCACGGCCGCGCGGCCCGCGCTTTGTCGTGGATTGCCTGGTCAACTATCTGGGGTATTTTCCACAAACGGTCGTGGATCTGGGCTGTGGAACAGGGCTTTCCACCCGGCTGTGGGGCACTGCCGCGGCTGAGGTGATCGGTGTGGAGCCAAGCACGGATATGATTGCCTATGCGCAGGAGCATCGTGTGCCGAAGCAAAATATCCGCTTTGTCAATGCCTTCGCTCATGAAACCGGGCTTGCGCCGGAATGTGCAGATTTGGTAACTTGCTCCCAGTCCTTTCACTGGATGGAGCCGGAGGAAACGCTGCAGGAGGTAAACCGCATTTTAAAGCCCGGCGGCATTTTTGCCACCTACGATTGCGACTGGCCCCCTGTGTGCGACCGCAGGGCGGAGGAAGCTTATAACGACCTGCAGCGCAGGATCAAGGAGCTTGCGAGCGCTACCAAGGATTATGCAGATAGCTTTTTGCGCTGGGAGAAAAGCGAGCATTTGTCCCGCATTCAAGAAAGCGGATTCTTTGGCTACACCCGTGAGATTGTTTTTTCGAATACGGAGGAGTGCGACGCGCACCGTTTCATCAACCTTGCGCTCAGTCAGGGAAGCCTGCAAACCATGCTGCGCATGGAGCCGGAGATCGTCAAGCTCTGCGTGGCCCGGTTTGAGAAAAAGGTGCATGAAATTTTTGAGGATGAAATTTTCCGCATGGATTTCTGCTACCGGATGCGCATCGGGATGAAGGATGACAGGGCGGAGGAAGAGCAGGATTCTGTCATCGACTAAAATGATTCAAAAATAAAAAGGCGCTGTTGCACAATGCTTTGCAACAGCGCCTTTTTATTTTTATCCTGCATAAAGCTATCTTTTCGATGGTACAGCAATTCGGCCCATCTAGGTGGCTCGCTTAAAAGGCCTTGAGGATCCCTTCCTCTTCTGCAATTGCCAGCTCGGACAGATACCGCTGCAAAGCATCCTTCCAATGCGGCAGCCTTTGAAACCCTGCTTCATCCAGGCTCTCTTTGGAGAGGCGGGAGTTCAGCGGACGGACGGCCACGCTGGGATAATCCGCCGTGGCAACCGGGTGGATTTTTGCAGGTAGGTGCCCAAGGCGCATAATTTCTTTTGCAAATTCATACCAGCTGCAATAGCCCTCGTTGGTGGCATGATAGGTGCCGAAGCGTTCTGTCAAGGCCATATCGCACAGCAGGGGAGCAAGATCCGCTGTGTAGGTGGGGGAGCCTACCTGATCGCTTACCACAGAGATCTCTTCTTTTTCCCGGCCAAGCCGAAGCATCGTTTTTACAAAGTTGGCGCCGTTGATGCCGAATACCCATGAGGTGCGCACGATAAAGGAGCGTGGGCACAGGATTCGCGTGCTGTTTTCACCGCTCAATTTCGTTTCTCCATAGGTGTTCAGCGGATTTTTCGCGTCATAAATGCCAAGCAGCCGCTCTCCAGAGGCGCCGAATACATAATCTGTGCTGATATAAATAAGCTTTGCGCCCATTTTATTGGCCGCTGCGGCAATGTTTGCGCTGCCGCGGTAGTTGATATCCATGCAAAGCGCCTGCTCCGTTTCGGCACGGTTGACGTTAGTATAGGCTGCGCAGTGGATCACCGTGTCTGGCTGGTAGGTTTCGACCCAATGCATGACCTGCGGCATATTGGTGATATCGCACTCCTCCCGATCAATCCCGCGGCAGGGGATTTTACGCCGGTGAAGTTCCTTAAGCACATCATAACCTAACTGGCCATTGGAACCGGTTACCAAAATCTTCATAGAAAATAGTCCTTCCTATTGATTAAAATATGCCGATCAGGAACCTGTGCCCGCAGGGCGGTAGCCGCCTTGTGATCCATTTCGGTTTTTCACGCGTCTTATGGTAATGCACAGGGAAAGAAACAACAAAAGTAAATCACAATCTTGGCTTTTTACGGATTTCTGTTGCCCATTTTTAATAACATTTATTCAAAAATGGCAATTTAATCCATCCGAAAATAGGAGAAAAGGAGCGGCGAAAACGCTGCTCCATTGCATCCGTTCTATTTTAAGGCCGACTTTACAGTGGATAAATAAAACGCACATCGCTGTTAGCCAGCAGGGGGGCATTTTGATCTTTGGTAGATAAAATCGGATTTTGCATCCCCCAAAGGACGCCGAGCACCGGGTCGTCAAAGCGAATGCTCCGGTCATTTTCCGGCGCGTAATACTCATCCACCTTGTATTCCACCTCTACATCATCGGTCAAGGTCAAAAAGCCGTGCAGACAGCCTTTTGGGATGAAAAATTGCTTTTTATTTTCCTCTGTTAGTTCGACACCGATCCACTTCAGGTAGGAAGGGGAGCCGCAACGGATATCAACGGCAACATCAAACAGCGCGCCGCGCGTACAGGTCAGCAATTTGCTCTGTGCCTTTGGGTTGGTCTGGCAGTGCAGCCCGCGAATGGTGCCCTTGTGCTGGGTGCGGGAACGGTTGTCCTGCACAAAGCGAACCTGAATGCCACAGGCAGCGTATTTTTCATAGGAATAGGATTCCATGAACCAACCCCGATTGTCTCCAAATACGTCGGGCTCAATTAAAAAGGCGCCCTCAATTTTAGTTTGTATGACGTTCATGAATGGGCCTCGTCTTTCATAAAAATACTTCGCTGAAAATAAGCAGTGGCTCAATCAAGGGCGTGAATGATCGGGTCGTCATCATCTGCCCCCCAGCGGCGCGCCCGTTTCCCCGGCGCGTTTTCATACAGGATTTTACCTTCCGCCACCCGGCGCAGGTGCTGCCCATAGGTCGATTTTCCATATTTCTCGGCGGAGGCGATCAGCGCCTTTTTGGTGATCCACCGTTTGTTATAGGCGATCTCCTCCGGGGAACAAATTTTGATCCCTTGCAGCTTTTCCACCGTGCGGATGAAGTGGGCGGCGTCCATGAGGGCATCCACCGTGCCCGTATCCAGCCAGGCAAAGCCGCGGCCGAGGAAGCGGACGTCCAAGTCGCCCAACTCCAGGTATTTCCGGTTGATATCCGTAATCTCATATTCTCCGCGGGCGCTGGGCTGAAGCGCCTTTGCAAATTCCACAACACGGTTATCATAAAAGTAAAGCCCGGTCACAGCATAGTTTGATTTTGGCTCCTGCGGCTTTTCCTCAATGGAGGTCGGCTCGCCTTTTGCGTTGAATTCCACCACGCCGAAAGCACTTGGGTCATCCACATAGTAGCCAAAAATTGTGGCGCGCCCCGGATTGATGGCCGCTTGGCGAAGCAAATGCCCCAGGCCGTTGCCATAAAAAATATTATCCCCAAGGATCATGGCTACGCTGTCGTCCCCAATAAAATCTTCCCCGATGACAAAAGCCTGCGCAAGGCCGTTCGGCTTGTCCTGCACAGCGTAGGAAAGCTTGAGGCCGAATTGTTTCCCCGTGCCCATAAGCGCTTCAAATTTCGGTGTATCCTCCGGTGTGGAAATAATCAGGATTTCCCGAATGCCGGCGAGCATTAGGATCGACAGCGGATAATAGATCATTGGCTTATCGTAAACTGGAAGCAGCTGCTTACTGGTGACCATCGTCAGAGGGTAAAGCCGGGTGCCGGACCCTCCGGCTAAAATGATTCCCTTCAAGGCACACACTCCTCATTTCTGATGAAAACAAACAAATTGCACAAAAACAGCAATCCATAAACGCAATCTAACGTTCATATAATAATACGAAATCGCTTTTCCGTCAACCGCGTTTTCAAAAGCGGGACCTGTAAACGCAGATTAGAACACACTTTTCAACGCATTTTTGCAGATTGTCCAATTATTAGAACCTTTTATTTTGCTCCAAAGTATAAAATAAATTGACAAAGAGGGTTTCGCTATATTATAATTTAGCCGTGGCTAACAATTTCGAAATCAGGTTTCCTCCGCAGGGAGGCGGGCCTTTTTGAATGAAGAGCAGCAGTTTGCCCTTTCACGCCTTATGGCGCTGTAAACAGGCAAAATATCCAAATGAGTGTGAAGGGATCGGTGTTTGATGCTGAAAACAGTTGACCGGCTTCGCCCTGGGGAAAAAGGCGTTGTGACAGGGCTTGGCAGCACGGGCGCGGTGCGCCGCCACATTATTGATATGGGGCTCACGCCCGGCGCGGTGATCGTCATGCGGAAAACAGCCCCGATGGGGGATCCAATTGAAATTAATGTGAGAGGGTATGAGTTGAGCATCCGCAAGTCGGAAGCGCAAAATATCCGGGTTGAGGTTTCAGAGTGATTTTGCAAAAAGGATGGTTTGTAAGATGGGCTATCGCTACGCGCTCGCGGGGAATCCCAACTGCGGGAAAACGACGCTTTTTAATGCGGTGACAGGCAGCAATCAATATGTCGGCAATTGGCCTGGCGTAACGGTTGAAAAAAAGGAGGGCAAGGTCATTGGCAGCGAAGCGGACGCCTCGATTGTTGACCTCCCCGGGATTTACTCCCTCTCCCCCTATTCCATGGAGGAGATTGTCACCCGGAATTATCTGATTGATGAGAAACCGGATTTGATTATTGATATTGTAGACGCGACGAATCTGGAGCGCAACCTCTACCTTTCCCTTCAGATCGCGGAGCTTGGCCGCCCGATGGTGATCGCGCTGAACATGGTGGATATGCTGGAGAAGCGCGGCGACACGATCGACTACCCGCTGCTCAGCGCTCTGCTGGGCATTACGGTCGTGCCGATTTCTGCCAGCCGGGGCACCGGGGTACATAAGCTGATTCATGCGGCGGAGCATGAGGTCATCCACGCAACAAGCAATACGCACCTAGACCGCCACTGCAATCTGGGTAAG
>OHPQ01000813.1_pt1 | contig 10453 bp, 9 predicted proteins | sample 1577821 | NCBI WGS metagenome assembly OHPQ01 (sample SAMEA3879509, study PRJEB24766) | human gut metagenome | biome: human-associated habitat; feature: feces | place: USA | collected 1985/1987 | reverse complement strand
TTTGTTCGCAGCGAAGATAGAGATTTCAATTATGAGCCAATTTTTGACTGCTTACTACTTTTTTCTTTCCTTTTGACCAACTGCCCAATCTGAACCAAAAACAAAATTTGAATGAGTTATTGGAAATTAAATATCTTAGGATATATAAGTATTCAGATATTTTTCTATGTGGCTGTTGTGTCAGTACCTTACGAAAATCTTCGTGTATTAATTGGCGGCATATTTTGAAGTTCATACTTACATTATTGGATGATTCGGATAAAGTCATTTATTATATAGGAAGCAGTGGTTTGTGCATTATATTCTCCTTCTGTCAACTTTTTAGCATGTTTACTCATTGTTTCTATGACTTCAGGATGTTGCTTTAGGTAAATGATTTTTTCTTTCCATGTTTCGACATCGTAAGGTTCTATTAAATAGCCGATGTTTTCTTTTTCTAAATCTATGTGTATATCGGGGTTATGTGTCATTAGGATTGGAATGTAGTAAGGCAATGCTTCTACTATATTGGTGTAACCTACTCCATATTCTCTTCTCTCACAAGGAATAGCCAATATAGATGCTTGGCCTTGTTGTTGCATAATGTACTCATATTCATTGTTTATATGTAGGTCTTCCATAAATGTGAATTTTATGTATTGACTGTTTTTGAACTTTTCCGCTACTTTTATATTGCTTTCGTGGCGGCGAGTAATGATATGGCAATTTGTCTGAGTTTGTTCGCAGGCTTCACTGAGTGTTTGATAATCTCTGCTATCCTTTCCTGTTGCCATTACCAGAAAGTTGTCTTTCTGAGGTTTAAGATACTTTTCATACCATTTTATTTCTGCTCCTCTACTTAGTGTTGTTATTTGATAATCTTTCACAATATTATGACTCAGTGCATGCCGTGTATGGTTATCAAACATCATGTAAATTCTGTCTATTCCTTTCCAATAAAAGAACTTGGTAAACCAATTTTTAATAGAGTTAGAATATTCTTTGCAGTAAGTGTATTTCCACGCAACTATTTTACACTTTAGGATTCCGACTCGTTTTAGAACAACCAACTTGTTGAGGCCTTGCAGGTTGTCTAGATACAGAATATCGGGATTGATATCTTTTATAGTTTTTACTAAGGCGATTAAAGTCTGAATGCTATTGTTTTTTTGTAGAGGTAATGGGTTTAGTAAATGTACATCGATTAAATTGCTATTCATTATGCTTTTAATGTAATATGCAAAATTATCTGGTTTATTTAAAATAAATTTCTTATTATACTTTGTGATGTATACTACCTTAATATTTACTGGCATACTATGAAGATAAAATATTATGATTAAATCTATTTACCAATAACAAGCTCCTTCCACATTGTTGGCGTTAAGAGGCTTTTCTGTTTTTGCTGGGGAAGTCCAAAATTCATTCATCAGATTGTTGTAGTAATTTTCTGTGATGAAGGGGAGCGATTTCATCCCATAGGTTGGATTGGTCCATCGTTTACCTTTTATTCCAAAGAGTAATTGTAAAGCTCCTCCTAAGTGAATAGCTTTTTTCCCGCTTCGTTTGATGTGGGCGGCTAAAGGAAAGCCATAGGCACCGCATCCAATTAGTGCAATGTCATAATCCTGCTTGTCAATTTCATCTTTCATATATTGTAATGCGTCAAACCATGTATTGAAAAAACTTTGTCCTCCAATACTTTGAACAGCTTGAAATGTTCCTAATTGGAATTTGGGTAATATATCTGGATTTTTGAATAATAATGTTCTTCTTTGTTTATATTGTTGTTGTATTGTTTTTGCAAAAGGATGTACAACTAATACTTTCTTTTCTTTTAATGCACGTGTCCAAGGAGTTTTGGTATGGAATGGCTCTAAAAGTAGAAGTTGTACTGCTTTTACTGTATTTGCATCGACTAGTCTACGTTCTTCTAAACGCCATGAACCAAGAATGTCTACTTGTTTAGAGTCTTCAATCATTAGCTCTCCAAATCTCTCTAAATTCTGTTCTGTTAATGGGAAAAAGCCTGCATTATTTTGCATATTTTGGATTCCAACATTGTTCCACCAAAACTGAGGAGATTTGTCCGTAATGTATTTCCAAATATTATGTTCGTATTTTTTTATTCCCAAATAGTTGTTTACACATAAAATTTCCACACTTCCATATCTTGCAATCATACATGGAGCATCTGATTCTAATTGTTGATATATAATGTCGGATGCTTCATCTGGATCTGATATTCTGTCAAGAGGTTTTAGATACTGACCATAATGGTCAACATAGAGTCGATGTGTGCCGCGTAGAATTTTATCTATCAAATAGTTCATTATTTTATAAAGTTTTACCTATATATGTTTCTTGATGTTTCTTTAAAATGTCTAGCGATAATCGTTCTGTCTCAGGATAAAGATTTAACTCGTGTTCTGCTATGTCTTCAGGACTGAGTACGAACTTAATAACTCTTGCTGGATTTCCAATAACAATAGAATAGGGGGGAGTGTTTTTTCGAATAACACTACCAGCACCTATAATACTTCCTCTTCCTATTGTTACACCACATAAAATTGTAACATTGGCTCCGATTCGAGCATCTTCTTCAACAATTACATCTTTTTCTATATCTGCCAAACGGTGTTTAACAGATTCAAAAAATAATTTGTTTTTTACAGGATGGTGATTCCCAGTTATTACAGTAAATCGTTGTGCTGCTCCTGAGTTTTTCTTCATTATTAGTTTTCCAGTTGTGTTAATAACTAAAGAATCAGATTTTATGATAACATTATCTTCTAAAAAAACATTTCGTGGGTTGTGAAAAGATATTGGGTATTCTAATTTTACATTTTTTCCGCAAAATCCTAAATTATCTAGTCGAGTGTCATAGAAACATCTTTTTAGAGCACCTAAAGCAATTTTCAATTGTTTGATATTCATTTTTGATATAAGTTTTTGTTAGGATGTAGCTTCGCTTTTATTTCTTTCAATAATGACATAGATGCCGATAATATGATTTTTTTTTCTTCAGACGAAAACACAAATCTCCAACATGAAATAATAAATATTATCGTAGTAGTACATAAAATAATAACTAAACGCAAAAATGATTCATCCATATATACTGTAATTATTCCACTGATTGATAATGTAGAGATTGTAATTAACAGTATAGGATATATTATAATTTTGAAAAAATCAGCATATTGCATTCCACAATTTTTGTGTGCATAATATAGAATGATGAGACTGCCTATTCCATTCCATGTAAATATCCATATGATATAAAACCAATAAGGAGAGAATCCTAAATGAAAAAGAAATAGGCTAATAGGTAATGGCAGGAAATATGAACATCCACGAAGTATCGAATAATATTTTATCCGTCCTTCTGCATTGATGGCACTTGTTAATGTGATAGTTAATTGGTCTAACATATTTCTGGTTATTTCAAATCTAAAGAAACATACACTCCATTCCGGAACATTTTTTAGCCATAGTTGAAGTATATAAGGGGTTTCAATAATAAAAGGAAAGGCAAAAAAAGCGATGATAAGAAAAGACATTTTTGAACTGAATAATGAAATGCGCATCATATTAGTTATGTCATTACTGCCGGCTTTTTTCCCAATAATAGGGTTGATTGCCATTAGCATAGTACGTGAAAACACCATTAGCTGACCGGATATCTGGTTGGCTACCCCTTGTGCTGCACTTAATATTGTACCAAAGAACGAATTTAATATAATTCCCATTCCGTATTGTGCAAACATCGAAGAGGAGGAGTTTATAAATCCCCAACCAGCAAATGAAGTCATTTCTTTCATTAGTTTCTTATTGTGATATTTGTGGATGCTGTATGTACATTCTGAGTAGTTTCGATGGCAATAAATTTGAAGAATAATCATGAATATTAATGAGGCAAAAGTTGTGAGGATACCATATAGAATCAATTTATCTATATATATATGGACTACTATTAATGCTATAATCAACTTTGTAAGTGTTTGAAAAACACCTATAATACTTAGATATCGCATGTTCTCATGAGCATTGATAATAGCATTATAAGGTACGGTTTGGATAGTTAATACTGTCGATAAAAGCATTAACTGATAAATCCATTTGGCCGAATGAATTCGATCAGAAGGAATATTTAATATACCATTAAAGAAGAAAAAATAGGCTATCTCAAAAATGACAACCATCAGTAATGATAATAGAAAATGGATACTTATACTGACAGTGAAAATACTTTTTTGTTTTTGGAGCTTTCCTTCTCCTTCTGCATAATTAATAAAGCGTTGGGTGGTAGTTGACATGGCTGCATTTAAGAATCCTAACATACCGATTGCTCCTCCTATAATGCAGAATATGCCAAAATCGGAGCTTCCAAGTGCATTGAGAATTAGACGGGTGGAATAGAGGGAAACAAACATGGATAATCCCATGCTAAAATATAGATATCCACTATTCTTTAGTACTCTATTAGCAACTTCTGACATGGGATATTCTTGTTTTTTTAAAGCTGTTAACGATAAAATAAGGATATAACATCATGGTAAAGAGGGCAAAGTTTATAATGTGGGGTTGGCCTAATCCCATATTTATCACCAATAAAATCCGAACAATGATATCCCATATTCCTTTGTTGTATTTAAATACCTGATAGAAACAAAAGCCAAACAATATGGAAAATGGCATTATTCCTATGGCGAGAAGTAGAAATAGAAAACCTGCACATCCTTCCACTCCCATATTACGTAATTCGTCGTAGCCAACTCCAACCAAGGTAATAGGGTGATGGTATATGGTAGATAATACGCTACTTATACTTATGGTACGTGCACCACCGGAACTAAGAGAGAAATCCAATTGACCGTTTGCGTAAATTTTGTGGAATACAACTGTGTTCAGGAATTCGCTACCAAGTTCTGTCGTCGACATGAAAAATACAGTACCAATAATCATAGCTATATATATTTTTTTCATTCGTTTATTTGTAGCTTTTGAGGAATGCAGCAAGAAGCAAAAAATCAATATGGATAAACTTATATAACCGCTTGTGGAAAGGGTCGTAATCAAAGCGAAGAAGAATACAATCATATATAGCATTCGTTCTTTTTCTTTGAAAAGAAGGGGGCGAAATAGAGTGAAATATAAGGCGACAGCAAGTACGCATTGGTATTGGCCCGGCTCGCCAAATGGACCACAATTTCTATCACTATGTAGGGTGACAAAACGGTATAAAAATCCTCCATAACTATAGACTTGCCCTTCTCTATAGAAGGAGGTATATAAATGTGGAAATATCCCGGAAAACGAGTTGAATCCAAACAAGCGTATGATTGTAAAGAGGATAATGCTGATTAAAGCGATATAGAAAATAAGTTTGACAAATCTTTGGAGATAGTTACGTGGATCTATTTTGTAAGTAGTATATATGATTAATGGTATTGAAGTAACACTGAGTGCTGTACCTAAACTTAATGTAGAGCCTATTATGACTAGAAGCATTGAAAAAAACAAGCATCCGATGAAAAGTAAATATTGCTTTTGAAGATGAAATAATGTCTTTTTCTTCAATACATAGTATATTCCCATTAATAGTGTCAATATGATGAAATTATCATTCCCTATATAGGCGGGTAAGGCCATTCCTGCGGAGGATATCATTATGTATATATAGAGGTATTGAATGATACAGGTTGTATATTTATGAATATAATTCATCGGATTTTATAAGGAGTGTTTATCACTTTTTCAAAAAACAGTTTCTTAATCTCTTCTAAAAATATCCCTCGTATAAACTTTCTCTTTCACCTCTTCCAGGCAGACGTCATACCTATTGGCGATAATCGCATCACTCTGTAGTTTGAATTCATCCAGATTATTCATTACTCTGCTGCCGAAGAACGTGCTTCCATCTTCCAGTGTCGGTTCGTAGATGATAATCTCTGCCCCTTTTGCCTTTATCCGTTTCATTACACCTTGAATGGATGATTGTCGGAAATTATCCGAATTGGACTTCATCGTCAAGCGATATACGCCAATTACAACTTGCTTTTCTTTTGCAACATCATAATTACCTTCTGCATAACTATAGTAACCGGCTTTCTGCAATACACGGTCAGCAATGAAATCCTTGCGTGTGCGATTGCTTTCCACAATGGCGGTCATCATGTTTTGGGGGACGCGGTCGTAATTGGCAAGGAGTTGCTTTGTATCTTTAGGTAAACAATAGCCGCCGTAACCGAAAGAGGGGTTGTTGTAGTGTGTGCCGATACGTGGGTCGAGACATACTCCGTTGATGATGGCTGCGGTATCAAGCCCTTTCATTTCGGCATACGTGTCGAGTTCGTTGAAATAGCTGACACGCAGGGCAAGGTAGGTATTGGCGAAAAGTTTTACGGCTTCGGCTTCTTTCATACCCATAAATAGGGTATCTATGTTCTCTTTAACAGCACCTTGTTGGAGCAATGCTGCGAAAATTTTGGCATATTCTTCCGCATTGGGATTGCTGATGGCATTTATAGCTGTATTTTCTTCTGTAAATTCTGTTCCTTCAATAATTTTAGGATAACCTACTATGATGCGAGAAGGATAAAGGTTATCGTAAAGTGCTTTACTCTCACGCAAAAATTCCGGAGAAAAGAGCAGGTTGAATTTCTTGCCTTCCAGTTCCGGATTGTGAAGGAATTGTTGTGCATATTTTATATAGAGTGAACGGGTATACCCCACGGGGATGGTTGATTTGATGATCATTACCGCATCCGGATTTACGCTGATGACGAGGTCTATCACATCTTCGATATGATGGGTGTCGAAGAAGTTCTTCACCGGGTCGTAGTTGGTAGGAGCGGCAATAACGACGTAGTCCGCATCTTTGTAGGCTGCCTTGCCGTCCAGAGTAGCAGTTAGGTCAAGCTCCTTTTCTGCCAAATACTTCTCTATATATTCATCCTGAATGGGTGATTTCTTGTTGTTGATAAGTTCTACTTTATTAGGGATTATATCGACAGCAGTGACATGGTTGTGCTGTGCAAGCAAAGTTGCAATACTCAGACCTACATAGCCGGTACCTGCAACGGCAATATTATATTGTTTCATAATCATGATTATATTTTATATGGAATAGCTGCTTACTTTCTCTAATATCTATACCATAAAATTCACAGATTCTTGTAGGTAATTTTTCTTTTCAATTTCTGTCAATTTATGTAATCAGTGGTAAGCCGAAATGACACCTGTGTCACCCCTTAAACATAAATACCCGTTACGCGCGCGAGACAAATTATCAATATGCACAGACCTGTATCGTTTGTGTGTGATAAATATTAGCCTAATAGGGAGTATTGGAAAAAGGGTGCCACAAGTGTCAAGGTTGCAAGTGAAGTTAAGGCTTCAGGACTCCGGTATGGATTCTGTAGTTCCTCAAATCACTCTCCAGGCAATCTGCCACCTCTTTCTCAAAACTCTCCCTTTCTTGGTCTGTTTTCGGGAACGACCTCCAGAAATGCGTTATGGCATGTATCTGGTTGATGTTGTTGCTCAGCCCTTTTTTAAAAGGTTGTAGGTTCTGGTACTCATCATCGTTGCTTGGGCGATGGTCTCGTTGGTCAGATGTCTGCCGTTAACGAGCTGTTCTTTCTGGCATTTGCTCAGAAAGGCTCCGAATGCCGGTGTCACCGGCTCTTTCTTTGTCATGTTGACTCTTTTAATTGTTAAACAATAATAAAAACAAGCGAAATCATTTCCATGTAGTGGAAACGACCGGACTTGTGTATCTGGGCACTTATGCGTTCCTTCGCGTCGTAATTTTAAACATAAACAAAAATCAGTAAATTATGGAACACCGCAATATCAGCCTTTTCAGAGGCCATTCGGACACAGAATCAGTAGAAACTTCTCTTGAAGAAATAGTCAACATCATTAAATGCGACGCTGCCCTGCGAGACCGCACCGAGAAACATCGCTACTACTTGCAGCAAGACCTGCGTAGGGATGCCGACCGCGAGAAGTCCGGCTGTCCCTGCTTCGCTGTTGCCGTCTGCTTTGAAGGTGGGAAGACCCGCGAACATATCTGTGCCTGGACCGGCTATACCTTGGTCGACCTGGACCATATCGCTCCCGAGCGGATGGCTGCCACACTGACATTGATTTGTGCCGACAAGTATACATTGATGGCCTACACCACTATCAGCGGTCATGGCATCCGTATCATCTGCCGCATCGATGACCTGAACGGAGCGGAAAAGGGAAAAGCCTTCCGGCAATACGCCAAGTATTTCAATCAAGTCAACGACTACTATTCCTGCCTGGTGGGCTTCGAAAGCGACGGGCAGTGCAAGAATGCTACCCGTATCAGTGGACTGGCTTCCGACCCTCATGTATATTACAATCCCAATGCTGCTTCTTTTGTTTTGCAAGATAGTCCGATTGCTCCCCAACCGCAGGATAACGCTTCCGAAGCCGTGCCGACAAAGCGCAACAAACGTTTGGAGAAGGTGGTGAAAGCTGCCGAACGCCTGCTGGAAGAGGAGGGAGTGAGTTATTGTGAACATCATCATAACGAATATGTGATGCGCATGGGTTATCTGCTCAACCAGTACGGAGTGGCTCGGAAGACAGCCGCCGCTTGGGCAGCGGAGCACTTTCCCGACTATGACGGGGATGTGGCAGCTGTCATCGGCTCCTGCTACGCGAATACCGGGGAGCATGGCACCCGCTCCCTTGTCCGCAGGGGAGAGGGCGATGAAAAGTTTGCCACGGTGGCAGATATCGAGCAGTTCCTTTCCGAACAGGCGAAGTTCCGCAAAAATACGGTGAGCGGCAAGTTCGAAGTCCTGATGGCCGACTGCGGAGAGGAGTATGCGGAGCTGACCGACCGCTACGTCAACACGTTGTGGAGCCGCATGAACAAGGCAGGGATGCTTGCCCGCATTGCGGACATACGTTCCGTGCTCGATTCGGAGTACACACCGCTTTTCAATCCCTTTGTAGCCTATCTGGAGGGGCTGCCTACTTGGGACGGTACTACTGACCCTATTGCCCGTCTGGCTGCCGGCGTACATGTGAAGGACGACCAGAAGCTTTTCGGCATCTACTTCAAGAAGTGGCTGGTGGCCACCATTGCTTCGCTGCTCGATACCAAGGTGGTGAATCATGAGATTCTGGTCTTCATCGGTAAGCAGGGCATCTACAAGACTACCTGGATGCAGCGTCTGCTTCCTGTCGAACTTCAGCGTTATTTTTATGTGAAAAGCAACAGCCGGCGCGTCAGCAAGGACGACCTTTTTACGCTGACCGAGTTTGCACTGGTATGCCTTGAAGAGCTGGAGGAGATGACCTCTGCCCAGGTCAGCCAGTTGAAGGCCATCACCGGCATGACAGACGTGAACGAGCGTGCCGCCTACGGACACTTCAAGGAGAGCCGTCCGCATATTGCCAGCTTCTGTGGCACGAGCAACAACGTCACCTTCCTCAACGACCTCAGTGGCAACCGCCGTTGGCTTCCCTTCGAGGTGGATTCCATAGACAGTCCTTTCGATTATCCCATAGACTATGCCGGAGTGTATGCGCAAGGCTATGCCCTCTGGAAGAGCGGCTTCCACTACTGGTTTGAGCAGGAGGAGATTGATGCCGTGAATCTTCATAACCGTTATTTTGAGGTGCCCTGCCTGGAGCGTGAGCTCGTTCAGGTGTACTATCGCCGCCCCATGCCGGGCGAGGAGTGCATGTTCTTGACCAATGCCCAGATACTGGGACATATCAACATAGGTATCCGGCAACCCTTGAGTCCCACGCGCCTCGGTCTGGTGATGAAGCAGGAGGGCTATGAGGCTGTCCGTTCCGGTGGCCGTCGTGGTTATCGGGTGGTCGAGCTGAAAGGGGATGAAATCTACCGCAACCAATGCGCCATGGCGCGCAATGTGGGGGATTGATTCTTTCACGGTTTTCCTAAATACCTGAATATAAGTTCCACCTGCAGGGAGGTGAATATTTTCTGGGAGCCTTTGTAGCCGGTATGCCGCAGGGCTTCGTCCAGTTCCAAATTCAGCTTCATCCATTTGGACAAGCGGTTGAGTGCGGATGCCGGTGAAATGGTGGGGGCGTATGCCTCTGCCAGTTCACGTTTGTAATAGGGGCGGACGGGCCACTCTTTGCCGGGGATATTTTCGTAGTCTTCAACGTACTTCATAAACAATGCTTTAACTGGTTATTACACTGTAAATGTACGGAATTTTTTCTGTATACCCATTGCCGGAACCCGGTATAATCTTACCTAATCTCACATTTTCCCACATCCCTTCATATCACTTCACCGCATCTCTTATTCTGCCCGGAGGTACGTCGTATCTTTGTTCTGTCAGACGATGAAGGGTGAAGATTAGTAATCGTGACGCGCGAAGATTAGTAATCGTAAGCCCCTGGGATTAGTATCGTCTCCCTATCTTTTAATTTTTAACTTATAATT
>OHPQ01000810.1_pt1 | contig 10518 bp, 10 predicted proteins | sample 1577821 | NCBI WGS metagenome assembly OHPQ01 (sample SAMEA3879509, study PRJEB24766) | human gut metagenome | biome: human-associated habitat; feature: feces | place: USA | collected 1985/1987 | reverse complement strand
CGAGCCGTTACGCGGTTTGGTAAAACCGCGTAAATACCTAACTACATCAAGTTGCAAACAGCTGCTGCGAAGGCAACGGGGTCCTCGGGCAGAATGCCCTCGACCAGCAGGGCCTGGTCATAGAGCAAACCGGAGTACTGCTTGATCTTGTCGGCGTCGCCCGCCTTCTGAGCGGCGACGAGCTTGGAAAAGACCGGGTGCTTGGCGTTGAGCTCGAGCACGCGCTGGCTCTTGGGCATACCGTCGGGCGCGCCCTCGGGACCCTTCTGGAGCACCTTCTCCATCTCGAGCGAAAGCGGGCCCTCGGTGGTGATGCACGCGGGAGCATCGGTCAGGCGCGCAGAGACGGCAACCTTCTCGACCTTGTCGCCGAGTGCCTCCTTCATGGCGTTAAAGAGGTCCTCGTTCTCCTTGGTGGCGTCCTCGGCCTCCTTTTTCTCGTCCTCGGTCGCCAGGTCAAGATCACCGGTTGCGACGTTCTTGAGCTCCAGGTGACGATCCTCAACCTCGGCAGCCTCGCGGGCGGCATCGTCCTCGTAGATCTTGGGCATATCGGCGGCAACGTACTCACGCATAGCCTGGAAGGTGAACTCATCCACGTCCTGCGTCAGCAGCAGCACGTCATAGCCGCGGTCGAGCACGCCCTTTACCACGGGCATCTTGGCCAAGCGCTCACGCGAGTCGCCGGCGGCGTAGTAGATGGCCTTCTGATCCTCGGGCATGCCCTTGGCATACTCGGCCAGGGTAATCATCTTCTGTTCCTTGGCAGACCAGAACAGCAACAGATCGGCGAGCTCATCGGCCTTCATGCCATAGCTCGAGTAGATGCCGTACTTAAGACCGCGGCCAAAGTTCTCAAAGAACTTCTCGTAGGCCTCGCGGTCGTTGTCACGCATATCCTCAAGGTCGGCGGTAATCTTCTTTTCCACACGCTTGGCGATGGCCTTGAGCTGACGGTTCTGCTGCAGCGTCTCGCGCGAGATGTTGAGCGACACGTCGGCGGAATCCACGACGCCGCGGACAAAGTTGTAGTAGTCGGGCAGCAGGTCGTCGCACTTCTCCATGATCAGGACGTTGGAGCTGTAGAGCGCCAGACCCTTCTCGTAGTCCTTGCTGTACAGATCGAACGGCGCGCGTCCCGGCACAAACAGCAGGGCGTCATACTCGAGCGTGCCCTCGGCGTGGAAGCTGATGGTGCGCGCAGGATCGTCAAAGTCGTGGAACGTGGACTTGTAGAACTCGTCGTAGTCCTTCTGCTCGACATCGGAGCTGCGCTTCTTCCAGATCGGTGTCATGGAATTGACGGTCTCGAGCTCCTGGTAGTCCTCGTACTCGGGCTTGTAATCGTCGCCGGCGTCCTCGGGCTTGGGTTTCTGGCGGCTCTTGGACACCATCATCTGAATCGGGTAACGCACATAGTTGCTGTACTGCTGAATCAGGCTCTTGAGGCCCCACTCGGTCAGGAAGCGATCGTAGGTCTCGGCCTCGCCGTCGGCGTCGAGCTTCTCGTTCTCACGCAGCGTCAGGATGACATCGGTGCCGTGCTCGGCGCGCTCGCCATCTTCGATGGTGTAACCCTCAAGACCATCAGACTCCCACACGTGAGCGGTGTCCTCGCCATAGGCGCGGCTGACGACCTTCACGTGGCTGGCGACCATAAAAGCCGAGTAGAAGCCCACGCCAAACTGGCCGATGATGTCGACATCCGAACCCTGCTGCTCGGCGTTCTCGGTCTTAAACTCCTCGGAGCCGGAATGGGCGATGGTGCCCAGATTGCGCTCGAGCTCCTCGGCGGTCATGCCAATGCCGTTATCCGAGATGGTAATGGTGCGGGCGTCTTTATCAAAGGAGACGCGAATGGCCAGGTCGCCCTGGTCGATCTTGACGCTCGGATCCTGCAGGCTCTTAAAGTTGAGCTTGTCGACGGCGTCGCTCGCGTTAGAGATAAGCTCGCGCAGAAAGATTTCCTTATTGGTGTAGATGGAGTTGATCATAAGGTCGAGCAGTTTTTTGCTCTCGGTCTTAAATTGACGCATGTGCAGTCCTTTCGCGCTACCCCTGCCCGCAAAAACGGCCCGGTTGCCCGAGCCGCATTGCAGACCTGCTATGTTCAGACTTAGATTTTATAACCCATTAGCGCGCATATATACATACGGAATCGAAAAACTGTATGTTGGAACACCCATGCGTCGATTGCCAAGGAGTATCCCCAACTGCCAGCAGAAAAGGAACGTCCCTATCTGTCGCCCATGCGCTTGGCCATCCAGGCATGAGGCTGGCCTTCGTCTTCGTAGTCCACCGGCGCGATCTGCGTGTAGCCCGCCTTGACGTAGAGCGGCAGCACGTACTCCTGTGCATGCAACTTTATGAGCTTGGCGCCGGCATCGCGTGCAGCAGCTTCGCTGGCTTCGATAATCTTGCTTGCCAGACCGCGACGGCGCATGGTGGACAGCACGGCGACGCGCCCCATAATGTAGGTCCCCCGCCGCAACGCCTTCGTCCATGTCGCATGCCGGCGGCACCAGGGCTTCCACATCTGCCGCGCGCTCCAACTCCTCGGGAAACACGCGCGAGCAGCCGGCGAGTTGACCATCCGCGTACAGCGTCACATGAATGCAGTCAGAAGCCTCATCGATCTGGTCGAACTCGATTTCGTAACCCTGTTCGTCCACAAAGACGGCGCGGCGCACCAACGCCGCGTCATCAAAGCATCCCGTCTTAAGTTGAATATCCATGGCTGCCCCTTCATTCAATGCGAACGTTAGGGACAGATTTTAGCGAAAATGGGCTCCGCGCACGCTAAACTTCGCGCGAGCCTTCGCCAGGCAATCGTAATGACCCACGTTATGGGCATCGCTCGCGATGAAGCTGTACAGGTTCTGATCGAACAGGCGCTGTGCCGGCTTTTTCTCGCGACCAAAGCGACCGCCGGCAATAAAGTCCGCCGAAGCCTGCAGCTTGCAGCCCATATCGACCAGGCGCTCTGCCACGCTTACATCCTTTTGAACCGCACGATAGCGCTCAGGATGAGCGATGATCACCTGGTAGCCACGGCACTGCAAATCGTAAATCGTGTTCTCGTACTCTCTAAACGCATACGCATCGGCATGCGTCGAAAGCTCGAGCAGAAACTCGTTGGTCCCATCAAAATGCAAGTGCTCCGCGGCATCGATACCAAGTTCAACGAGCTTTCGATGGTTGACCTCGAAGCCCATCTGGAGCGGAAAACCGTCAGCGTTATCACGCAGCAGCTCAAAGGCATCCCACATCTTGTCGTAATCAAAATAGGGATCACGGCAGTGAGGAGTGCAAACGATTCTGGTTACACCGGCCCGCTTGGCAGCCTCGAGCATCGCCAAGCTCTCATCGAGATCGGCGGCGCCGTCGTCTACACCCGGCAAGATATGGCAATGAATGTCACGCATAGGTCAGCCTTAATCAACTAAACGTTTGCTCGGTTGGTGAAGATGCCCTTTTTGGAAGTCCCCTGATCGTCGGAGCCCTTCTTAACCTTCTTACCGTCCTTGGTGTAGTAGGAGTAGTAGTACTCGCTGGTCTCGGTCTCGCAGTAGTTCATGACGGTACCGATGAGCTTGACCTTTTCGGACTTCTTAAGCTGGCCGATAGCGTTGAGTGCCTCCTCGCGCTTGGTGAAGTCCTCGCGCACCACGAACAGCGTGCCGTCGGTCAGGCTGGCAATCTCGGCAGCATCGATGAAGGTGCCGACCGGGGGAGCGTCGAAGATGACGTACTGGAACTTAGCAGACAGTACCTTTACCAGCTTGGCAAAGCGGTGAGAGACGATGATGTCGGCAGGATTGGGAATATGCGGCTCGGCATCGAGGAAGTAGAAGTTCTTCTGACCCGTCTCGACAATTGCCTGGTCAATGGAGATCTGCTCGGAAAGAACCGCATAGAGTCCGCCGCGCGAACGAACGCCGAGCATATCGGAAAGGGACCTGCGGCGCATATCGGCCTCGACCAGGAGCACGGACTTGCCGCTCGTGGCGATTGCCTGGGCAAGGTTAATGGAAACCGTAGACTTGCCCTCGTTGGGAATCGAGGAGGTAACGGTGATGGTGCGAATGGGGTCGTCCACGCTCGCAAAGCGGATGTTGGCCAGAAGGGTCTTGGCGGCATTCTGTACAACGAGCTTATCGGTGTTCTTTGCCTTAGCCATGCCTATTTACCACCTTTCATAGCCGGAATTCGGCCAACAACGGGAATGCCCAGGAGCTCTTCTGCCTCTTCGGCACCGCGGATGCGGGTATTGAGCATGTCTGCCAAAACGACATAGGCAACTGCGATAAAGATACCGGCGAGGAACGCGACAGCAACGTAAAGCGTGCGCTTGGGGCCGCTGGGGACTTCGGGAGTCTTAGCCTCGTCGATAACGTTGATGCTCTGGGCAGCGCCGACGTTCTGAGCGACCGTACTCACCGAGCTGGCCATGGCCTTTGCGACCTTAGCCGTCTCCTTGGCATCGGTGCCGGTAACCGAAAGCGTAATGACACGCGTGGTGGTCTCGGAGGAAACAGACACCTTGTAGTCATCCAGGTCAGCAAGGCCCAGCTCATTGGCAGCACCGCTCTTAACGCTATCGCTATCCAGCAGCGTGGCGATATCGTTGGAAAGCATCTGGCTCGCCGAGAGATCGTTGTAGCTCATCTGACCGCTATCGTCGGTTTTGGCGAGAATGTACATGCTCGTCGTCGCGGTGTAGGTGTTGTCCATCGCAACGAAGGACACGATGCCCATGGCGATCGCGCAGACCACCGGAAGGGTGATGACCAGCTTAAGGTGCTTCTTCAGCAGCTGGAACAGTTCGAGAAGGGTCATGCAGCTTGCCTTTCATTTCCCCAGTTCGGATTGACAAAACTGTCCGTATGTTATCGCATCTTTTTACCGAGACCAAACTCTATACATAAGAAACAGGCTCTCCTGTAAAAATGTCGGAAGCAATCGTAAAATTGCACAACAACGCCGCACCCGAAAGTCAAATGCGGCGTCTACATCAATATCTATGTTGTATCGCTATGCGAATGGCTCGTCCTGCTGTATGGGAAACGTCACCGTAATGGTGGTTCCCACGCCCAACTCGCTCGACAGATCGAGCGTGGCGTGATGATACAGGGCCGCATGCTTGACAATGGCAAGCCCCAGACCGGTTCCGCCGCGTGCCTTGGACCTACTCTTGTCCACGCGATAGAACCGCTCAAATACCTTGCCCTGTTCTTCAGGCGCGATACCGATTCCCGTGTCGGCGACCGCGAGGAACGGATGGCCTTCGTCGTTGGTGCCGCACTGCAGCGTAACCGTGCCGCCGGGTCGATTGTAGCGGATGGCGTTACTTGCCAGATTATAGATGAGCTCGTCGATCAAGCGCGACACGCCTTCGATGACCACGGGCTTGGTCTCATGACTTATCGTCACATTCGCCTGACGGGCGACCTGTTCAAGACGCTGCTCAACCGCGTAGACGGCACGCGAGAGCTCAATAGGCTCCGTGGATCCAATGGGCACCGCCTCGCCCTCAGTTGCACGCTCGGCCTCGTCCAAGTTAGACAGCGTAAGGATGTCGTTGACGAGCGCTGCCAAGCGGCCCGCCTCACGATAGATGCGACCGCCAAAGTTGCACAGGTCGTCCTCGCCCTCGACCATGCCGTTTGCAATGAGCTCAGCATAGCCCGAAATCGCCGTAAGCGGCGTCTTGAGCTCATGGGTGATATTCGCCGTGAACTCGCGGCGCATACGGTCGTTGTCCGTTAGCACCGCCATTTGGCGCTTGAGCTCCTGGCGCTGCGACTCGATACGCTCAAGCATGGGGACCATCTCGGCATAGGCGTGCTCATAGCTACGGCGTGGGTGGTCCAAATCCACCTCTTGCAACGGCGCGATGATGGCACGGGACTCGCGGCGCGCCATAAAAAACGAGAGTACCGCACCCGCTGCTGCGATAAGCAGCATCGGCGCCACCATCGACAGCAAAATCGCCGCAACGCCAGGCTGGGCCTGCGCCAAGCGGACAACCTGGCCGTTATCAAGGGCGACGGCGCGATACAGCATAATCTCGTCGAGCGTAGAGCTTGCGCGCTCCGCGGAACCCGAACCATTCTCAAAGGCCTCGATGACCTCGGGGCGATCGCCGTGGTTGGGCAGTGTGGAAGGCGACGCCTCGTTGTCGTAGGCAACCGATCCATCCTTGTTAATCAGCGTGATGCGCAAGTCCTCACGATCGAGGCTACGCAAGAACGGGATGGGCTCCTGCTGCTCGTCGAGGGCGGCAGCAATGAGCTCGGTTTCCTGCGCCAGATTGGCACTCGTGGCATCCGCCAAGGTGTTTTGCACAAAGAACGCACCCAGCACCGTAAACGCCACGATAACCGCCATGGCGCAGACAAAGATCGTCACAAAAACGCGGTGCGACAGCGTATGTTTTCCCTGGGGGGCGAAGACCACGGGTTACTCCTCCGATGCGGTGGCCGCGGTGTCGTCACCTTCGGCACCATCACCGGCAGAAGGCTCGGCCAAGCGGTAGCCCACGCCGCGCACGGTCTCGATGGCGCCGGCATGCTCGCCCAGTTTTTGGCGAAGCGTCTGCACGTGCACGTCAACGGTACGCGAACCGCCGTCGAAGTCCCAACCCCACACGCTCTGCAGCAACGACTCGCGGGTAAAGACCACGCCGGGCTTGCGCATAAGGTACTCGAGCAGGTCGAACTCGCGCAGGGTGAGCTTAAGCGGCTCGCCGGCAACGGTCACCTCGCGATGGCTGGGCGAGAGCACGATGTCGCCCACGCTGAGCACATCGCTCGCCTGTTTGACCATGCCGCCGCGACGCAGCAGTGCGCGGCAGCGGCTGGCGAGCTCCATGAGCGAGAAGGGTTTAGTCAGGTAATCGTCGGCACCGCCATCGAGCGCCATCACCTTGTCGAGCTCGGTGTCCTTGGCGGTAAGCATCATGATGGGCACCGTCGCCGTCAGGCGGTCGGCGCGCAGGCGGCGCATAATCGCCAAACCATCGGTATCGGGCAGCATGATGTCGAGCAGGACAGCATCGGGTACCCGTCGCGCCACGGCGGCCTTAAACTCGCCATCGCACGAAAAACCCTCGGCCTCGATTCCCTGCTTGCGCAGCGCGTAGACCGTCAGATCCCTGATGTTGTCATCGTCCTCGACGTAATAGATCATGTTGAACCCCTTTGCGGCCGGCATGACCGCATCTTAACCCTAAAGGTACCTTTACTAGATGGTATCAGCCAAAACGTCCCGTCAAATAATCCGCCGTGCGCGGATCGATCGGGTTTTTGAAGAGCTGGGCAGTGGGCGCATGCTCCACCAGCTCGCCCAGCAAAAAGAACGCGACCGAGTCGGAGATGCGCGCAGCCTGCTGCATGTTGTGCGTAACGACCACCAGCGTGCAGGTCTCCCTGAGCTCGCAGGCCAGCTGCTCCACCACGAGCGTCGATACGGGGTCGAGCGCCGAGGTCGGTTCGTCCATCAGCAGAATGTCGGGCTGCACGGCCAGCGCACGGGCGATGCACAGACGCTGCTGCTGGCCGCCCGAAAGACCCAGACCCGATTCTTTGAGCTTGTCCTTGACCTCGTCCCACAGAGCGGCGCGTCGCAGGGAGTCTTCGACCAGCTCGTCGAGCACGACGCGGTCGCGCACTCCCATTCCGCGAGGACCGTAGGCGACGTTGTCGTAGATGCTCATGGGAAACGGGTTGGGGCGCTGAAACACCATGCCCACGCGCTGGCGCAAACGGCAGATGTCGTAATCGCCCAGGATATCTTGACCATCGAGCGCAATCTTGCCCTCGATTCGGCAGTCCTTGATGCCGTCGTTCATGCGGTTAAAGCAGCGCAGCAACGTGGACTTTCCGCAGCCCGAAGGCCCGATAAACGAGGTGATCTGCTTGTCGCGAATCTTGATATTCACGTCCTTGAGCGCATGATGGTCGCCATAGAACAGGTCGAGGCCCTTGACATCGATGCGCGTCGGCGAGGCGGCAAGATCCTCTGCCGTGGGGCGAGTCGCATCCCCAACCTCGCGCTCGTGCGCGGCCTCGGCCTGCGCTTTCATGAGTTCTTCAAGCTCCGTGGGCTCCACAGCCGCAGCAGCCGTCATACCGCATACCTCCACATCGATATCAATTCAGCAGTATCGATAGTAGAAATCGCGGCTCATATGCACGTGAGCGCATTGTCAAGTGTTTGTAAGGGCACGCTGGCTATGCGGCGGGCAGCTCGATGGTGAATATCGTGTGTTCGGGCGTCGATTCACATGCAACGGTACCGCCGTGTGCCGTGATGATCTCCTTGGCAATAGCAAGGCCCAGACCAGCGCCGCCGCGATTGGTCGCACGCGCCGCATCCAGGCGATAGAACTTCTCAAAGATCACCTTGAGCTTAGCCGCAGGGATAGGATCGCCCTGATTGATAAAGCGCACGCGCACGCCGCCATCGTCTTGGCGCCCGGCCTCAATCGTGATAGTCGAGCCCTCATAGCTATAGGCGACGGCGTTTTTCATGATGTTGTTGAACACGCGAGCCATCTTGTCGCCATCCACGAGCACCGTCAGGTCCTCGCGAATATCAACTTGGGCTTCCTTATGCTGCTCGTTGAGGATGGGATAGAACTCGTCAGCCACCTGAGCCAGCAGCAACCCCAGGTCAACATAGCCGCGCGTGAGCACGATATCGTGGAAGTCAAAGCGCGTGATATCGAAGAACTCTTCGATGAGCGCATCAAGCCGGTGCGCCTTGTCGAGAGCCACGCCCGTAAAGCGCGCACGTTGCTCAACCGGCAGCTCAGGAGCCTCTTGCAGCAGCGAAAGATAGCCCACCACGCTGGCAAGCGGGGTGCGTAGGTCATGTGCCAAGTACGTGACCAGATCGTCCTTGCGATGCGACTCGTCACGCAGAGCTTGCTGCACCTTGCGCTCACGGTCACGCACGCGGTTAAGGGCGCCCTCGACCTCCAAGAAGTCGCCGTCGATGTTGTCCCAGGTGTCGGGGTGATCGATCAGGCGATCTTGAATACGAGCGGCCAGCACACAATCGGCATGCTGCTCGCCCTGTTCGTAGCCCTGGTAGTACAGGGCGCGGCCACACAAGAACAGCACGCACGCGGCAAGCGCCAGCACAAAGCCAAGCATGTTGAATACAAAGCCGGCATCGAACAGCACCGGCCCTTCGATGCCGCCGAGCGCCATGGCGCCAATCGCCAACGTCATGGCCCACGCGGCGCCGCCAATCACCATGCAGCGGCGCACGATCTCAAATCGATCGATCAGCAAAAAGCCGACAAGCAGCACCGCCAAGATTCCAGCGATGTTATCGATGCCAATCAGCAGCAGGCTCAGCAAAAAGAGCAGCACCGTTGCAAGCGCGCGGTTGTCGACGACTGACCTCACGTATTCAAAGAGTCGATCGGGCACCTCGAACGCTTGCCTATCGTCTTTTGTCATATCAAGATCCTCACAAGCGAAAAGCGTTATTCGATGATGTAGCCGACGCCCCAGACGTTTTTGATAAAGCGCGGCTTTTGTGCGTCGTCGCCGATCTTTTCGCGCAAATGGCGAATGTGCACCATCACCGTATTGTTGGAGCCGGGCATAAAGTCCTCGTTCCATACCGCGCGGAACAGGTCCTCCACGGCCACCACGCTGCCGCGATGCTCGACCAGATACAGCAAGATTGAATACTCGGTGGGTGTGAGGCGTACCGGTGAACCGTCCACCGTTACGGAACGAGCATCGCGGTTGATCTCCAAGCCGTCGAGCTGAATGGTCGGCGACTCGGCCGCCTGTGCACGGCTACCGTAGCTGGTGTAGCGGCGAAGCTGAGCGTGCACGCGCGCGATGAGCTCCAGCGGACGGAACGGCTTAACCACGTAATCGTCCGCGCCAAGCGAAAGGCCCTCGATCTTGTCTTGCTGGGCATCGCGCGCCGTCAGCATGATCACGGGATAGGTATGGCTGGAACGGATCGTACGCAGCAGCTCAAACCCATCGATATCGGGCAGCATGACATCCAGCAGCGCCAGATCGAACTCCTGCTCCAAGATTGCCTTGGCGGCATCGGCCCCGCTATAGGCAATCTGGACATCAAAGCCCTCTTTTGTAAGGTAGATACCAACCAAGTCGGCGATGGCCTTCTCGTCATCAACTACCAAAATGCGCTCGTTCATGCGTGCTCCTCTCGCGCTCCATTATGCCCGGGGCGACGCATGCCACACACAACAAGCGTGGGTGATTAAGTCGGCCTTAAGCACCCTTGCGCCCGTTCGGGCGCGGATGTGGGCCACGCACGCACGCGATGATCGCCGACGCCGGCAAACGATATACTCTAGTTCCAGAAGAGACCATCCCGTCGAAAGCGAAATCCGTGAAGTCCCTCACCTCTTTTGCAAAGCGCTCAGCCCAGCTTGCCGCCAGCTTTGTCTGCGCTATCGCCCTTGCCGCTGGCGCGCCCACCGTCGCCGGCGCCCAAGTGCTCACGACCGACAATGTT
>OHPQ01000808.1_pt1 | contig 10568 bp, 9 predicted proteins | sample 1577821 | NCBI WGS metagenome assembly OHPQ01 (sample SAMEA3879509, study PRJEB24766) | human gut metagenome | biome: human-associated habitat; feature: feces | place: USA | collected 1985/1987 | reverse complement strand
CCCTCGAGTTTGTCGCCGTCAAACCAGCCCATGTCCTCGACGAGCAACATTTGTTTGGCGGGGCTTGAATGAAATTGTGCGCTGGTAAAACTGTGCTCTCCCGCCCTAAGCTCCTCTAGTGATATGTTGCACCAGAGTGATGAGCCCGAATCGAAGATAGGGGCAGGTCTGCAGGCTAGCGTGTTTACGTTTCGCACAAGGCCAAAGTTACGCCAATGACGATCGTAGTTGGCGATGATGTCGTCGCACTCGATCATGCGGTCAAGGGCGTCTTTTATATCCGTCGCTCCAAGCTCCTCGCAGTTTGCTACATACCGTTCGTAATCGGTTAGTCGCTTGTCTGCATTTGCATGCTGGTTTACATAGAACGCAGGGACATACTCTTCTTCATCAGTTAAGAAGACATCGCATATGCTCAGGGCGGAAGTGCCCGTGCCCTCGAGCGAGTAAGGCACATAATCGCAAGCGTTTAGGATGCGACGGTGAAGTGCAGTCGCCACCAGCTCGTTATAAGGTTCCTGGTTTAGATGTGCACCTGCCTTGTGGAGGATTCGACGGTCATCCTCGCATGTCCAGTACTTTTGAAGATTGCCGTCCGAGGTGTTATCGGGCTTTGCGGCAGCTGCCTTGCCCTCTGGGGCGAAGGGCGCGATGCTGAGAGAGACGTCGTCAAAAGCATTATTGAAGAAATTGATATCTTCCCACGCGAGACCGGAGTCTTGGGGCCTTATCCAATACTGGTCGGATAAGGAGAGACCAAGATTTCGCTGTACGAGTTCATCGGGAACATCGACTGCGGCTTCTGCAAGCAGGGAGGCTAGCCCAATGCGTGCGAGCGGGATACCGCGGCCGCGCCACCAGATGCGGAAGGAGTCGAGCGATATGGGGCTATTAGGGCCAAATACTCCAATAGGGGCGTGGGCGTAATCGACGTCGGCGCCGATGTGGGTGAAGTCTTTTCGCGATGTGCTGTAGACCAGCTGAGCGACCTCGTGCGTGCGATTCATGAGGGTGAACGCGATCTCGCTCTTACCGTAGCCGCGGCGGGGACGTCCCCCCGTTTTGGTCACGGAGCGGAGTCGCGTGTCGACGCTGTCTTTGTCGATGAGCCATACACCAGAAGCCTTGCGGGCCTCAAGTGCTTCGTTTTTTATGAACTATTCGTTCTGACGAATGGTTTTGAGATTGAGGGCGAACCGACAGAAATGAACGGGCCTGGTACCTGTTGTTGCTGGATTTTGCATATTTGTATAACGCCGTGTGGCCTGTTGCGCCCCGTCCGTAATTCCTTTATTCTTAACAGGCTTCGCGCGAAAGCGCCAAGTGTGCCAGTGTGGCGCAACGGTAGCGCAACTGATTTGTAATCAGTGGGTTGCAGGTTCGATTCCTGTCACTGGCTCCATGAGAGTTTCGGGCTCTGTCTCCAATTGGGACAGGGCCCGTTTCTATTTAGGTGGTGCGCCATCGGGTTAGCGCCCATCCCGTTTTTGGTTTGTCTCGTCCTCCAGTTTGTCTAAATCTGTAACACCAAGACCGATATTTGGCATCTAACTGTTACAGATTGAGATGAAACTTAGGGTGTTTTAGGAATATCTTGATCTGTAACATGTAGAAGCGGAATAGGCCTCTTGCTGTTACAGATCGAGACAAGGGCGGGTGCGGACCTGGATGTCCTGCTCGAGCGTGGATTTCTGGACACGCGAGCGAAGAAAATCTCCCGACCGGAGAACGAGCGTGGATAATTAACTTGGATAGGGAGCTAAGGTAAACACCGATTGTCTATCGACGGCTTTAGAAACAACGACCCCGATTTCATTGTGGAATCGGGGTCGTTTGTGCCTCAGGAATCCGAATGGATTAATCGAGCTCCTAAGGGACTTCTTGGGTTCTTGCTAATGGTCTGCCGAGGATGTCCCCAATGCAAACAGCGGGCATCTACTCAATATAGCTGGGGTTCTTCTTGATGATTACGCGTGCAGCGATGAAAGAGACGACGATGGCGATGATGGCGACAACGCATGCCAGCACGAAGTTGCCCATGGACCCATCGGGAGCGATAAAGATGAGTGCCGAAAGAAGGCCGGGGCATGCTCCCGCAACATACTCTTTCAGAACAAAGATGCCTGCAGGGAGTCCAGCGCAGAGCGCGCCGATTGCCGTGCCGACAAGCAGGCGGGGACGCTCGATGAGGCAACCGTAGAACGCGGGCTCGGTTACGCCACAGAGTGCGGTAACGGCAACCGTGGTGACCATACCCCTCTTCTCCTTGTTTCCCTTCATGGCAGTTGCCAGGGCGAGGCTCGTGCCGCCAATGCAGAGGTTCGAGATGAATCCAAAGATAATGGGTGCCCAACCGAGCTGCGCCAGGCTCGTAACTTCGATTGCGATGTAAGCCTTATCGAGACCGAGCATGACGAAATAGGGGTTAAGGGCTGCAAGGATTGGAGTAGCGATAAATGCCACGTTGTCCATAAGCCACGTGACGGCATCACTCAGCGCGTAGCCCATCATGCTGCCGGCGGGGCCAAGGATAATCAGCTCGACGGGCACGACAATGATCATGGTGAGCAGCGGCTTCAAGAACAGTTTGGTAATGTCGGGGATGATTTTCTGAAGGCTGCGGTCGACAAAGTACATGAACACAACGCCCAGTACGATGGGCACTACCGTACTCGAATAGTCGTTCGTCGGGATGGGGATACCAAGAAAGTCGAGACCCTCGGCACCGCTAATGGACGAGCTGATCATGATCGCGCCCAGCAATGCGCCCATGATGGGCTGCATCTTCATGACGGCTGCGAGCTGATAACCAAGATAAACGGGCAAGAAGCTAAACGAAGCGCTAAAGATCGCCAACAGGACCTGGGCGGTTCCGCTATCGGTGCTCAATCCGCAATAATTGACCAGGAGATTCTTGATCGAAAGAATGAGTCCGCCAACGATGAGCGCCGGGACGATGGGCATGAATACCTGTGCAGAGACGTTCCCGAATTTCTCAATCAAGCCCATGGCGGTGTTACCGCTTTTAATGCCTTCTGCAAGGTCTTTGGCGGTTTGGGCATCGTCGGCAACCGTGCCACCGCCGACTTCGATTCCCGCGAAGTCGAGGAAGTCGTTGTAAGCCTCGGTGACGTTGGGGCCGATGATCACCTGAAGCTGGCCACCGCTGACTACTGCCCCGAGCGCCTGATCGGCCGATTTGGCGAGCTGGAGATCGATGATCGAGGTGTCTCGTGCGTCGATGCGAAGGCGCGTCGCACAATGAGTTACCGATGTAATGTTCTCTTTGCCGCCAACAGCCTTTAGGACTGTTTCGGACATTGCCTGATATTTCATCTCTTTCTCCTAACCTTCCTGCTCCTGATACTTCGAGATAAGGTCTCGGTACCAATACCAGCTCTTTTTGGGGGTGCGCTCCAGATTGTTCTCGAAGTCGATATGGACAAGTCCGTATCGTTTTTCGTAGCCGTTGATCCAGCTATACAGATCCATCGTCGACCAGAGGTAGTAACCCTCAACGCGCGCGCCGTCGCGCTTAGCCCTCATCATGTGCTCGATGAACTGGCCCAGAAGCTCGATGCGGTCATCATCGTGGATCATTCCGTCTGTGTCTGGTTGCTCATAGGCGCCATGTCCGTTTTCCGTAATAAAGATGCGGGGCGCGTCATAGCGCTCGTGGACATCCATGATGGTTGAATACATGCAACTTGGGAGTATTTCGCTTCGACCCTTTTGCTCGAACTGCCCCTATTGTTCGCCGAAACGGCAAGCTCTCCACCGTGCCAGTCGGTTACATACTCTCGGCAATACACGTTGAGTCCAATAAAATCGACTTTACCGTCTCTGAATTCTTTTACGTCATTTGGGGATCGATAGAGCGAGACGCCAAGTTTTTCAAGGATTTCGTCCATTTCTGGCGGCAGTTGACCCTGAAGCGCTGGTGCCAGAATCATGCGATTGGCGAAAAAGTCTGCGTATCGAAATACGTCATCAGGGTGCTCGGTTGCCGGGTCGAGTTCGACAACGCCGCCATCGTGGACGGCGCCGATGATGCCGTCGTAGCCCATTTGACGATATGCTCGGACTGCGAGTGCGCTTGCGCGCATCAGGTTGTACTGAAACTGCATGTACGACTGAACATCGAGCGATCGATTGGGGGGATAGTTGCCCAACATGTTTACGCAGTAGCTGTAGAAATGCGGCTCGTTAACGGTAGCCCAGATTTTGACGCGGTCTCCAAAGCGCTCAAAGCAAATCTTGGCGTATTTGCAGAACCACTCTGCCATGTCGTTGTTCAGCCATCCGCCTTTGCAAGCAAGCGTGAATGGCAGATCGTAATGGAACAGCGTAACGTTGGGCTCTATGCCATTTTCGAGGCAGCAATCAATGACCCGATTATAAAAATCGATACCCTCTTCATTCACTTCGCCGATACCCGTGGGGATGATTCGACTCCATGAAAGAGAGAAGCGATAGGTGTTTTGTCCGCCTTCTTTCATCATGCGGATATCTTCTTCATAGCGATGGTAGAAGTCGCAAGATACATCACCGTCAACATGGTTGATGTTCTTATTGCTTGTGTGGCTAAAGAAATCCCACTCACCAAGGCCTTTGCCGTCTTCGTTCCAGGCACCCTCGCACTGATAAGACGCCGTGGCGGAACCCCAGAGAAACGGCATGTTGTTCACGTTGCTCATGAATCCCCTTTCCATCACTCAACACGGTGGATACGTGTGGCGGAATTATGATTAAGATGACGTCAACTGATTTGAATCATAGGAGAACGACCAAAGCTGTTTGATTCAATAAATGAACCATGATTTCGAGGAGAGCGGAAAGAGGGATCACATGAATATCAATGACTTCGATGTGCTCAATCGCATTAGCTCCATCATCAACAGCGAGTTTGGGTCAAACGATGCCGCCATCGCTCGATATCTCATCGCTCACATTAGGCGTTCGAGCGAAATCAATGTTGCCGCAATAACCCGCGATGCATTCGTGACTCGTTCCGCTGTTCGCGTTTCTGCAATCGATTGGGCTACCAGTCTCTTAGCGATTTGAAAGAATCATTTACTCAGTCAGTCTTTCCAAGCGACTTAAGCCATCGAGAGGAGGAATTTGGCTACGAGGAGTACAGGGCAGAGCTCGACGTTCGCATGATCGAGATGTTCGCTGAGGTTGAAAGCGGCGTGTCCGATATCGCTATTAAGCATCTTGTCGACGAAATTGATGGCCATAAAAACGTTGAAATCTGGTGCACCAATAATGTGAGCGCCAATCTCGTACGATTTCAGCAGGAAATGTTTTATGCGGGCAAGATAGTTCGCATAGTTGCTGGGGCTAACGTCGCGGAATTGAAAAACATGGGAGACGCTTCGCAGTCATTGATAATTCTCGTATCGGTCTCCGGGCTATTTGCGTCACAGGCGCGTGAGTATCTTGATTGCCGTTCGGGCAGGAAGATTCTAATTACTGCGTTTAGCAACGATGACAAATCGAGGTCTTTTGACCGTGTATATCGTCTTGGTAATGCGGGAAACGGAATTGACCGACTCGGCGTTTATTCGAAATACGCCATGACTTATTTTTTCGACTTGCTATCGTCGTGTTACTTGAGTCGCTACCCCTGCACCAAGGGGGAGCCGCTCTATGGGTCTACTTTGGCCTGGCCCGAGTAGTTGCGGCTTTACAGTTCTCTCGCCTGGAGAATGAACGTGGATAATCTGCCACTTTGGCCTTAGAGCCGCGCTAAAAGTGGGAGATAATCCACGCTCGATCGTGGCGTGGAAGCCCCGATCTCGACCTATATATAGGTGCAAATAAGCTGGTATCGAAGTTCGATACTGAAGGTGTACTCCACTACAGCAAAGTGTTACCTTGGGAAACGTCACCTCAGTATCCAAAACCACTGTCCTTCATATCCAAACTCAATAAAACCGCAGGTCACGGCTATATAGATACGCCCGGCACCGTGTATCTAGAGGTTTTCGTTGACAGCCCCCAAGGTGGCATCGTATTATCTTCTTCGTTCGCGGGGGCGGCGGTCCAAAAGACCAAAGGACCTGCGGATACTTGAACGATTGGGAGTTTGCCCGAGTGGTTAATGGGGACGGGCTGTAAACCCGTTGGCTCTGCCTACATAGGTTCGAATCCTATAGCTCCCACCCGTCAAGTGCCTGTATAGCTCAGTCGGTAGAGCACTTCGTTGGTAACGAAGAGGTCACCAGTTCAAGTCTGGTTGCAGGCTCCATCCGGCGGTGTAGCTCAGTTGGTTAGAGCACACGGTTCATACCCGTGGCGTCACTGGTTCGAATCCAGTCACCGCTACCATAGGTAACACGGTGGCTTCTCAATAGTATGTTGAGAGGCCACTATGGTATAAAGGCAAAGTCCCGTCCGGGGACGACCTGTTAAGAGGAGGGCTTTATGGCCAAAGAGAAGTTTGAGCGCACTAAGCCGCATGTTAACATCGGCACCATTGGTCACGTCGACCACGGCAAGACCACGCTGACCGCTGCCATCACCAAGGTTCTCTCCGAGACCGAGGGCTGCAAGGCTGACTTCACTGCGTTCGAGAACATCGACAAGGCTCCCGAGGAGCGCGAGCGCGGCATTACGATTTCCGTCTCCCACGTTGAGTACGAGACCGCTGCCCGTCACTACGCTCACGTTGACTGCCCGGGCCACGCTGACTACGTCAAGAACATGATCTCCGGTGCTGCTCAGATGGACGGCGCTATCCTAGTCATCGCCGCTACCGACGGCCCCATGGCTCAGACTCGCGAGCACATCCTGCTCGCCCGTCAGGTCGGCGTTCCCTACATCGTCGTCTTCTTGAACAAGTGCGACATGGTCGACGATGACGAGCTCATCGACCTCGTCGAGATGGAGACCCGTGAGCTCCTCTCCGAGTACGATTTCCCCGGCGACGACATCCCCGTCATCCGTGGTTCCGCTCTGGGCGCTCTCGAGGGCGACGCCAAGTGGATGGACGCTATCCGCGAGCTCATGAAGGCCGTCGACGAGTACATCCCGACGCCTGCTCGTAACAACGACCTCCCCTTCCTGATGGCCGTTGAGGACGTTATGACCATCTCTGGCCGTGGTACCGTTGCTACCGGCCGTGTCGAGCGCGGTGAGCTCAAGCTCAACGAGCCCGTCGAGATCGTCGGCATCAAGGATACCCAGAACACCGTCGTTACCGGTATCGAGATGTTCCGTAAGTCCATGGACTTCTGCGAGGCTGGCGACAACGTCGGTCTGCTGCTCCGCGGCATCAAGCGCGAGGACATCGAGCGCGGCCAGGTTCTCTGCAAGCCCGGTTCGGTTACCCCGCACACCAAGTTCACCGGCGAGATCTACGTTCTGACCAAGGAGGAGGGCGGCCGTCACACCCCGTTCTTCGATGGTTATCGTCCTCAGTTCTACTTCCGTACCACCGACGTTACCGGTACGGTCAAGCTCCCCGAGGGCACCGAGATGGCTATGCCTGGTGACCACATCACCATCGAGGGCGACCTCATCCACCCGATCGCCATGGAGGAGGGCCTGCGCTTCGCTATCCGCGAGGGTGGCCACACCGTCGGTTCGGGCATCGTCTCCACGATCATTGAGTAAATTAGCTCTTTGATATAGCTGACTTAGAGAACCCGGCACTTATATGGGTGCCGGGTTCTTTTCTGCAATGGATATTGAGCCGTTGCTGGTGTCGAGAGGATCGATAATGGTCCTGGATGCACCGTCGATTAGCTCTCGATGGCTTCATTGATGTGTTCCAAATATGAATGGATCCACCGAGAACCAATTGATTCGAGGTTTTCATTGACAGCACTTACATAGAGCTGATAAAGTACCATCTCGTGCCCGTACGGGGCGGAAATGAAAGGTTCAGGATACATGCGTACTCTAGTTACTCTTGCGTGCACTGAGTGCAAGCGCCGCAACTATACGACCACCAAGAACAAGTCCACCATGCCTGATCGTATGGAGATTAAGAAGTATTGCCCCTGGTGCCGTCACCACACGCTGCACAAAGAGACTCGCTAGTCTCTAGTCACATACGCCAGTAGTTCAATTGGTAGAGCATCGGTCTCCAAAACCGAGTGTTGAGGGTTCGAGTCCTTCCTGGCGTGCCAGTCATTATTCCGTAAGCTCCCATTTGGGGGCTTACGGTTTACTCATGTATAAGCGCATTGCGCGGAGGTAACCCAAATGGCCAACAAGAAGAACAAGAAGAAGGCCCAGCAGCAGGCGTCTGCCAACAACGTTGCCGCCAACTCCAAGGTTGAGGCCAAGAAGGCCGTTGCCAAGAAGAACGAGAAGGCTGCGAAGTCCAAGAAGAACGAGAAGCCTGGTTTCTTCGCCCGCACCAAGAAGTATTTCGCTTCGGTCAAGTCCGAGATGAAGCGTGTCACGTGGCCCGATAAGAAGGAGCTCGTGAACTACTCGGTCGTCGTTTGCGCTTCTTTGGTCGTCGTCGGCGTCGTCATCGCTCTGCTCGATGCTGGCTTTGGCGAGGCTCTTGCTCTGTTCTCTGGATTGAGGGGCTAAACCATGTCTAAGCGTTGGTACGTCGTTCACACTTACTCCGGATACGAGAACCGCGTAAAGTCTGATCTCGAGCATCGTATCGAGACCATGGGCATGCAGGACCGTATCTTTGATATCGAGATTCCTATGGAGCGCGTCACCGAGATCAAAGAGGGTGGCAAGCGCGAGACCAAGGATTCCAAGATTTTCCCGGGTTATGTCCTGGTTCGCATGGAGATGGATGACGATGCTTGGACGTGTGTTCGCAACACGCCTGGCGTCACCGGTTTCCTGGGCGGCAATGGCAAGCCCGCTCCGCTTTCCCGCGACGAGTACAATAAGATGACTCGTCGTCCCGGTAAGGGCGATTCGCCCAAGCGTACGTCGGTTGATATTGAGGTCGGTACGTCCGTCCGCGTCACCGATGGCCCGCTTACCGACTTTGATGGCAAGGTTTCCGAGGTTAACACCGAGGCAGGCAAGCTTAAGGTCACGCTGATGATCTTTGGTCGCGAGACGCCGGTCGAGCTCGACTTTAACCAGGTCGCTGTCATCGCTTAAGTTTTCGTCCGTTCGCGCGAGCGTGCTTCTTCTGTGACTGCTCATCTCAGGAGTGCTTCTAACACGTGCGTGCTTACGATATAGCAAGTACTTCACACTCGTGATTCGAAAGGAATGACCATGGCTGAGAAGAAGGTTGCCAACGTCATTAAGCTCCAGATTCCTGCTGGTGCAGCAAACCCCGCTCCTCCCGTCGGCCCCGCCCTGGGCGCTGCTGGCGTGAACATCATGCAGTTCTGCCAGGCCTTTAACGCCGAGACGCAGGACAAGAAGGGCGACATCATCCCCGTTGAGATCACTGTCTACGAGGATAAGTCCTTCTCCTTCATCACCAAGACCCCGCCGGCGGCTCACCTCATCAAGAAGGAGCTGAACCTCAAGTCTGGTTCCGCTAAGCCCCAGGCCGACAAGGTTGGTCAGCTCTCCCAGGAGCAGCTCACCAAGATTGCTGAGATCAAGATGCCGGACCTCAATGCCAACGACATTGACGCCGCCAAGAAGATCATCGCCGGTACCGCCCGTTCCATGGGCGTCACCATCGCTGAGTAGCGATTTCTTATGGTAACGACGGGTGCTCCGACCGGGGCGCCCGTTAAATGTGTGCAATAGGGCACACGATACGATGTGGGAGGGCTCACGCCCGTTTAACCACAGGAGGTAATACACATGGCTAAGCATGGTAAGAGCTATAACGCTGCTGCCGAGAAGATCGACCGCGCCACGCTCTACACCCCCCTTCAGGCTGCCAAGCTCCTCAAGGAGCTCGACACCGCCAAGTTCGACGAGACCGTCGAGGCCCACTTCCGTTTGGGCATCGATACTCGTAAGGCTGACCAGAACATCCGTGGTTCCATCTCCCTGCCCCACGGCACCGGCAAGACCGTTCGTGTTGCCGTCTTCGCCGAGGGCGAGAAGGCCCGCGAGGCCGAGGCTGCCGGCGCCGACATCATCGGTTCCGACGAGCTCGTCGCCCAGATTCAGAAGGGCGAGATCAACTTCGACGCCGCTATCGCTACGCCGAACATGATGGCCAAGGTTGGCCGCATCGGTAAGATCCTTGGTCCCCGTGGCCTCATGCCGAACCCCAAGCTCGGCACCGTGACCATGGACGTCGCCAAGATGGTCTCCGAGCTCAAGGCTGGCCGCGTTGAGTACCGCGCTGACCGCTATGGCATCTGCCACGTGCCCCTGGGCAAGAAGTCCTTCTCTGAGCAGCAGCTCGTCGAGAACTACGCTGCCCTGTACACCGAGATTCTGCGCGTCAAGCCCTCTTCTGCTAAGGGCAAGTACGTCAAGTCCATCTCCGTGTCTTCCACCATGGGCCCTGGCGTCAAGGTCGATCCCGCTGTCCAGCGTGACTTCCTGGCTGAGTAACTAACAGTTACTGTCTGAGCAAAGCAAGCATTGCTAAAGAAACCCGGTTCTGCCTCGTGCAGGACCGGGTTTCTTGCTATCTCGGGCCAAAACCACCACAA
>OHPQ01000803.1_pt1 | contig 10632 bp, 10 predicted proteins | sample 1577821 | NCBI WGS metagenome assembly OHPQ01 (sample SAMEA3879509, study PRJEB24766) | human gut metagenome | biome: human-associated habitat; feature: feces | place: USA | collected 1985/1987 | reverse complement strand
GTATAGCTCGAGCAATTCCTCCCGCGTGGTCGGCGTGGCGGGCAACCGCTCGTCGCCCACGCAGCGGATGGGGTCATCGTTATAGTCATGCGTTGCGGTGATGAGGATGACGCGCTTGCCAGCCTCCCTGAGGCGGTTGAGCTTTGGGATCAGCTCGAGATGGCTCTCCTTCTCACCGTCACAGCTCACGTCACCCCCGACGAGGATGATATCGATATCGCTTTGCAGCAGCCAGTCCACCGCGGCATCAATGATCGCCCCTGTTTCAGCCAGGCATTTCTGGTCGCTTTGGCTGCGCCATTCATAGGCGGGGCCGGTTGTGCCGAGGCTCTTTGCATAGTGATGCAGGTCTGTTATCAGGTGAAATTTCAGTAGTTCTCCCATCGTGAAGTACCCTGCCTTTCTTTACGGTCCTTTTTTATTCTTTATCTGGAAGCGGCCCCGTCCAGCCGCATGTTTCCCGTGGTGGCCTGGGCGAGCAGGGTAGGGGTCAGCAGCACTTTCTGCACCGCCGGCTCAGAATTGCTCTCAATTTCGTCGAGCAGAAGGTGCGTGGCCGTTTCCCCCATGCGCTGGCGGTCCTGCCGAATGGTGGTCAGCCGGATCTGCGCGAGCGATGCGTAGGAAATACCGTCAAAACCCGCGATGCAAAGCTCCTGTGGCACCCGGATGCCCGTCTCCTGCGCATATTGCAGCGCGCCGAGGGCGATCACATCATTGCCGCAAAAGAGCGCGTCCGGCCGTTCCTCGGCTTCCGGAAGCGTGAGCAGCTCTTTCGCTAGGGCATATCCGCTTTCGCTGGTGAAGGGGCCATGGCGTACGAGGCGGTCATCCGGCGCAAGCCCATCTTCCAGCAGCGCCCGGGTGTAACCCTCCAGCCGCTGGAGGTTGGAGCGCGAATCCGGCAGGCCGCCCAAAAAGGCGATGCGCCTGCACCCGCAATCCAGCAGATGGCGCGTCATTAGATAGCCGCCGTAGTCATGATCCGTATCCACGCAGCTCACCACCTTCGAGCCACTGTAATGCAGCAGCACAGCAGGCAGGCCGAGGTCTTCATAGGCTGCGCCATCCACTGTATCCTGCACCGGCTTTAGGATGATCCCATCCACCCGCTGTTCCCGCATGAGCTGGAGCTGGCGCTCCTGCGCGCGCGGCTCCCAATCCGTGTTGGAGAGGATCGTCTGATACCCGGCGCGCTCCGCCGTATGGATCACGGCCAGCGCAATATCGGAGAAGAAGGGGTTGGAGATATCCGGCAGGATCAGGCCGAGCGTTTTGGAGCGCTGGTTGACGAGGTTGCGCGCAATGCCATTGGGTAAGTAGTTGAGCTTTTTGGCAACCGCCAGGATGCGCTGCGCCGTTTTGACGCTCACGCCGCGGCTGCCGCTGAGCGCACGGGATACGCTGGCATAGGATACGCCGGCCTCCCGCGCAATGTCCTTAATGGTAACGCTCATCGGTAGGATCATACCTTTCTCTGACAGTCATAGTTTTTTTGTGGTGTTGGCCATGGCCTTTCTGCAAAAGGCCGAGCCAAGTTTCGGCCGGCCTTTTTGGCCGGAAAGCATAAAGTCTCCGGTACAATGCAATCGTTTGCGTGCGTCCTATTATAACAGGTTTTTCACTGAAATTCTATGTCGGATTATTAAAATCCGAGCGAAATTTTACAAAAAAGGGCGCAAAACGCGCCCTCTCTGAAAAAGGATCAGGATTCCAGCCCTGTTTCCGTAACAAAGCTGTTTTCAACCGTGATCACCGTATAATATTGCGGGCCAAGCTCGTTTACCAGTTCGTTTACCCGCCGGTAGATCTCGCTTTTTTTCATCTTGCAATTGTGCGGGATGACAAGGTCAAAAATCAGGTTGGTGTGCGTCGGCCCCTCCACCATGCAGAAATCATGGATCGTAAAGCGGGGGTCGATCTCCCTTGCAATCTCAGAGAGCTGAAGCCGCAGGCGGTTGATCTGCTCATCGTCCACTACAATCGGATCCATATGGATGACCATGTCTATGTGGAATTTTTTCTTGATTTCCCGTTCGATCAGGTCAATGGTGTCGTGGCTTTTCATGATATCCTCGTTGGAGGGGACTTCCGCGTGAGCGGAAGCGAAAATGCGGTTTGGCCCGTAGTTGTGAACGATCAGGTCGTGCACGCCGACCACGCCGTCGAAGGAGAGAATCTCGCTCTCCAGTTCCTTGACGAGCTTGGGATCCGGCGCCTGGCCCAGCAGGCTTCCCACGGTGTCGCGAACGATCTGGATGCCGGTATAGAAGATGAAAAGGGCGACGACAATGCCCATATAGCCACCGCGCCGACGGCGGGGGAATCAATCCGCTTGCCGAGCTGATGGTTAAATATCGCCATCCAGATCTTCACACCGATGGATAAAAGCAGCACGATCAGCGCGGGCACGCTGAAGGCGAGCGCTTCCGGATGCATGATTTTATCAATGGAGGAGCGCACCAGTTCAAAGCCCATCATCAGGATCAGGAAGGCGACCCCCAGCGCGGCGATATATTCAATCCGGCCGTGGCCGAAGGGGTGCTCATCATCCGCCGGGCGGTTGGCAGCCTTGAAGCTGAAAAGCGTCACGGCAGAGGAGCCCGCGTCTGAGAGGTTGTTGACTGCATCCGCCGTGATGGCGATGCTGTTGGTGAGCGAGCCGATCAAAAATTTTGCAATGGTCAGCAAAAGGTTGCAGGCAATCCCCACCGCGCCGCTGAGAACGCCATAGCGTACGCGCACAGCGGGGTTTTCCGTGTTGCCCGCATCCTTGATAAAGAGCTTGATCAGTAGTTTTGTCATTGTATCCATCCCCGTGTATGTTCGAAGTTTATATAGAAGGGATTATAACACGGCGGAGAAGAACTTACAATTTTTTGGCGGGATGTTATGGGGCGATAACATGAAAAGGGCGGGGAAGAAGGGCGTTTGCCCCGCTTCCCCGCCGGAGATCGAGAATTTATAATTTGAATTGCTTACGCTGCTTTCGGCTCTGGCTTTGGGTATTTCACCATGGCGACGATGAGCCAGATAAACGTTGCAAGCGCGATTACTGCATAAATACAAAGAATAATATACCATAATGTAGGCGAGGCATTATTATACCAGGAGCTGTGAATTTGAGATGATATCATCGTAGTAGTAAGTGTGTTAATCGTTCCAGTAAATAACAGACCCAATTTTGTCCAAACATGGCACTCTTTCCGATAAAAAACGAGATAAACGATTGCATTGAAGTTTAATATTGCAAGGGAGAGAAAAATAGGCCCTATCATGGCGTCCTGATCAAAATACAATCGTAATTGGAGCAAATCGTCAATGAACCATGTTATTGCGTCAGACCAATATAAATTTAAGAGGAACAAATAAAGTAACATAGGCAATGATAGGATAGCGGAGACTAAAAAAAAGATTTTTTTTGTCTTATAAGTCATGTTATCATCTCCGATATTAATAAAGAGGAAGACCAGACGCATAGGCAAATCTATACAATAGGAATGCAGAAAAGGCAATAGAATTCGGCACCGTAATTCGCGCAACGCTATCCCAACTGGAGTTATTTAAGACATTGTTTACCTGATTTCTATAATTATATGCGACCAAAGCAGTTTGTTCTACAAGATAACCGGGACTACGCAATGCAGCGTTTGCATAAGTCAGATTTGCTGACGAATGAAAATTATGTCCTTTTGCACTTGAAATTAGATTTGTATAGATGTCTATGCGATTATCAACGTATTTTTCGAATTGACCGTGCGTTACATTTAGTGCTGTTATATTGGCTGCGTGATGGGGTTCTCCTGCATCTTGTAGATAATGAAGAGCACGCCCGATTTCTTCATAGGCTTTTGTACGATTACCCGTTTTGACCATTGAAACAGCACTATAATAATGATCTTCACAGTTTGTTAATGCAGTATTAGTAGTTGATCCAAGATAATTATCGTGATTAATTGCGTGATAAAAATGGCCTGCAAAAGCGAAACCTATTTCGTCATCATCTGGCTTAAGTGAGGCTAAAGAAATTAATAGACAAATCGTCAAGACCTCTACAGCATTTGTTGAAAAAATGCCCATATCATTTGCAAGAACATTAAGCGCTTGAGCCGTAATCATTTCGTGAGAGCCCGTGCAATCTGCGGCTCCTGCTCTTCCTCCGCCATAATCGGGTCCGTCTCATAGGTGTCAAATGGATCATAAACCCGCTCAAAATCCCGCAGCAGAGCGCGGTATTCCTCCGCGGACATAGCTGCGATATCCTCCAGCGAATACTGGGAAAGGTCTAATGTGTCTTCCGGAGCAGCTGCGTAAACGGGAAGGAGAAAACTGAACGAACAAAAAATCAATAGCATCGTCAAGAATACGGAAATTGTTTTTTTCATAAAATGACGCTCCTTTTCCATTCTTAAAAATTCTTTCCCTTTTCTGTTTACGGAGCGCTAAACCATTGGAATCATCTCTTTCATGGCTATTCAGGGAATACATCCCATCCCTATTATAGCAAATTCGTTATCGAATGCAACAATTTCCATAAAAAAAATACAGAACTGAGCAAAAAATCAGTTCTGTATGTATCACGATCACGATAGGGAAGAATCCTGCCCTTCCCTCACGCCTCCCTGCTCACCACATGCACATCCAGCTGCTCATAGGGGATCGTGATCCCGTTTTCATCGAATTTCAGCTTCACCGTCTCCTGCAATTCATAGAAGAGCGTCCAATAGTCATCGCTGCGGCACCAGACGAGGCAGGCGATCTCAATCGCGTGCGCATCGTGCGCCTTCACGCCGATCACGGGCGCGGGATCATTCAATACCATGGCATTGTCCGTAACAATTTCGTTCAGGACCCGCTTTGCCAGGGAAATATCATCGTCATAGCCGATGCTGTAGGTCAGATCCAGCCTGCGTTTATTCTCGGCGGTGTAGTTGATGATGCTGTTGGAGGTCAGGTGGGAATTCGGGATAATGATGCGCTTGTTGTCGATCGTATTGAGCGTGGTGTTCATAAAGCCGATTTCCGCCACCTTGCCGGAAACAGCTTCCAGCTCAATAAAATCACCGCTTTTGAAGGGCTTGCTGATGAGGATTTGCAGGCCACTGGCAAACTGGGAGATGCTGTCCTTCAGGCCGATGCCCGCCGTCACGCCAGCCGCGCCCAGGGCGGTAATGAAGGAGCTGAGATTGATGCCCAGCGTGGAAAGGGCGGAGAGCACGATGCCGAATTTAATCACCAGCTCCACCACGTTGCGGATGAAGGGATGGACGGCTGGGTCAACGTTTTTCGCTGTCAGGCCTTTCACGAGCAGGTTCCCCGCAAGCTTTGCCAGCCAAAAGCCGACCGCGAGCGTAAGAATGGCGCCGACGAGATTCGGCAGGAAGCCCAATAGCTTATCCCAAAAATTTTCGCTGGTCCAGGTTTTGAGCTGCTCAAATAGATTCATTGAAATGCCTCCTGTATTTGATTTTCAAAACTGACGAAACTATTCTATCATTTCTGATTGCGGGAATGCAAGCAGGAGGCCCGGCAGGGCGGGGCGATGCCTTCTCAAATGGCTGATACCCTTTGTCCACCGAGGGGATGATATCCGGATTTTGAAATTTGATGGCTGTTTATCACCATATTGTTTTACTAGGACTCGGTGCTATAATAGGCTGCATAGAGTTCTTTCTGGCGATGATCGCGGCGCACTTCATCCGATTCGGCGCGGTGGAGTGGGATGCGGAGGTCTATCAATGGGGAATATGGCCATGAAAGAGCAGAATGCGAAGCTGGAAAACAGATCGTAGAAAAGAGGAGGAAAAGGGCATGCTGCGGCGAATTTTTAGCATGTTAATGGCTGTTATCAGCTGTATTTTATCACTGGTGGGGTGGAATGGGATGATTCAGGTGGAGGATGCGCATTATGAAATGGTAGACCAGGCGTTGATCAACCCCAATGCGGATGAGAGTGCCAAGGCGTTGTACCGCTTTTTGTTGGATTGCTATGGCAAGCGCGTGATCAGCGGGCAATATATCAACGAGTATGAGTATTTTTCCGCGCCGCAGTTCCGTGTGGATGAAAACGACCCCAATAGCCCTATGACCGTTTTCAAGGCGAATGAGCTTCAGGCGGTGCACAGCGTTACAAACGCATATCCGGCGATGATCGGGCTGGATCTTTCCGAAACAGAAACCGGCCGGAAATGCTATTCCGTCCAGCAGGCAATCGAATGGCATCAAGCTGGCGGAATCGTCACCTTCTGCTGGCACTGGATGGCGCCTTCCCAAACGGAGGGAAAGCGGCATTTTTACACAGAGCAAACGGATTTTAATCTCAAACAGGCGCTCGACAATCCCAACAGCCCGGAGTATCAGGGCCTGCTCCGCGATATTGACATCATCTCCAAAGAGATGAAAAAGTTGCAGGATGCGGGTGTGCCCGTCCTGTGGCGGCCGCTGCATGAGGCGAGCGGTGGATGGTTCTGGTGGGGCGCGAGCGGAGCGGAGGCTTATAAAGAACTGTGGAACCTAATGTATGACCGGATGACGAATGTGAATGGTCTGAACAATCTCATCTGGGTTTATAACGGACAGAATCCACGCTGGTATGTTGGGGACGACAAGTGTGATATCATTGGAGACGATCCCTACTATACCAATAGCAGCAGGATACTATATCGTTTCAATCAGGCCAATGCCAACCGCTTTAAAACTTGTTATAAGACCTCTCAGAATAAAATGATTGCCATGACGGAGAATGATTTCGTTCCCAATATCGATCGAATGTTCGAAAAAGGCACCAAATGGCTGACCTTTTGCACCTGGTGCCGTGAGTTTGTATGTGTGATAGATGAATCGACGGCATGGGGGGCGACCACGCCGGAATACAGCGAAAAATATGCCACCGCGAAAGAACTGCGTGAGGCTTATCAGGACGAGCGGGTAATCACACTTGACCAGCTGAGAGCAGACGGTGGATATTCACAGGCGGGCGACAGGTGAAAAATCTTCTCCCCTTTGTTACTTACCGTGAGAAAGATGAAAAAACAGTTTGCTCTATGGGCTTCTTTGTGGTAAAATGATACAAATCTCAGGCGAATAAGGGGGAGCTTTGCGCTTTGTGAGCATCAACGCCGCTCGAAATTTTAGCTGCGCCAAAACTGCACAAATCCGCGCTTGGGGCAAGAAAGGGAGAATCATAAAGATGAAGAAAAAACTCATTATTCTGTGCACAGTCATTCTGATTGTCGTCATGGAAGCGCTCTTTGCGCTCATCGGCGCCCTGATGCCCGGCCCGTTCCACGGCACGGTGACAGATGCCGCTACGGGCGAGCCGATTGCAAACGTAAGCGTTTCCGATGGTCGGAATGTGGTCAAAACGGATGAAAACGGCGCATATACCCTGCCGGGCTACAGCAAGAGTCGTTTTGTCACGGTAACAACGCCTGCGGGTTACTGGACGGAAAACTATTATATTCCGGTCACCAAGGATCGGGAAACCTATGACTTCCAGCTGGATAAGAGCGAGAAAACCGCACAGGAGGATCACTCCTTCCTGCAAATTTCCGATTCGGAGATCGGCGCAGGCGGAGTCGGCGCTTGGATCGAGCATGTCCGGGATACGGTGAAAAAAACCGATCCGGCCTTCCTTATCCACACGGGCGATATCTGCTATGAGGATGGCCTCAAGCAGCATATTAAGGATATGAATTCAGAGAATATGGGCGTTCCTGTGCGCTATGTGATCGGCAACCACGACTATGTCGCCGGGAAATATGGCGAGGCGCTCTTTGAGAGCATCTATGGCCCGGTGTGGTATTCGTTTGATGTGGGCAACGTCCACTATGTTGTCACACCCTTCCAGTCCGGCGCGGATTATGCCTCCGGCTACAACAAAAATGACCGTTGGAAGTGGCTGGAAAACGACTTGGCAAATGTAGAGCCCGGCATGAAGGTCGTTATGTTCAATCATACCAAAGCGCCGTCTGATGACTATGTGCTATCCTATGGCTTGAAAAAACTGGATTTAAAAGAGCATGACCTCATTGCCTGGGTGTATGGCCACTATCATTATAACTATATTACGGAAACGGACGGCGTGCTTAATATCAGCACCGGGAGGCCTGACTGCGGCGGCATCGATTCCTCCGCGGGCGGCTCCAGGCTCATCAACGTCACCGCAACCGGCCAGGTTTCCACCCGGATGTATTATTATGATTTTGAGAAACCGCAGGCTTCCGATGGGGCGAAATGGAGCGCGCAGCTGGAGGGGAACCTCCTGTTTGCCGATCCGCTTGCCGTTGGCAATCAGGTTTTTGCCGCCACGGTGGATGACGACTACCCCCGCACCTGCGGCGTTTACGGCCTGAATGCGGCGGATGGCTCGGTGAATTGGTTCTTTGAAACCATCAATTCCGTGAAAAACAAGCTGATTTATGCAGATGGAAAGATCGTCGCGCAGGATTGCGAGGGCACGGTTTATTGCCTGAATGCAAAAACAGGCGCTCTGCTTTGGCAGAAGAAGGTGGATCTCGGCGGATCGCTCGGCACTAGTTCCGGCCTGTGCGCGGATGGCGGTACCGTCTATGCCGGCTGCGCGGCCAGTATCACCGCGCTGGATATGGAAACAGGCGACACACGCTGGAACAACCGCCGCGGTAAAGGCGAAAATTCACCGGCCGAATTTGTGATCGCGGGCGATCATTTGATCGTCAGCTCCCATTGGGATGCGCTGGTGGCGCTCAATAAAAACACCGGCAAAAAGCTTTGGGAAAATAACGACAGCGACATCCGCTTCCGCAGCTCCACCCCGGCGGTGATTGATGCGAACACGCTCCTTGTGGCGGAGGACGACGCGGTGATGATCGTGGATAACGGCTCCGGAAAAATCACAAGCAAGACGAATTTCGATGGCTATAACTTTGCTTCCAGCGCCCAGCCGGTCATCTCCGGTAAGGTTGCCTATATTGCCACGGTGAATAAGGGTGTGCTTGCCTTTGATTTGGAGACGAAAACGATCCTTTGGGAGCGTGAGGTCGGCGGTGCGCTCGTTGGCACGGCTCCTTATGCGGGCGTTGGCTCTAAAACCGTAGAAGGCACGCCGATTCTTTCGAATGGCAAGCTGATCTTCGGCGCGTCAGATGGGTATCTCTATGCGATTGATCCGGCGAACGGAGCGGTTTTGAAGAAGCAGAATGTGGGCGCGCCGGTGTTTGGCAGTGTGGCGCTTTCCAATGGCAACCTAATTGTTGCAGATTTTGCGGGAAGGGTTACGAGCTTCTAATTTCGATCCCTCCTTGCGGAAAAGACTGCGCCCTGGCTTATCATGGCCAGGGCGCAGTTATTTGTTGATTTCATTTGATACCTGCAAAAAGCTTCGCCTTCGCGGCCTGGGCGCACAAGCGCGAATAGCGGCAATCATGCAGCTCACTTCATTTTTTCCCCAACGGCCAGCCAATACCCGTCCCCAAACGGGAAACTCGCAAATTGAACCCTATTTTGATTGGATTCCACCCTGCCGTCTGCCAGAAAAGAAAACGTGATTTGGCTCAGCGGCACGCTAATGCCTGTCCCCGTTAATTTCACATAACTTTCCTTGAGCGTCCACAACCTGTAAAACAGGCGGGCAGGGTCTTCACACTGTTCCAACAATTTTTGCTCCGCATCACTGCAAACCCGGCGCGCAACGTTCGGCTGGTACGCCCCGATTCGTTCAATATCGATTCCCACCGGCTGTTTAGAAACTGCGCATACCGCATAATCCCCGGAATGGCTGATATTAAAAAAGAGGTTTGTACAATCTTTTAAAACCGGCTTTCCATGCGTTTCCCGGCAGATTGGAACGTCGCGCAGGGGGCAGCGCAGCTCCCGTGCCAGCATGGCGCGGGCGAGTATCTCCCCGCTGAGGGAACGCTCCCGATCCTTGGGCCTTTGTCGCCTCAGGATTTCCTCCTGCCTTTTCCCAGGCAAACAGGAGAGCCAGCGCGTGCAAATAGCTTCATTGACGCCTTCTGTTAAGCGGACAGCCGCAATCTGCATCCGATATGCTCCTTTCCCTTCGTGATTTTTTGTTATGACAGCGCAGTATTAAAAAAGATGAAGCTGCTGAACCGCTTGTGGGCGCTTGAGCTCGGCGGCCGTGCCGTTTTCCAAATTGGCCGCCGGAATTTCGGCCAGGAACGGCGAAGGCTCGCTGTTTGTCAGCAAAATCAGTTCCTCCCTGGCGCGCGTCATGCCAACGAAGAAAAGCCTGCGTTCCTCCTGCACATCCGTGGGCCGGCCCGGCGCATCCAGCGGCAGCACCCTCTTAGAAACGCCGCAGAGGAACACCACCGGGAATTCCAACCCCTTGGCTCCGTGCAGGGTGGAGAGCGTGACTGCGTCCGCCGTGTAAGCCCGGTTTCCGCTGCGTGCCACATCACCCTCTTTGCCGAGCGAGAGGCTGTTCAGCAGAGAAGCGAGGTCCGGCTGGAGGACTGCCGCGTCGAGCAGCCGGTTGACCGCCGCATGTTCAGTAAGGCCGGTGCTTTCCGCCCAGCTTGTGAGGAGCTTGAGCGGCTTTTCCTTCGCGGCGCGCGGCGCGTATTGGCGCAAGAGATCCGAAAACTTTTGCAGCTCCGGCATGGCGCACAGGGGCGCGGGGAGTTC
>OHPQ01000795.1_pt1 | contig 10781 bp, 9 predicted proteins | sample 1577821 | NCBI WGS metagenome assembly OHPQ01 (sample SAMEA3879509, study PRJEB24766) | human gut metagenome | biome: human-associated habitat; feature: feces | place: USA | collected 1985/1987 | reverse complement strand
GAGGACAAACCGGTGTGAAAGCAGCACGACTTTGCGGAGCGCACGAGGCAGTTCGTTGCCCTTCCGGATTCCGTTGGTTTCATGGAGTTGCAGGGGCAGGGGAGAAGGCTGAAACATGCCGCTTTATGCTTTTTATACTGTTTGGAGCAGGAAAGGAATGATCATAGTATGATTTTATCCGGCAGGGAAATTCAAAAACACATTGGCTCTGATATCCTCATCGAGCCCTATGACCCAAAGCGCGTGAACCCAAACAGCTACAATCTTTCGCTTCACAATGAGCTGCTCGTTTACACGGGTGAGCAGCTCGACATGAAGCAGGAGAATCCCACCGAACGGCTCGACGGCGGGGTTCGGGGACATTGGCTTTGCGGGCTATTGGACGCTGGAGATCTTCTGCATCCAGCCGGTGCGCATCTATCCGGACGTGGAGATCCGCCAGATTTATTACCATGATATCGATGGGGAATACGACCTGTATGCGAGCGGGAAGTATCAAAATAACACGGGCATCCAGCCGAGCCTGATGTATCGGGATTTTGTAAAGGATGTGTGATTGGATGCAAATCGAGAAAGTGGCGGATCAAATGGGATTGGAAGCCGCCGCAGCGCTCGCCGGGAAGCTTTGGCCAAACCATACGTGCGCGGAGCTGGAGGAAGAGTTACGGTCGCATCTACAGATGGGTGGTGTGGTTTTTCTGGCACGGGAGGCGGCGGAGATCGGCTTTGCCCAGTGCGGGCTGCGCAGCGATTATGTTGAGGGGATGCGCTCAAGCCCGGTGGGGTATCTGGAGGGCGTTTATGTGGAGCCCGCGTTTCGCAGGCAGGGCGTGGCGGCGAAACTGGTGCGCGCCTGTGAGGAATGGGCGGGTGAACAGGGCTGCTCCGAGTTTGCCAGTGATGCGGAATTGAAGAATACGGAAAGCATCCGGTTCCACCTCGGCGCAGGGTTCCGAGAGGCGAACCGGATCGTCTGCTTCGCCAAGGAGCTGTCATCCGGGAAAGAGGGGGAATCATCATCCAAAATCCATATATGAGGCTCAATCGTGTGGAATTCAGCATGACCTTTCACTGCACGGGAAAATGCCGCCATTGCTCAGTGGGGGAAGAAGGGGCCAAGGAGCATCCGGGCCACCTTTCTTATGAGAAAATGGCGGGGATGCTGCACACGCTCTCGGAACAGTTCCCCATGACGTCCGTAATGTGCTTTGGCGGCGAGCCGCTGCTCTATCCGGCGGATGTATGCGCCGTGTATCGGGAGGCAAGGGAGAGCGGGCTTCCCCAGCGGCAGCTGATCACAAACGGATTTTTCAGCAGGGAACCGGAAAAATCCGCCGGACCGCGGCACAGCTCGCGGATGCGGGGATTACCGAGCTGTTGCTCTCCGTGGACGCGTTTCACCAAGAGACGATTCCCCTGGAACCAGTGATGGCATTCACACAGGCCCTGCGGGAGGACCGGCGCATTACGGTGAAGCTGCACCCGGCCTGGCTGGTTTCACCGGAGGATGGGAATCCCTATAATGCGGAAACGAGGCGGATTTTACGCCGGTTTGCGGCGCTCGATTTGCCTGTCAGCACTGGGAACGTGATTTTTCCCTCCGGCAATGCGGAGAAATATCTCTCGGATTATTTTGAACCGCGGGAGCTGGACCTGACGGCGCCCTGCGGGGCTGCCCTGTATACGACGCGTCTCGATCAGGTGGAGACGCTTTCGATTTTGCCGGACGGCGGCCTCTGCGTCTGCGGTTTTGTAATTGGAAATCTGTACCGGGAGCCCATAAAAGCTATTATCGAACGGTATGATCCCTTTGCGGACGGCGCGATGGAGGCAGTGCTCCGGGGCGGCGTCGGGCAACTGCGTGCGTTTGCGCAGGAGCAGGGACTCCCGGCCCCGGAAAGAGATTACCGCTCCGCGTGCGACCTCTGCCGCGCAATTGCCAAGGCTTGGAATCTGCGAAACGCACAATAAAATTCGAGATCAGTAAAAAAGAAAACGGCTCCCGTGTCAATCCGCAGGGAGCCGTTTTGTGATCGCTCAGGAGTAGGTGGAATCGAGTATTTTCAGGTGGTTCCGATAAAACCCGCGTAGCCATTCGCCATCGCCGCTGAGCAGGCCGCCCAAGTAGTAAGCGGCAGATAGATGGCGCCGGTCGCATCACCTTCCCGCATGGCACCATCCATGGTAGTGCCGTTATGAGGCGCGGCCAGCGTGGTAACGCTGTAAATCCAGCTGTTCATGCCGCCGCGGAAGAAGGGGAAAGCGTCAATTTCCTCCGGAGCGCCTTCGCATGCGATCTGCGTAAAAAGCCGCACGTGGCTCTGCTAAAGCTGTGTCCGAAGAGATGGGCCCCATCCGGAGAAGAGGGGCTGCGCATATGTTTTGCTATAGCGGTCGTGATGATGAGCAGCAGAGTACACCACGCCGTTGGGAGGAGAAAATAGCATAATCCTGGCTTCAGGCGAAGATAGGCAGGCCTACGAAAGACAAAATCAAATTTTGAAGGGTGCTGTAACATGATCGGCATGTTACAGCACCCCTTTTTGATTTCATAAAATTGATGTGATACGCCCTTTAGGGAATCCTAAAATTTTTCACTGCCCCCGATGGCCAACACGATCACCGCCCAGAAGAGCTGATACAAAAGCAGCTGTACCGCGCCGAGCATCGTAATATCCGAGGTGAAGCACAGCACACCCACCAGCGCCGCGCCGAGTGCCGCCGCCGCAATATGTAGCACGGTGAGCAGCTTAGCGCCGTTTTGCAGCGTGGCGCAGGCCGCCACACTGCGCAGAAAGTTTTGTATGCGACCATCATGTACGATGCCCGCGTTTGCCCGCTGGAGGACGGTGGCGTGGTATTTGCGGTAAAGAGCGCCTGCCTGCGCGCTGATTACCTTCACGCAGTTTTGTGGCAGGCCGAAGGTTTCCTCCACAAAGGAATCCGTAATATTGGGGTCTGAGGTGCGCACGAGGATGGTGATGCCCTTATGCTCCAAATTTTTCAAATGCTCCGCAACGTTGGGGTCTGCCTGATAGCTGACGACGAAGAGCGCGCTGACTAACCCATCCACGGCAAGGTACATCACCTGGCGACCGTCATGCCGGTAGCGCGCTTCACTCTGGCGCGGGGGAATCTCCACATTATGATGTTGCAAAAGCTCCCGATTGCCAACCAGGATACGCCTGCCATGAATCCAGCCGGAGAGGCCCATGCGGTCTTCATAAGATAAATCCTCTACGGGCGGAAGAATTTTCCGGTTGCCGAGGATCACACTGTCAAAAATTTCGCCAAGAGGGCCGCCCGCTGAGATGACCAGCGCGGCAGCGTCCAGAATCGCTTCATCCATACGCATGCCATGAAAGGATTTAAAACCGTGGATGTTGCAGCCGCCATGCTGGAAAATATCCGACGAGTCAAAAACAACGGCGTTCGTTTCGCCGCAATCCTCCGCGGCGGCGTAGCCGGAAACCATGGCGCCTCCGGCATTGAGGGAACGGTTAGCGCGGAAAAGCGGCAGAGCCGCGCCCAGCGAGAGGGCCGCTGGCATGGAAATGCAGAAGAGCGCGGTGAGAGCGGAAAAACCATATACGACATTTTTTTGGAGGATGGAAACGGCAATTCCCACAGCAGCGGAAAGCGCCAGAACAATGGGGACAAGCTTTACAGACAACCGGTCGGCCGGTTCCAAATGCTCCGACAGCGCGCGGAAGCGCGCCGGGAAAGCCGTGCGGGAGGAAAAACGAACGTCCGGGTCGCCAAGTAGAAGGCCGCGGCCGATCTCATAGGCATCTTCCTCGTTCGGGATTTTTTGCACGGTATAAAGCGGGACTTCCTGCGTGCAGAATTGAAAATTACGCGCAATGCTGTTTGCCAGCATCGCTTTGCCCGTCATGCAGGCGGCTAACAGCAGGCCTGCCGCAGCGCCGAACAGATGCGCCGCAACATTGGCCCCCGGGGAAAAGAAAAGGAACAGGATATTTTGGATCAAGGCGAATACGGCGGCGATCGCCGCGCCGGAATCCGCAGTGCATTTCAGGCGGCATAGCGCCCGCAGGCCGCTTCGGATGACGGGGAGAGCCATGAGGCAAACGCCTGCCAGCAGGCACAGGTGGATCACCAGATAAAGCTTTTGATCCGCGCTGAATAAGGTGAGAGAAGCCCCCTCTCCCTGGAGGAAGGCAAACGCTTGGGGTAAAATGCCGCATATCGCCAGCAGCAATTCAGCCAGCCAGGCACCGGCCGCACACCGTTTTTCGATCGCGGCTCTGCGGCGGAGCAGGCTGCGTAGCGGAGCCTTTTGCGCGGGAGAGGTGTATTCTCCGATCGGCCCGCTTTGCGCATCTGCCGGCCGCTCTTTTGTGGAATCAGGAGCGGGAGACGGCCCGGCGGGGCTTTCCGCGGGAAAAGCGGGCTCTTCCACCGCGGCAAGCTTAAATTTTTTGATCTTTTCTTTTCGGATGGCGTGCAGGCGCAGCTCCGCTTCCTCTTCATCGAGTACGAGAGCTGGCTGCTGCTCCTCCTGAAAGCCTTCCAGCAGCAACTGGCCATCTACCATATCCTTGGAGGCCGGTTTTTCAGAAGCTTCCGTTTTCGGGGGGAGGATATCCAAAGAGCCTACCTCCCGTGTTTTTTCCTGGTCGAGCACCGCGCCGATTTCCTCTTCGGCGGCAATCAGCGTGGGCAGAGGCTCCAAATCGGCGGTAGCGCTCAGGGCGCTTTTTTTGCGGATAAGCCCGGGCCGGTCAATGAGAGGCGTCCCTCCCTGACCCGGCTGGGGCTCAATTGGGATTTTTATTGTGGGCTCCCGGAAAAAACGCTCCCGATATTTATCTGTGCCCAGCAAGGGCTGCCCTTCCTTTGGCATCTCCCAATTTTCACGCGCACCACCAAGCAGGCCGCCGCGCTCCGCTGTAGGGTCAAACGGCTCCTGCATGCCGGTGATGGGCGTCAGGGCCTCTTCCATCTGGGTAAGGCGCTCTGCGGGAGAAAGCGTAGGCGTTTCCTCCACGGGTGGGGATTCCCGCTGCACGGCTGTGGGTGAGGGCGCAGCCTCCGGAAGAGGCTCCTCCTGCGCAGCAGGCGGCGGGGAGGGCGGATCGAAGCTATCTTCCGTTTCCTCAAACAGGGGGAGAAGCGGCTCAAAGCCCTCCTCTTCCGGCGTATCGCTTGCCTCGCCCGGCGCGGCGGCAATGCCGCCCTCCGTGCCGGGAAGATGGGCTTCTCCCGGCTCCGGTTGGGCGGGCGGCTGCGTTTCGTTTTCAGAGAGGAGGGCTTCGATTTCCTCCAGAGACCACAAATGGGAAGGCTGCTGTGCGCCGGTGCCCGGCATGGATTCAGCCTCCCTTAAAATATCGTCCAGCGAAAAAGGAGAGGACTGATCTAAATTATAGCGATCGTTCAATTTTTGTCACCCCAAATAAACAGCATAACGGTTTTTTGGCGGAAAGACGAATCAAACCGGCTCATTTTTTAGGCTGAACTGAGGAAAGGCCGGCTCTCTGCCGCGCCACTTCATACATCAGGATTCCGGCAGCGACAGAAGCATTGAGGGAATTGATTTGCCCCTTCATTGGCAGGGAAACGATAAAATCACATTTTTCTTTTACCAGGCGGCCCAACCCGTGCCCCTCGGAGCCAATCACGAGCGCGGCCGGGCCGGAATAATCGGTTTCACAATAGGGCGCGCCATCCATATCGGCGCCATAGATCCAAAGCCCTTCTTTTTTGAGCTCATCAAGTGTGGCGGCAAGGTTACCCACCCGGGCAACAGGCAAATATTCCAGCGCGCCCGCGGCCGCCTTGGAAACGGCAAAGCTCAGGGATGCGGCGCGCCGCTTGGGTATGATAACGCCATGCGCGCCTGCGGCTTCCGCCGTGCGGATGATTGCACCGAGATTGTGCGGGTCTTCCAATTCATCGCACACAATGAGAAAAGGGGGCTCCCCACGCTCTTTTGCAAGGGCCAGAATTTCTGCCACAGAGGCATAAGTATGGGCGGCAGCATAGGCAGCAACGCCCTGATGATTGCCCTGCCCGCAGAGAAAATCCAGCTTCTTAGCATCGACCTCTTTGATGACGATGCCCTTTTCCCGGCACTCAGCAAGAATCCGGCCGATCGAACCGCTGCGGTCTCCGCGCGCAACCAAAAGGCTGTCGATGGCGCGGCCGGCCCGCAGTGCCTCCATAACGGAATTGCGCCCGATAATCAGGTCTGTCTGCGCTCCGGTTTTTGGCTGCTCCATATAGCGATTCCTCCGCTTATCTTGTATAATATCTGTTATTATACCACATTTTGCAGTGGATTGACAGCAAAATTCTTCCTTTCCTCTGCTTTTGCGGCAGGAAATATTTACCTCAAAAAGGAAAAAGAAAACGATAGAATCAGCTGAACAAAAAAATAGTTTACAGTAAAAACTGTTTTGCCGTGGCCTCTTGCATAAAAGTGTGAAATATGATAAACTCAGATAAAAAATGAGGGGGATAACTCTTCGTTTATGGCGGTTTTGTGAAAAGCCGTTGAGAGATATGGGAGGAACGAGTGATGGGAACCTGCCCGAAATGCGGAGCAAAATTGAAGAAGACGGATTGGCGGCCGAACTGCTGGAACTGCGGCGTGAACATTATGTATTATGGGATGGAAGCGCGCCTGGATGAGGATGCACAGCGGGCAGAAAAAGAATTTGGAAAATTCTATCATATGACGGCAGGAATCAAAACGTCGTTCATCGGGTCGAAGCTTGCGTATGCGCGATGGATTTTAACATTGCTGTGCATTGGTTCACTGTTTTTACCGTTGGTAAAAATCAGTGTGACGCTGCCATACCACATGGTAGAGGGTGCCTCCTACGGGATTTTGCAAACGGTGATGTTTGTAAAGGATATGGATTTTAGCGGCGTGATTGCGGCGTTTAGCTCTCCGGTGGTGGGCGGCACGCTAGTTAAATTATGCGCAGCCGTGGTGTGCCTGGCCGTGGGCGCGCTGATGGCGGTGCTGAACCTCATTTTAATCCTGCGGGCGTACACGAAGAGCGGCGGGATTCTGCTGGCAGTGCGCTGGGGCATTGGCCTCGGGGCAATGGCTGCGGGCACAGTGCTGTTTCAAATGGCCATGAAGCCGGAAGGCCTCACCGGGATTTTGGGCGGCCAGTTGTCGTTTGGTATCTATATTGCATTGGCGCTGTTCCTTGCGGCATTTGCGCTGCAAGTGGCGATCCTCTCGCGCGGAGGAATCCCGATGCTGCCAACGAAGTCGGAGCAGGATGCAAAGGCGGCGCAGCAGGCACAGGAAAAGGGGCAGGTTGCAGTCGACGCTTAAGCGGGTGCGGCCACACAAAATAAGGGAATCACGCGGTTTTCTTTTAAAGCCGCGTGATTTTTTATGAATTCCATTCGTTTCAGAGCGGAGTGGAGTAACAACCCCAAATTTGCCTTAACCTCACGGAAGCGGACGGCTTGAGCGCGTTAAGATTGATTAGGGACGGAAAGGATGAGTAGGCGATGTTACGTGCGGTACCGACAAAAGAGCAATTGGCATGGGCGGATTGTGAACTTGGCGCTATTTTTCACTATGATATCACAGTGTTTGAGCAGGATTATCAGTTTCGAAAATGCTGGGGGTATCAGCCTTCCCCACAGGCCTTCGCGCCCGATGCGCTTGATACGGATCAGTGGATCAAAGCTGTGGCCAAGGCGGGCGTTCGATATGCCGTTTTGGTGGCAAAGCACTGCACCGGCTTCGCCCTTTTTCCAAGCTGTGCCAATCTATACCATGTGGGTAATTCGCCTTATGGGCAGGATATTGTGAAAAGCTTTGTAGAATCCTGCCATAAATATGGGGTTAAGCCGGGCGTGTATTATTCCACCGTGTGCAATGCCTATGAGAATGTGGATAACCCGGGGCTGGTGCGCACCAAGGATACAGGCGATCAAAGGCACTATAACCAAGTTGTGGAAACCCAGCTGACAGAGCTGTGGTCCCGCTATGGCGAGTGGTTTGAAATCTGGTTTGATGGCGGCACACTTCCCGTAGAGGAAGGAGGGCTTGATATTGCCCCTTTGCTTTTGCGTTATCAGCCGAATGCCATCACCTTTCAGGGAGATCGGCTAAAGAAGCAAAATAATTTGCGGTGGGTCGGCAACGAGGAAGGCGTAGCCCCCTTTAACTGCTATTCTACCACAAACGACCAAAGCCAATCGGGAGGGATCGTTCCGGATGCCGTGCTTGGCAGGGGAAACCGGGACGGCGCCGAATGGAAACCGGCGGAGTGTGATATGCCGATCCGCAAAGATAACGAATGGTTTTATATTGACGGCCACGATAAAAAGGTGATGAGCGCAGAGCAGCTGTTTGACACCTATACCAAAACAGTTGGGAGAAACTGCAACCTGCTCCTGGGGGTTGTGATCGACCGGCATGGCCGTGTGCCGGAGGCGGACGCCAAGGCTCTGGAACAGCTGGGTCAAAAAATAAACGGCTGTTTTTCCACCCCTATTGCGTCGGCACAGGGGACGGCCGACGGCCTGACGCTGACTTTTCCAGCGTATCAAAAAGTGGATACGGCAGTATTGGAGGAAGAGCTGGCAAACGGCCACTCCGTTTTTGGCTTCGTTGTGGAAGCGCATACGCAAAAGGGCTGGAAAAAGGTTTTTGAGGCAGAAACAATCGGGCATAAGCGTATCGCACGGTTTCGGGCTGTTGATGCGGATGGGCTTCGGTTCCGTGTGACAGACGGCTGCCAGGGCGCGCAGCTCCGAGGCTTTCAGGCGTATTTGCTGGACTGCTATTCTTTGGCTCAAAAATGCAGGCTTTTATGGAACGGCCATTTATGAGCCGGATCAACTTACAATACCTTTTGCTTTTTCACAAGAAACCTCCCGGGCTCCGGCAGCATTTGCGCTATGCTGGAGCCTGGGAGGTTTTCGTTGCGTGGTGCAGCGGGGGAATCAAACATAACTTACCGCCCGCCGGTCTATAGAGAGATACGCTGCTTTTGTGATAGAAGATGAAATTGGTGTTTCTATACACGCGTTCTCTTCGATCAGGTCAAGGTAACAACTGCCGGGAGATGGGCCGTCCGTCTACTTCCGAATTACCGCTCCTGCCCCTAACAGCGCCGTTTTATCCGCCTTACCGCTGTTCACAACGCGCTTTCCGTTGATATAGACGGAATCAATGCCGCTCGGTCGCGTTGGTTCGTCTCCCATGTTGGCGACGGTTGCAGCGTCAAAAATTGTGAGGTCGGCCGCATAGCCGGGCTTTATGTATCCGCGGCCCGCAATGGAGAAACGGTCCGCCACGGCGCCGGTCATCTTACGAACCGTTGCTTCCAGTGGAATGCCCTTGCCTTCGCGCGACCAAGCCAGGAATTTCGGGAAGCAGGAATAAGCTGCTGCGTTTTGCACGCCCTTTTCTTCAATCCATGCGTCCGTCATGAAAATGGACGGCTCGTGGCGGATTAGGCGGGTAATGATTTCGTCGTTATAATAACGGTACATATTGAGCCGGCCTTTGCCTTCGCTCAGATCGACAAGCTTGATATAGGCATCCAGATCCGATACGCCCCATTCGCGGGCAATTTCTGTCACACGCTTTCCACAGAGGGCTTCATAACCCTCCCCGATCCAGGCAACCTGCATATCATCAAATCCGAATCCGAGCATTTTAACGGTTGCGCCGATCATAGCGCGCAGCTTCAGATGGGTCCAGCGCGTGTGGCGCTGCTCCGAAGGAAGGGAGAGATACCAGTTTGGCAGCACCACGGTGATAACAGAAACGCCAAAGGTCATGGAATACAGGTCATAGCAGAAATCATAACCTTCTGAGCGGATTTTATCGATGCATGCAAGGCTTTCCTCCACTGTTTTCCAGGAGGATTCGCCCACGTAGATGAGGTGGGAATACTGCATTTTCACACCCGTCCGTTTGGTCAGTTCAATCATTTCATCTAATGCCCGCAGATTGTGCGGACGGCCTCCGAAGGGCGGGTTGTAGGAGGTGGAGGCGGCGGAGCAGGCTCGCTCATGGACGGTAAGCACCCCACCATGCTTCGCAACAATACGTGCGGCGCCCTCTAGTTCATCGGCCGTGGCATATCTGTCCGGCTCATACATCAAGCCAAAAGAAGCGCCAAAAGCCCCATCGGAAAGCGATTGCTCAAGGATTGCATCGCGCTTTTTCATTTCCGGCTCTGTAAGCGGCCGGTTTTCATACCCACAGATGCCAATCCGAATGGGGCCGTGGCCCTGCAGAGGCACCATATTCAAGGGTGTCAGCTTGGCGGCGGAATCACACCAGCCGGCGAAGGTGGAAAAATCGCCCTGTGCATCCCCAACCTGAAACAGGCCGCTTCCAAGCAGATGCCTGTGAGGCGTATCCGGATTGTAACCAAACGGGGCAAAGCCGCAGTTGCCAACCACCTGTGTGGTGATGCCCTGCTCTGCAAAGGGGATGAAAAACGGCAGCGGATTCTGCCGCGCGGCAAACCAATCGTTGTGGGAGTGGGCGTCGATAAATCCCGGCGCTGCCGTGAGCCCCGTGCAATCGTATGTTTCTCCATCGAAACCCTCCGGCGCTTTTCCGCCTGTGACCGCTTTGATTTTTTCATTCTCGGTGATGACATAGCCTTGGAAAGCCGGAGCTCCGCTACCGTCGATGATCGTTGCGTTTTTGAATAGCCTTTTCATGCAATGACCCCTTTCCCAAATTACAGTTAGAATAATAAAATGGAATTTAATAGAACAATTTTAGTATAGAATAGCCAACTGTGTCAAGATTTCTG
>OHPQ01000792.1_pt1 | contig 10806 bp, 7 predicted proteins | sample 1577821 | NCBI WGS metagenome assembly OHPQ01 (sample SAMEA3879509, study PRJEB24766) | human gut metagenome | biome: human-associated habitat; feature: feces | place: USA | collected 1985/1987 | reverse complement strand
ATTGAATTATCAAATATAGGTAAGGTATATGTATATATATCAAAAAATCCGGTCATTCAACATAACCTTCAATTTGAAGAAGATTATAAAATCGCAAAACAGATAGATAAAAAGTTAAAGAGAATGGCTCTTGAAAAAAAACAGATTGGATTAACATATTAAAAGCAGTTAAGGTTGATTTATTTTTGTTTTTCTGTTTTTGTGTGTTTGTGTTAACACAATGGTTTGTAAAAAGGATTATTATATGCATAGAACTACTACAAGACTACTACTTGCAGATGTGTTCTGAAAACACTCCTCTCCGTCTAACTAACGGAGTCTTGGGTGTTTTTTTTTATTTGCTAATTCAATTAAAATAGTATTGAAAAGAGTGGGTGGTTTTGTGAAACAAACGAATGATAATTTGACTATAATTAATGACTTACAAAAAGAGATTCAATGCTTGAAGAACATTTTGGATCGAAAAGGAATTTCTTATCAGAAAGAACTGGATCAATTAAAGAATTCTACAAATACAGAACCTTTTGAAACGAATCAAGGAAGTCGTATTGTTTTTCCAAATGAAATCACAAAAGATATGGCAAATCGATTTTTTGCTCGTTTTTGGGGTCGTACAGACGTATACGCAAAAAGAGTAGAAAACAAGAAGACAAACAAGGTGGGATACTATCCACAATGTATTAATTTTTGGTCAGATGGTTGTGGTAAAAAATGGAATGCAGGATTTCGTTGCCAAGATTGTCATTACCAAAAGTATAAAGCTTTGACAATTGATAGTATTATGTCACATTTAAAAGGAAATGAAGTGATTGGTGTTTATCCATTGCATAAAGATAATACGTGTCGATTTTTAGTTTTTGATTTTGATAATCATGATAAAGATGCAGGAAATGATTTTGCGAATATAGATGATAGTTGGAAAGAAGAAGTTGATGCGATGCGTGAGATTTGTCAATTAAATGGAATTGATCCATTGATTGAACGTTCTAGATCAGGTAAAGGAGCGCATATTTGGATTTTCTTTGATAAACCGATTTCAGCTATTTTGGCAAGAAATTTTGGGAATGCTTTATTGGATAAAGGGGCAGAACAAGTGAATTTAAAATCATTTAAATACTATGATCGTATGATACCAGCACAAGATAGTATGCCAAAGGGTGGCCTGGGAAATTTAATCGCATTGCCATTACAAGGACGAGCATTGAAAGATGGCAACAGTGCATTTATTGATGAAAATTGGAATGCCTATTCAAATCAATGGAATATATTGTGGTCTAAGCCTAAGCTTTCACAGGTGTTTATAGAAGAAAAAATAAAAGAATGGCATGGAAATTCAGATGATAAGCCATGGGATTCAATGAGTGAATTTGAAAAGAATGAAGTGAATGGAAAAATGCATATCACTTTATCAAATGGTATTTATGTGGATACTTCAAATTTAAGTATGTCTATTCAAAATAAAATCCGTAAATTGGCTAGAATTAGTAATCCTATTTATTATAAAAATCAAGGTATGGGAATTTCTACTTTTGGCATGTATAAATATATTTATCTTGGTGAAGATCACAATAGTGGATATATACAAATTCCTAGAGGATGTTATGATGCTTTAATTTCGTATAATAAGAACGCTCGGATTCAAATGATGATTGATGATAAAAGGCAACAAGGAAGAAGTATTGATGTTACTTTTAAGGGAGAGTTAAAACCTGAACAAAATGTAGCTCTAAATAAAATGATTGAGCATGATAATGGTATTTTATTAGCGGCTACAGCTTTTGGTAAGACTGTTCTTTGTGCGGATTTAATTGCGACAAAGAAAGTGAATACATTAATTTTGTTGGAGAGTTCATCTTTATTAGAACAATGGAAAGATAAGCTGCAGAAATTTTTGGATATAAATGAAGAGTTACCTGAATATACGACACCAAAGGGGTTGATCAAAAAGAGAAAATCATTGATAGGTACTTTACAGGGATCTCATGATTCTATGACAGGTATAATTGATATCGCAATGGCTGGTTCTATATGTAAAAAAGGGAAATTTCATAAACTGTTGAATGAGTATGGCATGATCATTGTGGATGAATGTCATCATGCGGCTTCAAATACAGAAAGTGCTGTTTTAAAAGAAATTAAAGCAAAGTATGTGTATGGTGTTACAGCCGTTGATCGAACGGATCAATTGGATAAGATGAATTTTATGCTTATTGGTCCAATACGACATAAATATTCCGCAAAAGAACAAGCAAAACAACAAGGGATTCCTCATTTGTTATATCCTCGGTTTACACATGTGGTTGCACCAAGAGGAATAATGAAAGATGAAAAGAATCCCAATGAAGCATACTCAATATTACGAAATAATGATTTGCAAGATCAAATGATTGTTCAGGATATAAAAGATTGTATTCAAAAAAATCGTACGCCTGTGGTTTTGTCTAAATATGTAAATCATTGTAAGAAGCTATATCAACAATTAGAAGGTGTGGCAGATTTTGTTTTCTTGTTGATAGGAAGTCAATCAAAAAAAGAAAATAATCATATTGTTGAATTAATGAAAAGTGTACCTGAAGATAAAACTATGATATTAATTGCGACAGGATCGCTCGTTGGAGAAGGCTTTGACCTTGATAGATTAGATACTTTGTTTCTAGCAATGCCTGTAGCTAGTAGTAGTGTTATAGAACAATTTACAGGAAGAATTCATCGACTATATGATAAAAAAGATACAATACTTGTATATGATTATGTAGATGTCCATATTCCAATGTTTGATCGGATGTATGGAAAAAGATTAAAGGCCTACAAAGAATCAGGTTATGAATTAATTTCAGATACTAACGGCATAAAAAGTGAATCGCAAATTTCTCAATCTATATATGATGCAAGTAATTATTATGATATGTATAGTCAAGATTTATTGTGTGCTAATAAGAATATTATTATATCCAGTCCTTCATTATCTGGCGATAGAGTTGTAGAATTTACTAAATTGATCAAAGAAAAGATGGAAAGTGGAGTTGAAGTAACCATAGTTTCTTGGATGCCTGATAAAATTAGGTTTGGAAGTTCAAATTATAGAATGCAGTTGTTAGAAGAAATGAGACAATCTGGTTTTTATCTAAAATCGGCAGAAGATAATTGTGAACATTTTGCGATTATTGATCAGGAAATTGTATGGTATGGAAATATAAATTTATTAGGTAAACAAGATGTAGAAGATCATATTATGCGGATTCAAAGTAAAGAAATCGCAAGTGAACTTATGGAAATGACTTTTGGGAACAGTTTATATAATTATTTGAATAACTTCTAGAAATTTTCCTAGAAGTTTTTCTATTTGTGATAAAATAATGGGTAGGTGATATTTGATGAGTGAAAAAAGAGAAGGTTACCAATTTGTTGGTTGGTATATAGATAAAGAGTGTACAAAAAGATTAAATCCAGGTGGTGTTCTTCCTCATTCTGTGACTTTATATGATAAATGGATTCCTATTTGGTATCCCATTGAATATGATGTGGACGGCGGAGTTATGTCGCGTCGTAATCCAAGATATACATGCATTGAATCGGAAGAATTATTGTTGTATCCAGCATTTAAGAAGGGCGTTATGTTTGTAGGTTGGCAGTTGAATGGTGAAATTATAACAAGTTTACCAGCAGGCATTCATGAACCTGTTATATTGACAGCTATTTATAAAGAATGTCCAGTTATCCACTTTGAAACGTGTGGTGGAGCCAATTATATGGATATATGTACGGATGAACATGGTTTATTGGGGGATTTAAAGCCACCAGTTCGAGTTGGATATACCTTTGATGGATGGTTCTGGGATTGTGATTATCGTTGGCGTTATAACTTGGATGAACCCATTCATGAGTCTTGTACTTTATATGCTCATTGGCAAGTAAGTCAATATAAGATTACGTATGATTTAAATGGTGGACTAAGTAGTCGAAGAAATCCAAAGTCATATACGTATTTTTCGGATACGATTCATTTGTTGCCGGCAACAAAGCCAGGTTATGAATTTGTTGGTTGGTTTGATAAAAGAGGAAATGAGTTAAATGTCATTCGTGAGCATTCAATGGGAAATAAGCATTTAATTGCACAGTTTAGAAAGAGGGAATTTGATTAGTATGCAAAATCCATTAGGGTATGAAAAAGAGTCATCATTATTAAAAAAGTTTGCGATACCAAGTATTATCTCAATGCTTGTATCGTCACTATACAACATTGTAGATCAAATCTTTATCGGTCAAGGTGTTGGTTTTCTAGGAAATGCTGCAACTAATGTGGCGTTTCCATTAACAACAATTGCGCTTGCGATTGCATTGTTGATTGGGATTGGTTCAGCAAGCTTATTTAGTTTATATCTAGGTGAAAAGAATCCAGAACGATCAAGTAGTATTGCTGGGAATGGTATTAGTATGTCTGTACTTTGCTCAGTAATCTATGTTGTTTTAGTACTTGTATTTCTTGAACCACTACTAAAATCATTTGGTGCAACAAGCACAATTATGCCTTTGGCACTTGAATATACACGAATTACAACTTTGGGTGTTCCATTTTTGATTACGACAAATGTGATTAGTAACTTGATTCGTGCAGATGGATCACCAAAGTATTCAATGACATGTATGGTTGCGGGTGCCATTGTGAATACTATATTAGATCCACTATTTATCTTTGTATTTCATATGGGTGTCGCTGGGGCTGCCCTCGCCACAGTAGCTGGGCAAGTGATTTCATTTTTTATTGCCGCTTGGTATATTAAGAGTTTTCAACATATTGAATTTAATAAAAAGAGTTTACGTATTTCTTTGAAGGATACAAAGGAAATGGCAACCATTGGAATGAGTGCTTCACTAAATCAGATCGCGATTTTGTTTGTGCAAATCGTATTAAATAATTCATTGACGTATTATGGACAGTTTACTAAGTTCGGTAGTGATATTCCTTTAGCTGCATGTGGCATTGTGATGAAAACCAATGCGATATTATTAGCTATTATTATTGGTATTTCGCAAGGTATGCAGCCAATCATTGGATTTAATTATGGAGCGCAAAAATATGAGCGTGTTAAAAAGACGTTCAAGCTTGCGATAAGTGCAAATTTGGTTGTTTCATTTATTGGTTGGGCCTTATTTCAATTCTGCACAAGTACTGTATTATCAATATTTGGATCAGGGGATGCGAACTATTTTGAATTTGCGACAATGTTTATGCGAATCTATCTAATGCTAGTATGTGTTGATGGAGTACAGATGTTATCGTCTAGCTTCTTTTCGTCAATTAAAAAAGCATATTTAGGAATGTTTTTGTCGATGACAAGACAAGTGTTGTTCTTGATTCCGCTTGTTTTGATCTTACCTAAATTTTTTGGATTGAATGGAATCTTATACGCGGCTCCCATTGCGGATTTTGTAGCCTTTGTAGTATCGGTTATTTGTATTTTAGCTGAATTCAAGAAGTTAAATGAATTAGAAAAAAGTAGGAAAACAAATTCTCTGTAAAAGGAGAGTTTTTTTCTTTAAATGACATTCTACGGATTCTGTATTTTAGAAATGCGTAGAATTGATTATTATCGATATTTATGGTAGAATACTAATGTTTCGCATGGAGGTATAAGTGAACGCATATTATCATTCTTTAATCGAAGAAATAAAAAAAGAGATAGATGAAAAAAGTTATGCCCAGGCGTACGAATTGATTTGTCAGGAACTGAACATGCCTTATGTTCCAGAAGATGCATTGGAGTTATTGGAATATTATAAGTCTGAATGTAAACCTTATTTGGAACAAAAGAGTAAGAGTATGGATTTCAGCAAGTTACAGGATTATGTTCATGGTACTCTAGAACAAAAAATCTATGCGATTTCTATTTTAGAAAACACGAATCTAAGAATGTGTCATGATGAAGTTCAGGAATTACTAGATTCAGATTTACCTGATGAATATAAGGGTACATTGATTGAAGCTTTAATGGAGCAGAAAATTGATGATCCGTTTGATTTGATAAAATCCGGGTTGAACATTACGTTTATACCAAGTGCTATTTTACCTATGGAGCAAGATCAGTCAATCAATGAGGCTAGCTCATTATTCGAAAGTTGGTTTACAAATGAGGATCCTACTATGATTCAATTTTGTATGTCACTTTTGATGCAGCTTGTTTTATATGAAAGACCATTTGATCAAGAAGATAAAGATCCTTACCAACTTGCGAAAAGTGTAACAAGACTTGTATATGATGCAATGCAGAAATCCGATGAATGGCCTGGTTTTGTCAAAAAACAAGGTCTTGAAAGAATTGAGGATATTGAGTTATCCATTGAAAAGCGAGGAGAAAACAATGACTAGTACTTGGACTTTGAAAGAAAATTCTACTGGTGAATTAGAAGTAACAGTAGAAGGTGAAGCTTGGAAAAAAGCACAGAAAAAAGCATTAAAATATGCTAAATCTCACATGAATTTGAAAGGATTCCGTCAAGGACAAATTCCTGATGCTTTAGTTAAAAAACAACTTTCTTCAAAAGCATTATTTGATATGGCTAGTGAAGAAGTAGCTAATGAAGCATTATCAGAAGGAATCAAAGAACACAACATCGATTTAGTAGCTCGTCCTACTTTAGATGTTAAAGAAGCTGATGATGAAAAAGCCGTATTAGTATTTACATGTACAGTACTTCCTGAAGTAACTTTAGGTGAATACAAAGGATTAGATATCAAAAAAGCGGACGTAGAAGTTACAGAAGAAGATGTTGAAAACGAAGTTAAACGTGTTCAAGATCGTTATGCTGACTGGGTTGTTCGTGAAGATGACGATGCTGCTCAATTAGGTGATCAAGTAGTTATCGATTTTGTTGGAACAAAAGATGGTGTAGCATTTGAAGGTGGATCTGGAGAAAACTATCCATTAGAACTTGGTTCAGGATCATTCATTCCAGGTTTTGAAGAACAATTAGTTGGAGTTAAGAAAGGTGAAGAAAAAGACGTTGAAGTTACTTTCCCTGAAAACTACCAAGCAGCTGAACTTGCTGGTCAACCTGCAACTTTCCACTGCACAGTTCACGAAGTAAAATATAAAGATCTTCCTGAATTAAATGATGAATTAATCAAAAAATTAAAAATTGAAAATGTTGAAACAGTAGATGCTTACAAAGAAAAAGTAAAAACTGATTTAACTGCTCAAAAAGAAAGAGAAGCTGAAGAAAACTTCACAAATGAATTGTTAGGAAAAGTTTGTGACAACGCTAATGTTGAAATCCCTGCAGTAATGATCGATGCTGAAGTTGATCGTATGTACAAAGAATTCGAAGGTCGTATGCAACAATCTGGATTCACTGCTAAACAATTCTTAGAAGCTACTCACCAAACTGAAGAAGCAATCCGTGCTCAAATGAGTCCAGAAGCTGCTGCTCGTGTTAAGACTCAATTAGTATTAGAAGCTATCGTAAAAGCTGAAAGCATCGAAGCTAGTGATGAAGATGTAGAAAAAGAATTTACTACAATGTCTGAAATGTATAACATGGAAGTAGAAAAAATCAAATCATTGATTTCTCCAGAAAGTATTAAAGCAGATTTAGCAAATCAAAAAGCATTAGACTTCATTAAAACTTCTGTAAAGTAGTATAATGTAAAAGAAAAAAGACGCTTAGCGTCTTTTTCCATATTTAATATAAGGAGGTTTTCGTATGGAATTAAATACCTATCCTTTAGTTTGTACAAGAGGAGTCGTCCTATATCCAAATCAAGAAATTGTGATTGATGTAGGAAGAGATACTTCTGTACATGCTGTTGAAAATGCACAGGATAATTATGATAAAAAGATTTGTTTATTTTCTCAAAAAGAACTTGAACAAGAAAATCCTGGAAAAGAAGATATATATTCTGTAGGAACTTTATGTGAAGTTCGTCATATTCGTCGTTTTGATAACTTTTTACGTGTAAAGTTTCGTGGAATTAAACGTGTTAAGCTAAATAATTGGATCAATGGAAGCCTAAGTGATTTAGCCGAAGTTGAAATTCTTGAAAGTGAAAAACAGGATGCTGTTGAAGAAGAAGCTTTGATTCGTATGATCGCAGATGAGCTTGATCGCATGCAAGGTCAAGATCGTTTTGTGACAAAAGAAATTGTTATGGAAATCTCTAAAGGTATGGGCGGTGAATTCTTAAGTGATAAAGCTGTTCAGGGATTACCTTTAGACCTTGAAAGAAAACAAAAATATCTTGAAACACTTGGAGTGAATGATCGTTTGATGATGTTGCTTCAAGATATGGCTAAAGAGAAAAAGATGAGTGAAGTTGAACAACAAATCAACGAAACTGTCAAAGAAAGAATTGATCAAGGACAAAAAGATTACTATCTTCGTGAAAAGATGAATGTCATTCGTGAAGAATTAGGGGATACAGTTGCCCAAGATGAAGATGCGGCTAAGATTCGTAAGCGTTTAGCTGAAAATCCATACCCAGACTACATTAAGAAAAAGGTATCGGATGAAGTGAGTCGTTATGAAATGCTACCTATGGCAAGTGGAGAAACAGGTGTTATTAAATCTTATATTGATTGGTTAATGGATCTTCCTTGGTGGCAAGAAACGAAGGACAATGAAGATTTAAATGAAGCTGAAGCTATTTTAAACGCAGATCACTATGGTCTAGAAAAAGTAAAAGAACGTATTCTAGAGTATTTGGCTGTTAAACAAATGACAAATTCATTGAATGCACCAATTATTTGTTTGGTAGGTCCTCCAGGAGTTGGTAAAACGTCTTTGGCAAAAAGTGTTGCGAGAGCTTTAGATCGTAAATTTGTGAAAATGTCACTTGGTGGTGTTCGCGATGAAGCAGAGATTCGTGGTCACAGAAGAACATATTTAGGAGCTTTACCTGGACGTATCATTCAAGGTATGAAAAAGGCAGGCGTTACGAATCCAGTGTTCTTGATTGATGAAATTGATAAAATGGCAAGTGATTATAAGGGAGATCCATCAAGTGCAATGCTTGAAGTATTGGATCCTGAACAAAACTCAGTTTTCTCAGATCACTATATTGAAGAGCCTTATGATTTATCAAAAGTATTATTCATCGCAACGGCTAACTATTTAGAAAATATTCCACCTGCATTAAGAGATCGTTTGGAAATCATTGAATTATCAAGCTATACAGATGCAGAAAAGGTTCATATTGCTAAGGATCACTTAGTGCCTAAACAATTAAAATTGAATGGATTAAAACCATCTCAATTAAAAATTGATGATGATATGTTACTATATTTAATTCGTTACTATACTCGTGAAGCGGGAGTTCGTTCTTTAGAGCGTACAATTGCGACAATTTGCCGTAAAACAGTATTGGCTATCTTAAAAAACAACAAACGCAGTATTAAGTTAACTAAGAAATTAGTTCATGAGTGGTTGGGTAATGAAAAAGTTGATTATGGTAAAAAAGAAAAGAAAGATCAAGTTGGAACTGTAACAGGACTTGCCTATACAAGTTTTGGTGGTGATATCCTTCAAATAGAAGCAACTCGTTTTACAGGTAAAGGAAGACTCGTTCTTACTGGGCAATTAGGTGATGTCATGAAGGAAAGTGCTAGTATTGCGCTAGACTATGTTCGTACGCATGCAAATGAATTCAAAATTGATCCTAAATTGTTTGAAGAAAATGATGTACATATTCACGTACCAGAAGGTGCGGTTCCTAAAGATGGACCGAGTGCTGGTGTTACAATGACAACGGCATTGGTATCTTGTTTCTCTAATATTCCAGTTAAGGCGAATTTAGCTATGACTGGTGAAGTTACGCTAAGAGGAAATGTTCTTCCTATTGGTGGATTGAAAGAGAAATCATTGGCAGCACATCGTTCTGGAATTGATACAATCTTGATTCCAAAAGAAAATGTAAAAGACTTAGATGATGTTCCTCAAGAAGTAAAAGATGCAGTTACTTTTATTCCTTGTTCAAATGTCTCACAAGTGTTACATAACGCATTGGTAAAATAGTATGATCAGTGAATTTGTGATAAGTGCTGTTGAAAAAGAACAATGGCCAGAATCTGATTTACCAGAAGTTGTCGTCGTTGGACGTAGTAATGTTGGAAAATCAAGCTTTATTAATGCATTGACTAATAAGAAAAAACTTGCCTATGTAGGAAATACACCAGGTAAAACACGTTTGATCAATTTCTTTAAGATTGATGATACTTGGATGTTAGTGGATGTTCCTGGATATGGTTATGCGAAAATGTCTAAACAAATGCTGATCAAGATGGGTAAAATGATGGATACTTATTTTAACCAAAGAGAGCAGATTTGTTGCGTTGTACAACTTGTCGATGCAAGACATGGCGCCACACATGATGATTTAGATATGATCGAAATGATTCAAAGTCTTGGAATTCAAATCGTTATTGTAGCTACAAAAGTTGACAAGATTCCTAAGACAAAACGTGTTCGTGCGTTGAAAGATATTTCTCAACAGCTACATTTGCCAATGAAGAATATTTTCGGTATCAGTAGTACAGAAAAAACAGGTTTTGAACCTGTCTTAGAAAGAATCAATGAAATTGTAGAACAGGCTAAAAAATAGTCTGTTCTTTTATTATAATGTATGATAATCGATTGCGTATGTAAGTACATTGACTTATAATAAAGAAAAAAGGAGCTTATTTTATGTCAAAAACATCAAATGTATACGCAAGAATTGAACCAGAAACAAAAGAACAAGCAGAAGCAATTTTATCAAAATTAGGAATACCATCTTCTGTCGCAATTAACATGTTCTATAATCAAATCATTTTA
>OHPQ01000789.1_pt1 | contig 10851 bp, 6 predicted proteins | sample 1577821 | NCBI WGS metagenome assembly OHPQ01 (sample SAMEA3879509, study PRJEB24766) | human gut metagenome | biome: human-associated habitat; feature: feces | place: USA | collected 1985/1987 | reverse complement strand
GTTCCCGATCCGTCGTCGGCACCGTCGCCTGCACCTTCCTCGTCTCCGCTGGCTTCGATCCCCGATCCGTCGCTGCCGTCTATGAAGCAGGCAAACGTTGCGTCTCGCACGTCGCTGTTCGACCTTCCCGATCCCTCTGCCCAGGTCAACGACCCCTTTGCTACCGCCCAAGGTCCCGAACCCACATCGGCACCCGTTGCGCCTCCTGTGCCCGTTGCGTCGGGCGCGCAGCCGATCGAGACCATTTCGGCTCCCGCCCCGGCGGCACCCAAGTCTCGTAAGCGCGGCCTGGGTGGCCTGTTCGGTCGTAAAAAGAAAAACGAGCAGGACAGCATGAGTGACTGGCTGGGCGTCGAAGACGATTACGATGCCAAGAAGTCCGGTCGCGGTATCGGTTCGTGGGATAACTTCGAGGACGATAACGATGGCTGGAAGGGTGGCGCTACGTCTTCCGATGGCGCTTCTTCCGAAGATATGCTCTCGGCTGTCGCCTCTATGGGCGATGATGAGCTGCTTGGTCACGATATCTGGTTTGTGGCAACGGGCGCCTCGGATTGTGATGGCGCCGGCATGAAGGCCTTCTTGGCTTCGCATCGCGATAAGCTCCGCGGCGTATTTTTCATCAATCTTGAATCCGTCGGCGCCGGTAGGCTTTCGGTTGTGACGGTCGAGGGCGAACAACAACTGCTCAAGGGCGATCGCCGCATCATGAACCTGGTCAGCAAGGTCTGCAAGTCGTTCCATGTCGATTGTGGCGCGCTCGAGATGCCCTATGCCAAGACCGATGCCTATGCCGCGCTCGAGGCGAGCCGCCGAGCCCTCACCATCGCCGGCGTGGACGGCACGCGTCTGGCTTGCGCTCGTACCGAGGACGACCTGCCCCACAATGTCAACCCGACGAACATCGCTACGGTATCCGAGGTCGTGACCGAGGTTATCCGCCGTTCGTAGACGGAGCTCTAAGGAGTCAACGTGTTTTCGTATATTAAGCGCCATTGGCCTGTCTACGTGATTTTGACCTTGATTGCCATTGCGTTAGGATTTGGGGCTGCCTACATCGTGGGTGCGAAGGGCTCGACCCCCGCCTCCGCAATCAGCGAAGAGGTGGAGCAAGAACAGAGCACGGGTGCCGATGGGATTCCTGAGTCCGAGCAGGCAATCGTTGATGGTGGATCTTCGTCTGCAGAGTAGATACGGCGATTTACATGATTGAAAGCGGGCGAGCCAGGGGACTGGCTCCCCCGCTTTTTCATCGCGCTAGCGCTTCTTTGGGATCGACCCAAGGCGAGCGAACCATAGGGCTGCGGCACCCGAGGTCAGGAGCGCGGTGATGCAAGCGGCGATGGGAACTGGTCCTGTTGCCGGTAGGTCCTGCGGTAGGGTACAGCGTTGAATGACACAGTCCTCGTCATGTGACTCAAGTTTATCGCCGCCGCCGTTGCGACAAAGATCGACGCGTGCGCTGTTGGTGAGTGCGGTTTGGGGCGTATAAGCCGATGTTGCCTGCATGTGCACGACTGCGCCCCGAGCGTCTGCACCAAGGATTGCTTTGGCATCGTCAAGGTCGTCGTGCTCATCTTTGAGATCATCGCGGGTCCAAGAATCCGCATCGCTTCGAGTCGTAAAGTCGGCGGCTACCGCACCGTATTCAATGCGAATGCCCGTTACGACGGTATTGGACGCAAGGTCGAGTTCTTTCGCCTCGAGTGTGGTGGATTCCGTGGTCGAGACATCCGCCTTCCAGAGGTGCCAGCCGTCGTAATCGACGAGGCGGCAATCCTCACCCAGACTTTCCCTTACTTCGTCGGACTCAAGCCAAGGATTTTCGTGCCCATCGTCAAGTGTCGCGTTTGCCGGCTCATCGACGTCTGTCGAGTCCAACGGCGTCGCGCGATACCACACGTTGCACAGACCATTGAGGTCGCCGATGGCGACGGGGGTTTCGATTGAGACGAATCTCGCCGTATCGTCCTCGGCACACTCAAGATCATCGGTAATTGTAAACTCATCAACCCAGGTAGTTGAATCGTTTCGAGCGTCGATGGTATAGGAGAAAAGCCCATCCGTATTGGTTTGCATCGCGGCACGGTTTTTACCATCGCCGTTAGCCAACAGGCCCTTTTCGATAGGTTGGACAAGTTCCTGACGCTTGTCGACCTGCCCCTTGATCTCGATGGGCGCATCCTTCATCGCGACGAATTGGACTTCTCCCGTATCCTTTATTTCAAATGTTATCTCCTCGGCAAGGTCATAGGTCCGCGGAGACATCGTTTCGCGCAACGAGTAAGTGCCGGGTGCAAGATGTTCGACGCGGTGCGGCTTGTCGGATGAGGTCCAGGAGTCTATTTCGGTTTTATCGGGACCATATAAGTTGAGTTGTGCGCCTTCCACTTCCTGCTCACCGCTTGCATCGACCTTGGAGATATCAACCTTGGTGTAATCGTCGGATACGTTAAGCCGTGCTTCTACAACGGGTGTTTTCTGGTCGGCATAAGTAAGGTCGACAATATGGGTTGTCTGATCGAGCAAGAAGCCTGCCGGCGCTTGAGTCTCGACAACCTCGTAGCGTGCGGTGCCAGATCCCAGTGGGAGGTTGTCCGCGCGTGCTTTTCCAGCTTCATCCGACGTGACGGTCGCGACGGTCTCACCGTCGAGCGCGGCAATGCTACCGTCGGGGCGCACGATATCACCCGAGGCACGGATCTCAAAGACGGCGCCCGCGAGGCTGCTGCCGTCTACGGTATCGGTTTTAACGATCCTGATGTTTCCGGTCGCGGCGTGGTCATAATACGAGGCGATTGCAACGGGCGTTAGGTTCATGTCGGCGGGTATGTTTACCTCGATCTCTTCGCCGACAAGATAGGGCTCTTTGGCCGAGGTTTCGCGTACATAATAGGTGCCCGGCACGAGCGATTCGGGCAGTGTGACGGTCCCGGTCGCGTCAGTCGTAAAAGTGTCCATTACGTTATGTGCTGGATACCAGCAAGTTTGTGAGACAGGTTCGTGATTGCTGTCGAGGAGTTGGAAGATGAATCCGGCTAGTGGAACAGAAGCGCCTGTTTGGGCATCGCGTTTTACAATCTGGAGATGCGTCGACAGAGCGTGGTTGTCCACGATATATTGAAGCTCGGCGCCGTTGGAAATCTGATTGGCCTCGACGGTCCATTCCCCTGCACGTTTAAAACCCTCGGGGACGGTTTCCAGAACCTCGCGAACCGTGTAGCCGGCGCGGTCGTATGGGATGGCTCCGTGGACACCGGCGGGTCGCTTGCCTGCGCCGAACCATGCTCCGGGCTGATCTTTGGTGGAGGCAAAGCCATAGACGTTTGTGGTCAGTGTGCCAACAACCTGCTGAGAGCTGTTGCTGACAACCTCAAAGACAACACCTTCCGCCGGCTGCTCCAGGCCGGATTGGTCGCTATTGCCGTAATCCTTGAATTTGGAAATCTCAAGGTTAAACGCAATGGGGATATCGGAAACGCGAGATTCGATCTCGACCACGCCTGAATCGCCGAGCTGGTCGGCTCCAACGGTATAGGTCCAGCTGTCGTTGGATGGCAGGTAGCCCTCGGGGGCTTTTGATTCGTAGATGGTAAAGGTTCCTAAGGGGACATCGGCGAGGGTGGCCCGACCGCTTTCGTCGGTCGTGAGGATTTGTGCCCATCCAGGGGTTGATTGCGACACACACGTGAACTCTGCTCCTGCGAGTGAAGAGCCCACCTGGGGGCCGGCATTCGTCGCGGCATCGAGTTTTACGATACGCAGGTTGATGGTACCGGGCTGTTCATCAATGGCGACCTGTCCACCGTCATTCCCCGTGGTAAAGGCGATGCGATCGTGACGGGGGACATAGCCGGCCGGCGCCTTCGTTTCAACTAGGTAGTATGCTGTGTTGGGCAGAAGTGTTGCTTGCGCCCGACCGTTGCTGTCCATCTGGATGGTGCCAACACGTGCGTCGCTGGCGCTCTCAAAAACATCGAATGTTGCCCCGGCAAACTGATAAGTATTGTTTCCGCTGGTAATGGCAGCGTTTGCAGACTGCTTTTGGAAGGAAACAGAGACCGCCGGCAGTACATAGAGCATGTCCTGACGTTTGCTGCCGCCCGATACGGCTCCTAGATAGCGCCGCGCGCGGTGCGGAGCGGCTTTGATGCTTCCTGATTTTGCGCTGTCGTGGAGCCACCGCGCCGCCGCCACGACTTCATTGTCAGTGGTAAAGTGCCCACTCTTGGTTTTGCCCTGAGCGGTCGTGTAAGAGTAGGTACCGTCGACATGGGTAGTGCCGTTGAGCATCCATACGGCAAGCTGGGTTGCGGCGCGGGCGCGATCGGGTGAAAGATGGTAGCCGCCAAACGACGTGGCGGTAGGATATCCGTGACAAACGATTGCCGCGAACTCGTCGTCGAGCCACACCCAGCCTTGATCAAAGTTGAGCCATGGGCCGCCCGGTTTGGTGGGGCCGGGGCGCTCCTGGTTCATGCAGTAGGCAATCGAGGCGTCTTGAGCTTCATACTTGCCGATGAAGAAGGGCCCACAATCATCGCTAATAGTGCGGAAGCCGAGCTGGTCGTAGCCATCGACGGCAAATGCGGCTCCCGGTGCCAGGCAGCCGAAAAGCAGGAAGAGGAGCAGGAGCAGCGGACCTGTTGCGATTGCGCTGTGGACAGAGTGCGTGGGTGCGTTGGACATGGCTGCTCCTTATCCCTCGTGCGTCGCACGGGGAGGCTGCGACGCGTAGGATGAGGCTACCCCCGAGGTTCATGCGGGTAAGTACCGGAGCCTGACCAAAAGCTTGCCCAATTCCTGACAAATTGAGCTCAAATACAACAATCAAGCAAAAGTGCAGGTAGAAGATAGGGAAAACAGGAGGCCAAAGGTCCTCATCTCCACAATTGACGCGATTTTCAAACGAATCTCCATAGCTAAAACAAGCATCGCCACCCTTGTATCGAACAAGACAACCGCGTTATACTATCCCCCACATATGCGGGCATCGCCAAGTGGTAAGGCATCAGCTTCCCAAGCTGACACTCGCGGGTTCGAGTCCCGTTGCCCGCTCCAGTAAAAAGCACAAGCACGGCAGCGTTACGTTGCCGTGCTTTTTACTACCAAGCGCCGGGACTCGAACCCGCCAGGGTGCGAGCGTTAAGCAAACGCGAAGCGTTTGTAGCGAGCAGGCGAAGGCGCCGACAGGCGCCTGAAGCCGGTGCGGATTTGCGAAGCAAATACGCGGACGTCCCGTTGCCCGCTCCATCAGCAAAGGAAGGCGTGGGGACGGACAATTCGGCGGAGTCTTCCCCAACGGTTTCGTGAATCTCGGTATGCCACCGCAGCCGGTGCGTATTTGCGAAGCAAATGCGCGGACGTCCCCATGCTCGCTCCAATTCCAAAATGTTAGGTTAATGCCTGCTGCCCATACTTGCACCTGCGCACGGTACAATGGTTGGGTTACGACCAACGTGCCAATAACCAAAAAGGAGCCGCTATGATCGATCGCTATACCCGCCCGGAGATGGGACACATCTTCTCCCTCGAGAACAAGTACGCCATTTGGCAGGAGATCGAGGTTCTGGCCTGCGAGGCCCAGGCGGAGCTCGGCAAGATCGGTATTTCCAAAGACGAGGCCCAGTGGATCCGCGACCATGCCAACTTTGAGAAGGCGAAGGTCGATGAGATCGAGGAAGTCACGCGCCACGACGTCATTGCCTTCCTGACCAACATGAAGGAATACATCGATGCCGATGTTCCCGAGGGCGACCCCAAGCCCAGCCGCTGGGTTCACTATGGCATGACCAGCTCGGATCTGGGCGACACGGCCCTGTGCTACCAGCTCACCCAGGCCTGCGACCTGATCATCGAGGACGTCAAGAAGCTCGGCGAGATTTGCAAGCGTCGCGCCTTTGAGGAGCGCAACACGCTCTGTGCCGGCCGCACTCATGGCATCCACGCCGAACCGATGACCTTCGGTATGAAGTTTGGCTCTTGGGCCTGGGAGCTCAAGCGCGATCTGGATCGTCTTGAGGACGCCCGCAAGAATGTTGCCTTCGGTGCTATCTCGGGCGCTGTCGGCACGTACAGCTCCATCGAGCCGTTCGTCGAGGAGTACGTCTGCGAGCACCTGGGCCTGGTCCACGATCCTCTGTCCACGCAGGTCATCAGCCGCGATCACCATGCCTACCTTGCCGGCGTTCTCGCCACCACCGCGGCCACCTGTGAGCGCATCGCTACCGAGGTTCGCAATCTACAGAAGACCGATACGCTCGAGGCCGAGGAGCCGTTCCGTAAGGGCCAAAAGGGCAGCTCAGCCATGCCGCACAAGCGCAACCCCATCACCATGGAGAAAGTCTGCGGTCTGTCGCGCGTCGTGAAGTCCAACGCCCAGGTTGCCTTCGATAACGTCGCCCTGTGGCACGAGCGTGACATTTCGCACTCCTCTGCCGAGCGCGTCGCCCAGGCCGATAGCTTCATCGCCCTCGACCACATGTTCCAGTGCCTCATCCGCGTTATCGACGGCCTGCAGCTGTATCCCGCCCGCATGATGGCCAACCTCAATAAGACCCGCGGCCTCATCTTCTCTTCCAAGGTACTGCTCGCCCTCGTCGACACGGGCATCACCCGCGAGGACGCGTACGCCATTGTGCAGGAGAACGCTATGGCAACCTGGCACGAGGTACAGGATTGTGTCTCCGGCCCCACCTTTAAGGAGCGTCTCGAGGCCGACCCGCGCTGCACCGTCAGTCAGGAGAAGCTCGACGAGATCTTTGATCCGTGGGACTTCCTCACCCGTATCGACACGGTCTTTGATCGTCTGGAGCAGCTGAGCTTCGAGTAGGTTCGGGCATAACGTTAGCTTTTTAGGGCGCTTTGCTGGTAATGTGTGTTGCCGGCAAAGCGCCTCGTTGCATTTAGGGAAAGACGGGGATAATAGTCGTCTCGAATAACATTCTGAGAGGGGATCGCATGATTTCGTTTGATTACAAGCCTCAGGGCGTGTGTGCTCGCAATATTCACCTTGACCTTTCCGATGACGGCAACAAGGTGATGGGCGTTGAGTTTACCGGCGGCTGCGACGGCAATCTCAAGGCTATCTCCAAGCTGGTCGAGGGCGCTCCTGCCGATCGCGTAATCGAGGTTCTCGCCGGTAATACCTGCGGTATGAAAAAGACCTCCTGCGCCGACCAGCTTACACGCGCTATCGAGGCCGCTCGCGCCGAGATCGCCTAATGGGTATCGCCGATCACATCAAGAACGGAATATCGCGTCGCGGCTTCGTGCTCGGTGGGGCTGCCGCGGGCGCTGCCACGGTGCTTGCCGGATGCTCGAAAAAAACGGGCACCAGCGATGATGCCGCCGGCGAGCCGCAGGTTATCAAGGACGATTCCAAAATCATCTCGATTACGGATGAGTACGAGGCAGTCGACATCGATCTTGAGCCGGCGGCGTCGTGGACGCTGCCTCTGGGTACGCTGCTGTACTACTGCGATGGCGATTACGCCGCGGCGATGATGGCGCCCGCATCGGCATTGCACGCCAACACACTCGGTGTGCTCAACCTGGGCGATGGCTCGCTTGCCACATTAATCGAGGATCCTATCGAGGGCACGGGATATGCATTCTACGATGTCCGTGCCGGCGACGGCGTATTCGCGTGGGTTGAGATGAACTTTGCCAATTCATCGTGGAAGCTCTACGCTCAAAATCTGTCGGGCGCTTCGCTCTCTGGCGACGTGGTTGAGCTCGATCGAGGTGGCAAGGACTATGATCCGCCCCTGTTCACGGCGTTCGGGTCATCAGTCATCTGGTATAAAATGCCCTCGGCAGGTGGCAATAAAACGAGTAGCGATTCGTTTTGCTATCGTCGCTCGCTTGATGAATCCAAGGCCGAGACAATTTGGAAATCGACGGGTCGCTTTGCATCGGCCCCGCGCGCGAGCGACGGCATTTTGACCATCTCGCCGCGTGTCCGCAACGACGAGGGCGTCTACTACGGCATAACGGCAATCGATCTGACCGACGGCAACAACACCAAGCGTGCCCAGCTAGTCCTTCCCTCGTCAGTCTCGCCTTTCGAGGCCGTATATATGGGCGATACCTTCGTGTTTTCTATCGAGGCGACCTATAGTGGCGTGGGCAGCCTGGGCAACATGGGCACGTATATCGGTAATGAGGGAGGGCCGTACCTCTTTCTGTCACGCGAGCCGCTCGCATGTGCGGCTGGCAAGAAGAATAAATACCTTGTTAAGGTACAGGCATCGCATTTCCTGATCGACACCTCTGCTAAGACCTATGGCTCGCTGCTGTCGCCCGACCGCGCTTTGGAGTATGGCGATTATCCAGCTACGGCGGGAAAGTCGGACTCATTCCTTACGTACGCCACGGTGCGCAACAGCCAGGGTATACCAGAGACAGTCACTGCACGCCTATTCTCTCTTTAAGCTTAGAGGGGTTAAAAAGGCGCCAACAGGGGAATAAACGCGTTGTAATTGTGAGTACCGCCCGCCGAGCTGCCGCGTCATAGCGGCATCCGGCGGGCTCAGGTGCGTTAAAATGGGCTTGTTCTTAGCTAATTGAGACAGGGGGGCCGTGTTATGGCTTCAGATGCAAAAAAGATTCTGCTGGTCGAGGATGAGAAGGCAATCCGTGACGCCGTCGCTGCCTATCTCGAGCGCGAAGGCTACTGGGTTGTGGGCGTCGGCGACGGTCAGTCCGCGATCGAGGAGTTCGAGAAGCATCAGTTCGTGCTCGACCTTATGCTCCCCAAGATCCCCGGCGAGCGCGTTTGCCGCACCATTCGCGATACCTCGGATGTCCCCATCATCATGCTGACGGCTAAGGGCGAAATCGAGGACCGTATTATCGGTCTTGAGCTCGGCGCCGACGACTATCTGATTAAGCCGTTCTCGCCGCGCGAGCTCGTCGCCCGCGTTCGCGCTCTGTTCCGCCGTGCCCATCAGGCCGACGAGCCCGCCGTCGAGGTGCTCGACTTCGGCGATCTGGTCATCGATATCTCGGGCCACAAGATCTTGGTCGAGGGCAAGGAAGTCGATCTGACGGCTTCCGAGTTCAAGCTGCTCACCACGCTTGCCCGCCATCCCGGCCGTGTGTATAACCGCATGGAGCTGGTCGAGAAAGTGCTCGGGTATGACTTTGAGGGTTACGAGCGCACCATCGACAGCCACGTGAAGAATCTTCGCGCCAAGCTGGGCGACGACCCCAAGAAGCCCAAGTGGCTCTACACCGTCCATGGTGTCGGCTATCGCTTCGAGGCTCCGGCCAAGACCGATAAGTCGGACGAGAAATAGGGAAATCACATATGACACCTGCGCGCTTTGAAATCGGACAAAAGCACAAGCAGGAGAGCGAGGCGGGTTCCAAGGCTAGTTGGAACACGCCTCGTTCCGATTCACGACCAACGATGAGCTATCCCTCGCGCATGGCACTTGCTTTTGCTCTGACATCGCTCATGACGGTATTGGTGCTGGTGGGCGTTGTCTCTGTTGTGTGGGGCACGGTCTTTTCGGATTACACACGCTCCAATATCGTCGAAATCGCAAATTCCGCTGCCGAGAAGTTGGCGACCTCATATGAGGAAAACGGCTCTTGGACCGCGGGAGAACTGCGCACGGTCGCAACGTCGAGTTTGGTTTCCGACGATCTGGGTATGCAGGTCGTCAATAAAAAGGGCGTGATCGTTTATGACGATTCCTGGCCCTCGGCAAGCGCCACCGCCGATGTACGCGAAAACCAGGCTACGACCGACGACACGAGCGGCAAGAGGGCATCGCATAGCCCGGTCTCCTCTGCTCCAACCGACTCCGATAGCGTTGCTAACGTCGAGATTGTAACGTCTTCCGGCGAGCATGTCGGACAGGTAAAGCTATGGGCCATCGGCTCCGACGCTCTGCTCACCAAGGCGGACTCTGCGTTTAGGGAGAAGACCTTTAACGCCATGGCCCTCGCCGCGGTTGTTGCAATCTGCATTTCGGTCGTTATCGGATCGCTCGTGTCGCGCATGCTCACCAAGCCGATTCATCGCATCACCAGTACCGCAAAGCAAATCCGTGACGGCGACCTGTCGGCTCGCACGGGACTGCGCGGTGATGACGAGATCGATCAGCTGGGTGAGACCTTCGATGAGATGGCCACTTCGCTCGAGAAGGATATGAAACATGAGAAACGCCTGACCTCAGACGTTGCACACGAGCTTCGCACGCCGCTTATGGCCATGCTCGCAACGGTCGAGGCCATGCAGGATGGCGTGTATCCCACCGACGATGAGCATTTGGAGACCGTTGCTTCCGAGACGCGTCGCCTGGCTCGTCTGGTGCAGCAGATGCTCGACCTGTCGCGCATGGAAAACAGCACGGCTCCGCTCAACCTTGAGCCGGTGGACATGGTTCCTTTCGTGCGATCGATTGTGAACGGCCAGGAGCGTCTGTTTGCCGACCGTGACCTTCGTCTTCGCTTTGCAGATGAAACCCAAGGGCACGACGATGTCGTCGAGGCCGATCCCGACATGATCACGCAATGTGTTATCAACCTCATGAGCAACGCCATGCGCTACACCCCCGAGGGCGGTTGGGTCGTGGTGTCGGTGCTCAGTGACCGCAGGCACGTCAGCATTGCCGTTTCTGATACCGGCATCGGTATTGCCAAGGACGATCTGTCGCGCATTTTCGGGCGGTTTTGGCGCGCCGATGCCAGCCGCGCCCGCGAAGCTGGCGGCCTGGGCGTCGGCCTCGCCGTGACCAAGCAGATCGTCGAGCGTCACCATGGCTACATATCCGTGGAGTCGGAGCTTGGAAAGGGTACGACTTTTACAATTCATCTGCCCCGCGAGCACACGGCGGA
>OHPQ01000781.1_pt1 | contig 10882 bp, 7 predicted proteins | sample 1577821 | NCBI WGS metagenome assembly OHPQ01 (sample SAMEA3879509, study PRJEB24766) | human gut metagenome | biome: human-associated habitat; feature: feces | place: USA | collected 1985/1987 | reverse complement strand
CTGCGACGCTCTTGCTTATCATCAGACCTCTTCCAAAAAGAGTCATGATCTTTCCCTGTTCCCTGTAGATCCGCTCCACAAAAAATACATTTTTTCTCCATATGCATTATTTCTAATACCTCTTCAGATGTTACATCCCCACACACTGGACAAAAATATTCTTGATCCATTCCAATTACCTTCCTCTCATTTGGTATGATATATCTCTCACCCTGTTTTCAGTCTCTCACCTGAATTCAGGAATATTATACCAACTCCATAAGCAACTGTCAAAAACAATCTCATCATGGTCACAAAAGTAACAGAAAGAAGCTTGATATCCTCGGCGGCGTAACGAATGTCGCCAAACAATCCCTCATGGCCGCTGGCAGCGGCCTGCTCAAAGCAAAAGGCCCCGGCAAACGCCGGAGCCAGCTAAGCCATGTTTCTTTTTGTTTACAATGTGGCTATGTATTATATTCCGTATAGCTTTTTACCACCGATAGCCGCAGTTATTACACTTAAAGGTTTTGCCCGCGTTGCCGTCCGTCACGCCGAAGCCGCCGAACATGGTGATCATGCCGACGCCGCTCAGGCGGGAGAGGTTGGTGCTGCCGCAGGTGGGGCATTTCGGGAGGTTGTCAAGGGGGTTCAGGCCAGCTTTGTTGCGTTCGATGCGCTCACGGTCTGCCTGCTCACGCGCCTCATATTTCGCTTTGTCGAAGAGAGGGTTGTTGTAGACGTATTCTTCCCGGACGGTTTCTTTAAGGCATTTTAAAAGCCTTCTGCGCTCCTGCCTATCGTCAGACCTCTTCCAAAAAGAGTCATGATCTTTCCCTGTTCCCTGTAAGTCAGAATGACAAAAACGACATTTTCTTTCCATACGCATTACAGTTAATATCTCGTCATCAGTAACATAACCACATACTGGACAAAAGTACACTTGATCCATTTTTCGTTTCACCTTTCTTCCACTTGGTATGATATCTCTCTCACCCTGTTTTCAGCCTCTCACCTGAATGCAGGAATATTATACCAAACAGCATATCTATTGTCAAAACAATACCACTCATCATGGTCATAAAAGTAACAGAAAGAAGCTTAACATCTTAGGCGGCGTGACAGACGTCGCCAAACAATCCCTTACGGCCGTAGGGAACGGCTTACTCAAGGCAAAGGGTATCGGTGCAACACCAGGCCAAGTCATTGCAGCGCCGGAACTTAGCAATAATTTAGAGGACGACATTAACTCTCTTCGCGAATTTAATAATGCACTTCTAGACGGCGCTACCCCCGCCGAAGCCTACGCCGACCATCTCACCAATGTCTCCAAAGCCGCCCAAGAAGCTGCCCGGCAAAGTAATGGCCTGCCCGTTGACATCGACAAGTACCATAACTCTCAGTTAGCCGCCAGCATGGCGACCAAGGTTTCCACAGGCTCCATGATCGCCCAATCCGTCGCCTCCGCCGCCCTCACGGGCGCGATCAGCATGGGTGTAACCCTCGCCGTGAACGGCCTTGTGATGGGCCTCGATTACCTCGCGCACGCCCACGAGCGCGCCGTGGAGGCGGTGGATAACGCAAACCAGGCCTACGCGGAAAACGAGACGGAGCTCAACAACGCAAGCTCCAGCCTCGCGCAGGTGGAAGAGCGCCTCAACGCCCTCAACAGCATCGAGCACAAATCCCTCGCGGAAGAAGCGGAAACCGCAGAGCTCGAGCGGCAACGGAAAACGCTTGCCGATCAGGTTGCATTGCTCCAAATAAGAGAGCGTTATCTGAATAGCGAAAAGGAAACCGCAGCCGAAGATCTCGCAGAAGACCTCACAAAAACACATTTCGGATCTGATTACACATTGCATGGCGGCAAAGAGGAAGGGATGGATGCACTTCGCAACTTCTTTGATCCATATGATAAAGCAGTCAGTGCCGAAGAATTCTCCAATCATTGGCTACATCAATTTCAATCTGGAAACGTTGATCTTTCGTCTTATCAGTTCGTCGACATACGAGAAGCACTTGCCGCGATTGCTGAAGAGTATCAAAAAATTGCCGACAGCTCAAAAGGAGCCGTCGGTGACGCGGCTCGCGAGAAGGTCACTCAAATTTCCTTTGCAATTGGAGAGGCCAGCACCCGAGCGAAACAGTTCTACGCCAGACTGTCCGGCGATGGAGCCAACGAAGCAACAGACAATCTTGTTAATGCGGCGCTGGCCGGAAAGCTAACCGCCGATAACCTCAGCGAAATTGCCGGTGATGATCTGGCCCGGCAGCTCAATTCCGTTTCCGGCTCCGCGCAGGCAACAGTGACACAATTGATCGCCATGGCACAGTCGGGCGATCTGGCCAAAATCTCCACGAACGAATTGACTAGCGCAACAGATTCCCTCTGCGCAACCAGCAATAAAATTATAGACATTGAGAATGCGGTCAATTCACAGCGGAGTTTGAGCGCATCCCAAATCAACGATCTGTGCTCCAAATATCCGGAGCTCAAAAATTATATTGTGCAAACCGCGGACGGATACCGCATCCAGCAGGACGCGCTGTCACTTCTCTCCGGCGCAACGGACAACATGAGCAAAGGCTATATCCAAGCACAGATCGAAATGACAAAATCCGCAATCGAGGGGGCAAAAGCTCGCGTTCAGGCGATTGCGGCTGAAGTGTCCGCGCTCCCGACGATCGAGCCAACTAGCAATGGAACCGTTACGCGGGTATCCTTTGGATTGGAACAGAAGCCGTCTATCGCTACCGGAGCGCCCTTCGCCCAACAAAAGGATTTCTTCGGGAACCGCAACAATGCAGCCCTCCAGGCATCAACAAAATACCAAGCAGCTCTAAACAATTTAAAGGCCGAGATGAAAAAGCTGGACGGGCTTGAAAATTTGTCGAATAACTTATCCACCTACCAGACAAAATCTACTTCTTCCGGCTCAACCGCCTACAAAAACGAAGCCCTCGACAACGAATTAAAGCGCATCGAGCACCTCAAAGCCATCGGCAAATACGAAAACGACGAGCTTGGCTACATCAAAGCCCTGGAAAACGCGAAATCCAGGCTCACGAAGAAGGAATCCGAGCGCTGGCAGCTCGAGGAGAAAATCTACGCCGCCCGCGAAGCCTATGAAAAGCAGCAGCTCGATGACTACCTCGACGAAATCTCCTACAAGGAATCCATGGGCCAATATGACGACGACCAGGCCCGGAAGATCGCCGACCTGACCTACGCCTACAACAAGCTTGCCAAGAAGAAGGAAGACCTGCGTAAGCTTGAGCAGCAGATCTACAAGGAGACCAAGGCCTATCAGGAGGCCGAGGCCAAAAAGGCCAAAGACGCGGCCGATGCGATTGAAGATATCGTAGACATGCGCATGAAATATATCCGCAAGGAGCAGGAGCTCAAAAAGAAGGCGCTCGAAAAGGAGCTCGACGGCTACAAAAAGCTTTACGACGCGCAGGCGAAGGCTCTCGACAAGCAGAAGGAAGCCGACGACTACGCCAAAACCGCCGCCAAAAAGCGCGCGGATATCGCAGAGATCGAAACGCGGCTGAATGAACTCTCCGCCGACACGAGCGCCGCCTCCCAGCGCGAGCAGGCCGAGCTGCGCGCAGAGCTTGCCGAAAAGCAGGAGGAACTTGAGGAATACGAAAAAGAGCAATCCATCCAGCGGCAAAAGGAAAAGCTCGATGAGGAATACGCCCTGCTGGAAGAGCAGAACAACGCAAAAATCGAGAAGATCGATGAATTCCTCGATAACGAGGGCGCGGTGCGCGATCAGGCCATGGCGGATATTCAAAGCCGCAGCAGCCAGGTTTATCAGGAGCTGATCGACTGGAACCAGAAATACGGCGACGGCATCGACAAAACCGTGACCGACGCATGGAAGGCCGCCACCGATGCGCTTGAAAAATATGGCACGCAGGCGAACGCCCTGAAGATCTCGGAAAACCCCGATCAGATCGCGGTCGCCTCAAAAGCGCCGAGCGCCTCCGTGCAGAAAAAGCAGCACGCCGCCCCCTCCTCCAACGCTTCTTCGGGCGGCAGCAAAGCGCCCGCAAAGGGCGGCCGCGCAAGCGTGACCACAAAGGATGCGGCAGCCTATGCCTCCTCCTCCGGCAAACGCGTGGGCTCCTGGAGCACAATGGCGAAAAATGCGGGCGTGGGCTGGAACCAGAAGCTCTACGTGACTAACATCGCCAACGGGAAGGTTGCCATCGGCACCACCTCAAAAATTGGCAATACCATCGCATGGGTCGATAAAAAGAACGTGAAGGGCTACCGCACCGGCTCCCCCTTCATCCCCTATGACCAGCTTGCGCTGGTGGACGAGGCCGGGCCGGAGCTCATCATCCGCAACCCCGTTCAGGGGCGGCTGACGCACCTTTCACGCGGCGACGGCGTATTAAACAGCACGCTCACCGAGCGCATCATGGCGCTGGCGGGCAACCCCGCCGCCTTCCTCTCCCAGAGCATGGCGAAGCTCACCTCCGCCTTCGGCGCGGGGGTCACCGCGGGCGCGGCACCCAGTATCCAGATTGATTCCAAGGTGATCGTGGAGGGCAACGCGGATATGGAAACCGTTAAAGCGCTCGAAAAGGCCGAAAACCGCATTGCGGAAAAGGTGTTTTCCCAGGCAAATAAAAAATACCTGCGCAGCGGCCATACGATCAACCCGAAGCATCTGGCGTAACGGCCAGTGAATGGAACCATCAAAACAGGCTCCGGCGCATCACGCGCCGGGGCCTTCACAGCAAGGAGGCTTTTTATGCATCTCTCCGGAAACTATTTTAATTACAACAATCAGCCCTCCACCATTTGGGGGCTGTTTTTCGCGCAGGTGGAGCTCTCGCCCGACCGGCGCAGAATGGGCGGCCCCGCCTATTCCACGCAATATAACCGGCTTTCACACCGCCATTTTCTCCAGCAGGATACATGGGAGGAGCCGCTCTCCTTCGATGTGGAGATCGTATCCGACCGCGTGCTGTCGGAGGAAGAGGTGGGCGAGGTTTACGCCTGGCTCTTCCATGAAAAATCGTTTCGCAAGCTGGAACCCCTCGCCGATGAATACGACGGCGTTTACCTCAACTGCGTGTTTCACGCCGTGGAGGAAATACAAGGCGGCGTAAACGGCAAATATGGCGCCGTCGGCTTCAAGGCCACCGTGCTGTGCGACGCGCCCTGGGGCTGGGAGGATGGCGAAACCACCTATGAAGCGGCGGAGATCGGCGCGCAGATGGCGTTTCAAAACCCATCCGTTTACAAGGGCTACCTCTACCCGGAGGTGACCCTCCAAACCGGCGCGCAGGGCGGCAATATCCTGCTGCAAAACGTGACCGATCAAAACCGCCAAACGGCATTCACCGGCCTCAACGCCACGCCGCACACCATCACCCTCCGGCCGGAAACGCTGGAGGTGCGCTCCACCCTCTCCACCGAGCCGGTTTACAACTGCTTCAACAAAAACTTTTTCCGCCTGCTCCCCGGCCTGAACCGTTTCGCCGTGACCGGGGACATACAGAAGCTCACATTTCAATACAGGATTGCGAGGCTGATATAATTGCTTGCACAATTTGATTCCTTCGGGAATTTTGAAATCCCGCAGATCACACTCTGCAACCCGGATGGCCGCGCGCTCGGCATCCTCTCCAACCTTTCCGACCGGCAGATGAATATCCGGTTTAACGATCTGTCCGACCTCTCCTTTACCATCCAGCGCGGCGCAGAGGAGTGCCGCTGCCCCGTTTATGAGCAGGTGGAACCCTTCCGCTACCTGCTGGTGGAGGGGATCGGCTATTTCGTCATCACCGATGTGTCCGTTTCCGAGGAGGGAAACGACACAATCAAAACCGTGGAGGCCTCCTCCTGCGAATATGAGCTGAATAACATCCAGCTCGGCTACTATGAGGGCACCTTCCGGTTTTACAGCGGGGACGACAGCGACCCCAAAAACTCCCTGCTCTCGGATATTATGAAGCGCCTCCCCTCCTGGCGGCTGGATACGGATCACATCCCCGCCGCCGTTGCCGGGCGCTCCCGCACCTTTGACACCACCGACCAAACGGTTTACGCCTTCCTCATGACGGAATTGGAGGAAGCATATGAGTGCCTGTTTGAATTCGACATTCTCAACCGCGTCATCCGCGTATACGACCGCAACAGCTACGATAACCGCACCGGCATCTGCCTTTCCACCGAGGATGTGCTCCAGGGCCTGACCCTGCGCACCAAATCCGACGAGATCAAAACGGCCCTGCTCGTCAAGGGCGGCAACAAGCTTGATATCCTCAGCGTGAATCCCTTGGGCACCAACCTGATCTACAATTTCAGCTACTATGCTACAACGGAGTGGATGGATGCCGCGCTGATCGAAAAGGTAAAAAACTGGCAGGCCCATGTGGAATCCCTCATGAGCTCGGCAGATAGCGCCTTTCAGAAACAGCGCGCGGAAATCAGCAGACTTCAGGGAAAAAAATCCGAAAAGGAAGGCGAGATCACGCGCCTCAAGCAGGAGCTTTCCAACCTGCAGGTGCAGCAATCCGCCATCATCAGCGATACGGCGTCGCAGGAGCAAAAGAACGCGAACCTCGCGGCCCTGCATCCGCAAATCCTTGCGGCAAAATCGGCGCTGAGCACGGCGGAGAGCGCGCTCGCCTCTCTTCAAACACAGCTCAATGCAGAGAACAATAAGCTTTTGGCGCTGCAAAAACAGGTGCGCTTGGAATCCGTGTTCACGCCCGCGGAGATGGAGGTGCTCTCCCGCTTCATCCAGCAGGGAGCGTATACGGAAGAAAACATCACAAAGCAGGATAACATGACCTATGAAGAAGTGCAGGCCCAGGCGCTGGAGCTCTACCAGAAGGCGCAAAACCTGCTCAAAACCATCTCCACGCCGCGCTATGAATATTCCGTGGAGGCCGCAAGCTTCGTGTTCCAAAAGGAGTTTGCCCACTTGACCAGCCAGCTCAAATCCGGCTGTCTGATCGACGTCCGCCTGCCAAAGGCTGATCGGCAGGAGGGAGATATTGCAAGCCTCCTGCTGCTCGAAATGGCAGTGGATTACGATGGCCGCGCCCTCTCCCTCACCTTCGGCAACCGCTACAAGCTCAGCGACCCGAGCGCGTTGTTTCAGGATCTGGTCGGCGGCTCCATCGCCAAAACGGCGAGCACGGTTGAATACCTGCGCACCACCTTTGATTTTAAGCAGCAAAAAGACGAGCTCGACCATCTGGCGGAGTTGAGGGATGAATCCATCAACCTCACGCACAACATGGTGGTCAATGCGGATAACCAGGTGATGGTCATCGACGCATCCGGCATCAGCGGCCGCAGGGAGATCATCGGCGAAGACGGCCTTCCAACCGGCGACTATGAGAACGAGGTTTTAAAAATCACCAATAACGCCATCGCCTTCTCGACGGATGATTTTGAATCGACGGAAACCGTGCTGGGCAAAAACCTGCTGCCGGATGGGGTGACCACCCCGGACGGGAAGAATTATCTATACGGCCTGAACGCCAAGCTGCTCATGGGCGATCTGATTATCGGAGAAAAGTTGAAGGTGAGCGGTGAAATCGAGGGCAATATTATTAAGGCCAATAGTATCTCTGCGAGTCAATTGAAGATCGGTGACCCGACAAATCTGATCCAGGCGCACCCTGAAATGAACCCCGACGGTATTCAAACAGAAGCGGTAGAAGGCAAACTTTATTTTCGCGCGAATGGAATAGATGAAAACCCATCACAAATAGCCCCCTACGGTTTTATCAATTATGTCCGTGGATCAAACATTGATTTTGATTTGGGGGACAGCTACTATTTCTCGTTTTATGGAAAAATACCCGCAGGCAAAAAAATAGTTGCCTTCTTTCGCGCCTATTATGATTTTGAAGCCGGAAAACCAAACTACACCAATTTAGGAACTTTGACCATCACCAGTAAAGGCGATATATTCACAGACTACTTCGGTCAAATTGCCATCTCACAAGCTCCGGATTCATCTCGCAAATGTACGCAATGGCACTTTACCTGCGAAATAGCGGAAAGTGTAGCCACTCTTCCGTTCTATCAGCGTGACTTAAAGCTATACCGGATGACTACAGATGTTATGATTAAGGACGGTGCCGTCACAGCAGACAAAATATTAGCAAATTCTATCACGACAGACAAACTCTCCTCTGGTGCCATAACTGCGGATAAGATTGCCGCCAAATCTATCACAGCAGACAAAATGATGATTGGCGATTATACAAATCTAGTCCAGAAAAACCCTGACAGCAACCCTTGTGGTATTCCTGTTGCTACTGTTAGTGGAGTAAAATATTTCAATATCGGCACAACGCAATACAGTAGTCAGGAAATTGTACGAGGTTATAATACCGACTTCAAACAAGGGGACTCCTATTATCTGGAATTGACAGCCATTATTCCAGCCAGCAGAAGACTAACTGTCACAACAGTCATGGCATACGAAGTGAAAAAGCACGACGCAGGAACCAATTCAGACATTTACGAATTCATCTCCAATCTTCCTGTTTTCACCGGCACAGGCACCGTCCAAAAGTATACTGGTAAGATAACCATTAATAAAACACCGGATGTATCCCGTATTCCGCAGTATTGGAGAATCAATCTCGAAAACACAGTGGCTGGAACGCCGCCGGTTTATGTGCGGGACGTAAGAATCAGAAAATGTTCCGGTGGAGAAATGATCGTGGATGGAGTCATCCGGTCAGTAGACGGTCAATCCTATTTTGATTTGAACAATGGGAAGATCGTGGGGAAGAATGCGGAGATGACGGGTAGCTTTGTAGCTAAGCCAACAGCTACTGATATCGAAACAGGAGTTGGTACATCTGCCACCTTTAGCGGATTCGGAGCTGGCCCGAACAACTTGCCTGGGCTGGCAGGAGTTAGATTTGTTGACGTTTTTGGAAAGTACTTTGGAGACTGCTTCGGAGCCGCCTTTGGATTAGATAATAAGGGTGGCACAGGATTAAGAGAAACGGCTCTTATTGTGCACGATCCAAACCAAGATCATGCTGCCGGAATATGGGCTCAATATTTTTCAGAATCCAATCAAACCCAAGTTAATTTAGATGCCGACACAATAACCGCAAGTTATTACGAAATATATAGCAAAAAAAATATCCAATGCGGAGAAATACTGGTTCCAAACGGTTCCTTATCCGGTAGCGTCTACACCGGTGAAGAAACGATTTCTTTTTATCCGGCCTTTTCAAAGGCTCCGCGTGTCGTCGTTGTCGCCCGAACTGCTGGTCCCTACAATGTAAACGCATCACTCGGTGGAAATCCTACGGCAAACAGCGCAAAAGTCATCGTGCAAAGAAACTCCAAAACATCAGACGGCTACACCGCTGTTCAGTGGATTGCCGTCGAGCCATGATAAAGGAGGTCATAAAATGGCATTTTTAAAAACCGACGTGGAAACCTGCTATGGCTTTCACGTCCCGAACGCCTATCTAAAAATCACGCGCGTGGAATTCAGCCCACGCAAAAGAGCATGGGACTATGCCGTTTGCGTCTATGCCAACAAAGAAGCGGCGGCAGAGGGAAAAATCATCTGCGATTATTACATTGGCGAACTACCATTGCAAATTGGCGGCGAGCTGCCCGATATCCTCCGCATGATCTACGAGGATATCAAACTCAAATCTCAAGACACCGAGCATTATTCCGAAATCGCTGAAAAATTTGCGGACTGCACGGATGATGTGGAGGAAGAGCTTCCGTCCCCCTCCTACGCTGAGCTCTCCGCCGCAACTAATATCCTAATGGGAGGTGAAAGCGCATGAGCATCCTCGACAGAGCCCGCGCCATGCGGGCCAAATATATCACCCTCGCGCAGAACGCCCCGGATGAGCTGCTTTCATCCGGGGATTATTTATCGGTTTTTGATTCGCTGTGCGGGGATGGCAGCCTGATCCCCGCGCGCAGCGTCCGCCGCCACGACGGGCAGCTCTACCGCGCAAATGTGGATTGCTGGGATCGGGCGGACAACTCGCCGAACACAGCCCCCACCCTCTGGACACAAATCACGCTGGAGGAGTGGCCCGATTGGGTGCAGCCCACCGGTGCGCACGATGCTTACAGCATCGGCGACAAGGTCACCTACAACGGCAAACGGTATATTTCGCAGATCGACGGCAATACCACAATCCCCGGCTCGGACGAACGCTGGTGGAGCGAACCGCAGGAATAAACAGAATGGAGGAACATCACATGCAGGACTATTTCAACCGCCGCAAAGCAGAGCTTCAGCAGGAGTATAACAACCTGACGCTGCAAAAATCGAACTTAAGCAGGCAGCTCAAGGCCTGCCGGGAGCGCATGGCGCAGCTGCGCGGCGCATTCGCCGAGCTGGAAGCGCTTGCCCAGCAGCCCGCATCCCCGGATGCTTCCGAGCCGCAGACATAACAATTTCCCCATTCCATAAACATGAAAGGATGAACACATCATGCGAACCATACGCATTGATTTCACCAACCAGTCCGTTTCCTATCCGGATGGCGCTCTGGCCGGCCGGCGGGGCGAACATCTGATGACGCAGCTCATCATCAGCCTGCCGGAGGAACTGGGCGCTTCTGAAATTGAATATTACCGCATCGCCTTCTGCCGGTATGGCAACGAGGAGCGCATTTTGACCAACCGGATCACCGAGGCCGTGGAGGGTGACCGCGCATACCGCTCCGGCAACCTGATTTACTGCAAGCTCTGGCATGATTTGACCGACGCGCAAGGCCTCTTTTTCAATGTGGAGGGCTGCCAGGAGAAAAACGGCGAGGAAGTGCTGCTCTGCAAATCCCCTCGCGCACGCCTCAGCTTTCAATCCGCCGTTTCCGGGGAGGAAGCCGCCGCCGACACACCGCTCTCCTCCCCGCG
>OHPQ01000778.1_pt1 | contig 10905 bp, 7 predicted proteins | sample 1577821 | NCBI WGS metagenome assembly OHPQ01 (sample SAMEA3879509, study PRJEB24766) | human gut metagenome | biome: human-associated habitat; feature: feces | place: USA | collected 1985/1987 | reverse complement strand
ACGGAAAAATTATTCCAGTCCGAAGTATGTAGCAATACCCTCACCCTTCACTACACTCTTGCACACCCTGAGAAAAAAGGTATCAGAAAGCCCGAGGCAACTCTTGGAACTGCACTTTCTGACCCGGCTAAGACCACCAGTCTCTGTCAGGAATATGAGAAAGAGCTGAAATCCTTTGCCTATTCCAGACTTTCCGAAGAAAACCGGCTTACCTGTGATATGCTTCTTCTCTATTTTCACACCAGAGCCTCCCTTGGAAAAAACAGCGCCCTGGATGAGCCGCTGGGACCAGGTCTGGGTGTGCAGGCACAGCTTCCCATTCTTCTGGCGGAATATACTTTCCGGACAAAAGAAGATATCTCTGATTATCTGAAACTTCTGAGTACCGTCAGACCATATTTTCAAAGTATTATAAAACTGGAAAAGCAGAAATCCCAGTCAGGGCTTTTCATGAGCGACACAACTCTGGACCGTATCCTGAAACAATGTCATTCTTTTGTCGCGAATCCTGATTCCAACTACATGGATGATATTTTTGCGCAGAAACTGAAAGCTTTCTCCAACCCTGCATTTAACAGCGAAGATCAGAAAAAACTCTGTACATATCATCATAAACTGATCTTAACCGAAGTGATCCCTGCTTATCAGGAACTGGCAGACAGTCTGGAAAGTCTTCGCGGTACAGGCAAAAGCAGCCGGGGCCTGGCATTTTTTGAGGGTGGGCGTGAATATTACCTTTACCTGCTGCAAAGCCAGACAGGAACCTATGTACCTGTCGGACAAATCGAGAAAAGGATGTCAGCTCAGCTTTTGTCCGATTACCGGGAGATATCTTCTCTGCTGAAACAGGATCCCTCCCTGATCGACAGGCTGAATCAATGTTCCGGTGAACTTACACTGACACCAACTCAGATGCTGGAGAAGCTTCCGGAATTGATGAAAAAAGATTTCCCGGAACTGAAAGATGCCACTTACGAACTCCGCACCGTTCATCCTTCCATGAAAAAATTTTTAAGTCCTGCTTTTTATCTCACGCCGCCTGTGGATACCCGAACCCCCAACGTAATCTATATCAACGATTCCGGACGTACCTCTTCTCTGGAGCTTTTCGGCACACTGGCACATGAAGGATTTCCCGGTCACCTTTATCAGACAGTTTCTTTTGCTGAAAACAATCCCTCTGACATCAGATATCTGGTCACCTCCCCCGGCTACGTGGAAGGCTGGGCAACCTACGTGGAATCATACGGCTATGAATATGCCGCCTCCCTTATGAATGATCCGGATTCTGCCAAAAATGCCGTCCGGTTTGCCTGGTTAAACAGGAGTATGAATCTGTGCATTTACTCCCTGATCGATATCGGCATTCATTACAGGGGCTGGGATGCAGCCCGCACTGCTGTCTTTCTGAAAGCATTTGGCATCAACAATGCTTCCACTGCTGCCGAAATCTATCAGTATATTGTGGAAACTCCCGGTAACTATCTGAAATACTATTGGGGATATCTGAATTTCCTTGACTTGAAAACAGTCTGTCAGAAAAGACTTGGAGATGATTTCGACCTGAAAGAATTTCACCGCCGGATTCTGGACATCGGACCTGTACAGTTTCCGGTTCTGGAAAAATACATGAAATAAACGAATTACTGGAAAACTTTCATCGGCCAGACTTCCGGAGAGTCTTATCAGTTTGAGTGACATGGAGGAGATAATGTTACGGTTATCATTCAGCCATCTGAACGTCAGAGCGGAATCCGCGTCAGTATGGATTAACAGCCTGATATAACAAAGAACCGGACTGACTGCAATATTTTATAGAATTGCAGTCAGTCCGGCTCTTTAAAATATAAAACCAAACATTTCTCAAGTAATGTTTCCGAAAACAGTCTTCCTGCCTCCATTTCCATCACTGTCTCTTTGAATCTGTCGCTACCATTACCGTAAATCTTTTTAAATCCGGCCGGAACTAATCCCAGGTCGCTTTCTTCCACCATGGAAACATCGAATTCGCTGTCTCCGGCTGCTATGATATATGCAGGCTGCAACCTCTTTCGAAGTCTTCTCACGGCCATTCCCTTACTCAGATTTACAGGAACAACATATACCTTCTCTCCATTATGAAATACGTCCACCAGCTTCGTAGTCAGTTTTGCCTGCAGATCTTCAACCACTTCCTCTGGCTTTTCACATTTTGTAAAAATAAAAAGCTCATCTAGAAATCTCAGCTCAAACTTTCGTCTGGAATCCCCGGCAAGAATCTGCTGCGCTTTTTCCATTTCCGGTCTGCTATTCCGGATCATTTGCAGCGACTCCAGATACCACTCTCTGTCACGCTTACCATTTACCAGCAGTACTCCTCCATTACAGACAAGGGCATAGGGTACGATTCCTATATCCAGATCAATACGTTTATACTGTTCTTCCGTCCTTGTGGATGTTGGTATGATAGTCATCTTCTCACTTACTTTTTTCAACAGATCATGCGTTTTTTCAGAAATAAACGAGATTTCTCTTCCATTATATAACTCAACATTTAATTTATTTTCACCGATATTGCGCTTATACGAATATATTATGGTATTGTCCATGTCCGCGCATAAAATGCCATTCATTCTCTTCCTCCAAGAATGGGGCTGCCGCACTGTTATTACCTGCGACAGCCCCATAATTATTATTTCATACGTATTGTTTACCTGCTCATGATTGCTTTTCTGATAAGATCCACCGGTATAATAAGTACTGCAAGTACCATGGATACCAGTAATGCCTTTGGCTCAAGCAGAGTTGTGTTAAATACTTTTCCGCCGATTTCAATGATAATGGTCTGAAGAACAAAGATTGCTCCCATTACCAGTACGAAGTTCTTATTCTCCCCGATATGCTCAAACAGATTAAACTTCTCAGATCTGGTATTCAAACTGTTAAAGATAATCGCATAAATGAAGAACGCAAACATAAATGTTTTCTCATAAAGCTCCGGATCTGCACAGCCCGCAGGGATTACCCAACTGGTAACGCCGATATTCTCAAGTATCAGGATAGAACCAAGGGTAATAAATATTGCACTTACTCCGATCGCTGACTTGATGTACGGAGTCAGAATATTATCTGTTCTCTTTGCCGGCTGATCTTTCATATATCTGTCAAGAATAGGTTCTCCACCAAACGCCATGGCAGCCAGTGTATCCATGATCAGGTTAATCCAAAGGATCTGGACAATGGAAAACGGCTCTGTCCATCCCAGGATCGGTGCAATGATATTCATTAACAGAGTACTGATATTTACAGTAAGCTGGAAAATGAGGAGATTTCGCCATAGTCCTGCTGTTAAGCACACAGTCTTTAATGGAAGTCAGACTGTTATTAAGGATAACAACATCTCCTGCCTCCTGTGCAACTGCTGTACCATCTCCCATTGCAAAACCAATGTCTGCCTGTTTTAATGCGGGAGCATCGTTCACACCGTCACCGGTCATACCACAGACATTATCAATCTGCTGTGAAAGAGATACCAGTCTTTTCTTATCAAGCGGTTTCGCGCGGCTTACCACTCTCAGGTTCGGGAGAACTTTCTTCAGCTCTTCATCTGATAATTTCTCCATTTCTTCATGGGTAAGAACCACGTCCTTCTTCTCATCTGCAAGAATACCTGCCTCTTTTGCAATGGCTACTGCAGTTTCCTCTGCATCACCGGTAACCATAACTACCTGGATTCCTGCATCATTAAGAATTTGAACAGTCTCAACCGCATCTGTTCTGACATTATCACGCAGACACAGAACTGCCATAAGAACAGTCTTTCCATCGCTGATTTTCGCTACAGAGAGAAGCTTCATGGTTCTCTTTGCCTGTGCATGCATCTGCTCTTCTACTTTATCTTTATCTGCCTTTGTAAACTCTCTTTCTTCCCCGTCCGGAAGCATATAATGTGTTACTTTATCAATGATATTCTCTGTAGCACCCTTCCAGTAAACAAGTCCGTTTTTCAGTTTTACAGTAGCACATTTCTTCTCAGAATCAAATCCGCTGATCTCTTCTACCTTCTCCGGATCATTGTCAGAATCATTATAACCATGATCAATGGCATAAGAGAGCAGTGCTCTGTCCATGTTGTTACTTCCGATTGCCTTTCCCTCTGAGGAAATCTTTGCAAGGTTATTCAGAGTGATAGCTTCTATAAACTCCCTGCTCTGGATAGAATCAACAATCTCACCGTTACCTGTGATAAATTCTACCAGTGACAGGTTACCCTGTGTGATCGTTCCGGTTTTATCACTGAACAGCACGTTCATGTAAGCAGAATCTGAAAATGCCGCCTTGTGGCTGACAAGGATATTCTTTTTATACATGGACTCTGTATTCATTGACTGAACCAGACTGTTCATCATCGGGAGTCCCTCCGGAACTGCCATGATCACGATAGAAGCCATAAGCATAACTGCTTCCGCTATTACAAGGAGAACGGAAACAACAGTGATTGCCTGATCTGCCCTGATCAGAGTCAGGACAACATGAAGGATACCTGCGATCGCTGCAGCTGACACACCCAGTTTACCGATACCTGCTGCCACACCCTCCAGCTTCAGGCTGGAAGTATCTTTTCGCTCTTCTTCCTCGGAGGTATCTGTCAGAGCTTTGTTTATCTTTCCTAATTCAGAACTGTCTCCGATAACAGTTGCGATCATGTAACCTTCGCCTGAAGTCACAACAGAACCCATAAAGACTTTTCCATGTGAGGAGTAATCCGTAGATTCTGCCTCGTCCATATTGGTTACTGCTGCTTTGTTCTCATCTCTTGATTCACCGTTTAATGCCGCCTGAGATACTTTGATCTTACCTTCAAATAACAGACCATCTGCCGGAACCTTATCTCCTGCCTGGATAAGAATCGTATCACCTTTAACGATTTCACTGGTAAGAATATTGACCAGCTTTCCGTCTCTTACAACTTTGGCATAGGTCTTGCTGTATTCTTCCTGAAGCGCCTCACTTCTTGAAGTATTTCTGTACTCTGACAGGGTACTGAAACCGGTAGCAAGTGCGATTGCGATCACAATACTGATGATCTCCACAACATCATTTCCGCCGGATAATGCAGGGACAAAGATTCCCAGCACAGCCAGGATAACTTTAAGAGCCAGAGCCGCACATAATACCTTGATCCAGATGTCATCAAATGCACCGATAAACATGGACCAGAGTGATTCAGTCTCTTTCTTCGCCAGCTCATTGGTGCCGTACTTCGCCTTGCTCTCGCTGACCTGCTGTCCGGACAGGCCCTGCATTCGCTCCTCTTTGTTTATTTCATTCATAATAATTAACCTCCTCTTTCGGGTTTTGCAACTGTTCAATCATGGACAGACAGTTACCGGATTTTATATAAAAAGAGGAACCATAACAGCTCCTCTTTTTATTTTCACACAAATCTCTGGCAGAGTTCCCCAAGTCCAGGATCTGTTGTGCCATTTCCTACGGCGTTGAATTTCCATTCACCGTTATACCTGTATATTTCCCCAAAAATCATCGCAGTCATACCTGAATAATTCTCAGTTAAATTATATTTGCACATTTCTTTATTGTTTCTGGCATCAACTAGACGGATAAATGCATTCTGGATCATTCCAAAATGCTGTTTTCTCTTTACTGCCTGATAGATATTGACAACAATGACAATCTTATCATATTCAGCCGGAACTCTTGACAGATCAATAACGATCTGCTCATCATCTCCCTCGCCTGCTCCTGTAAGATTGTCTCCCATATGATTGACTGTCCCGGATTTATGTTTCAGGTTGCCGAAATATACCAGGTCTGTTTTATCTGTAAATTTACCATTTTTCAACATGATTGCAGAAGCGTCGCAGTCGATTGCCTGATGTGATGAAGAACCAAATAATGCACCAAACAATCCACCACCGCCGGATGGCTTTGCCTCATCCCAGCCAAGTCCCACGATCACCTTTGCTAATCCTGCATGCTCCTTTGACAGATTTACCTTCTGTCCTTTCTGTAAGCTTACTGACATTTTCGTCCCTCCTGTTGCCCTCCGGCACTATTCTACGTCTACACCATAACTGTTGCACAAAGCAGCCAGACCACCCTGATAACCGCTTCCAATGGCATTAAATTTCCATTCGTCACCATTCTTGTACAGTTCACCAAATACAACTGCTGTTTCAATAGAGAAATCTTCTCCAAGATCATATCTGAGGATTTCTTCTCCTGTCACTTCATTGAAGATTCTCACAAAGGCATTGGAAACCTGTCCGAAATTCTGGCGTCTTGCCTCTGCATCATAGATGGTAACTGTAAATGCAATCTTTGTGATATTGGCAGGAATCTTTGACAAATCGATCTTAATCTGCTCATCATCTCCGTCTCCAGCACCTGTAAGGTTGTCTCCCATATGCTGGACTGCTCCGGACGGATGTACAAGATTTCCATAGAATACAAAATCGTTCGAATCAGAAACCCTTCCGGAATCTGTCAGACAGAACGCTGCTGCATCCAGATCGAAATCTCCGCCTGTGTCAAAAGCATTGATATCCCATCCGATACCTACAACTACATTCTTAAGTCCCGGGTTACCTTTTGTAAGACTGACCTTCTGTCCTTTTTTTAAACTAACTGGCATATATTTTTCCTCCCATATTATCTTATCCGCTTCGCTATACAGCTCCTTACCTGATAACTGTTTAGTATTTTTACCAAACAGCCGACTGTCTCTTACATTACGCTACTTCAATACCATAATGACCGCAGAGTGCTGCAAGTCCACCTTGGAATCCGCTTCCGATGGCATTAAACTTCCACTCTCCGTTATGTCTGTAAAGTTCTCCTACAACTACTGCTGTTTCAATGGAGAAGTCCTCCCCAAGATCATAATGGATCAGTTCCATCTCATTGGATTCATCTACCAGACGGATATAAGAGTTTGAAACCTGTCCGAAGTTCTGACGTCTTGCTTCTGCATCATAAATGGTAACTGTAAACGCAATTCTCTCAATATTCACCGGAACCTTTGACAAATCGATCATGATCTGCTCATCATCACCTTCACCCTCACCGGTAAGGTTATCTCCCATGTGGATGACTGATTCACTGGCATGCTTCAGATTGCCATAGAAAATGAATTCTTTCTCTGTAGGGCATTTTCCGTTGGCACCAAGCATAAATGCTGCTGCATCCAGGTCAAAATCCGAACCTGAATCAAAAGCGTTTACATCCCATCCAAGTCCTACCATGATCTTCTTAAGTCCCGGATTCTTCTTTGTTAAATCTACCTTCTGTCCTTTTGATAAATTAATAGGCATATCATTCATCCTCCCTTTTTTCTGTGCTTTTATTTTCTTACCGGTGGCACATTGTATTGTTTGTTAAAATCCTGTTTGATTGCCTCCAGACGAACCTGATCCTCCTGGCGTTTCTTTCTGGCATCTTCCTGGATCCTTCTTGTCTCTTCGATTCCATTTGTAATGGTTGCCCATGTCTTCTCAAGAGTCTCAATTTGAATGGAACTTCCGGATGCCATTTTAGCTGTCATCTTCGATACATCTACTGTATTCTGGGCATTCTTAAGAAGCATCTCATTTGTTTTCTTATCCAGTTCTGCAATAGATTCTGCCTGTATCTTCTGCCTTTTCAGAAGAATTGCCTGCGCAAGTGCCTGCTTAAATACAGGAAGCGTAACGATAAACGCAGAATTGATTTTTCTCACCAGATTGTAATTGCTGAACTCCATAGTCTTTATCATGGGAATGGACTGCATTGCCACATTCTCTGCTGTTCTCAGATCCTGTGTCCTCTGTTCCAGCATCATCAGTGCCTGATTCAGACTGGTAAGTTCAAACTGAATAGACTGATCTCCCGTATTCTCCATATCCTGCTGTCTCTGGGCAATGTAGGCTTCAATCTCTTTACATGCCTGTTCTCCTGCAAGGATATATTTCACCAGTTCATGATAATAATCCACATTGGTCTTAAACATGGTATCCAGCTTTTTGTTGGACTGTTTGATTTCAGACTCATATCCTTTAAGCTGAACATAAATCTTATCAACTTCTTCGCCCATTGTGTGATACTTGGCCAGTATCTTATCCAGCTGTTTTCTGAAATTTCCGAAAAGCTTTCCGAAAAGTCCCGGATTATCCTTAATTTCATTAATGTCAAACTGATCCATGATCTTTGCCAGCGATTTAAGCATCTCGCTTGTCTCATTAAGCTGCGACATATTCATGCTGTTGAGGACCACATCAGATGCCTTGGAAATCTCCTCTGCTGCTTTCGCACCAAAAGATACAATGGTATCCATATTGTAAACTTCGATCGTGCTGACAATATCGTCCACTTCTTTTGAATTGACCAGCTCAGCATTCATCTGCTGCCTGTCAGCGACAATATCATATTTCTCCACAACTTCAATCTCATTTTTCTCCTGAAGACCATTACCGGCCTGAGCAGGATTTCCCATAGATGATTTACCGAAATCAAGTCCCATAATCTACTAACCTCTCCTGAAAAGTTTTCTCCGCCATGAGGGGCGGGTACTGTTTGTCGAAATGTTATTCAGATCCGGAACCTGCATATCGTATTTATATTCCCCGATCTGGTGCTCTTCCATCAGTTTCTCTGCAAAGTAGTTCTCCACACTCTGATAGCCTGTAGGGACAAAAAACAGAATGTCAAATCCTGCCAGGTTCAGGAATGTTACAAGAATCGAATCCTGAAGTGAAATCATCGTCTCCCCTGTATTAATATATATCAGTTTCGGATTCTTTTTTGTAAAATCAAATTTCTGGATCAGACGCAGAATCTCCTTCGGCAGATCCAGAATCTGCGCGATCACTGTATATTCTGTACCATTTTCCCCAATACCCTTTATCAGTTTCCGCTCGATCAGAAGCTGCAGCTTGTCAAGTATAAATTCCTGCATTTCCTCCCGAAGAAGATGATAAGGATATCTGGGATGATTCTTTATTTTATTCCGCAGAAGCTTTCCGTTTTTATAAAATTCTACGGCAAAGGCTTTCATTGGACCGGAGGCAGTTGGTTCAATGCACGGAGCACTTTTCACAACAACGGTATCCTCTGTGATCAGTGCTGCTATGGATTCCCAGTACTGAGAAACACTTCCATCCTTCACTCCTGAGATTTTTGAAAAAATAACCGGAATATTTACCACACCGTTAACTGTGCTGAAATTAGGTCTGTATTTCAATTCCTGATCCCACAGTAGTTTTATCTCTTCATACATGGTCTGCAGATTGATAACATTCGCCTTCACATACTGCTGATTTCTGTATATCCCACTGTCCTGATACATCAGAGTATCAAGTTCTCTTTCCGCATGATAAGCGGCTGTTCCAATCTTTACCTGAGAACTCTCTTCCGGATATTCTGTGATCGCCAGACTCTCCGGATAGTTGACCTCATACAGAAGTTTATCTTCCAGACAGCACTTAATGTTCAGATCAGGACATAAGATCAGCACATCCAGTGGCAGCCGCCCAAGGAAACTCATAAACAGAGCTTCGTTTTCATTCCGGCAGCCCCCCAGATAAATAAAGCATCCAATCTCCGGTGATTTCCAGTTTATGAACAGCTTCGGCAGATATCTTCTCATCCAGCACAGCAGATACACTGCCCTGTTTGTCAGTCTGTTAAGATTTTCCCCTTCCTTCTGAGATTCAGCCAGCATAACATCCACAAATGTTTTATGCAGGATCCGCTGAAGCTCCGGATTGGCTCCATACTGTATATTACACGCAAGTCCCAGGAGCATCTGATCTCCGGATGTGTAGTTTGACCTCTTTATCTCTGAAATTTCCTGCGGCGTTGGTCTTGGAATCTCTTTACTTACGATCACCGTATTTCTCTTTGAATTTCTCAGTTCCTGCTGCAATCTGAACAGTTCATTTGCATAAGTAAGCTTATCTTCTGCCCCGTTTATCCTGCAGAAACAGTTATAAAAAAAACGGCTGTCATTTCCCCTTAACAGAATGCTCTCGCGGATATCATCCAGGCCGTTTCCCTTTATCCATGCATTTGTACAATTTGTAAGCGAAGGTCTGATTCCATACAGTCTCTCATTGTTAAGTTCATTCTGAATCTCATCTCTGACCTTTTTCACACAATATCCCTGCGGAAATGGCTGCAAACCTTCCATCTGCAAACTGTCTGAAAGAACGGAACCCGGATCTGTTTTCAGATATCCCTGATCCCCTGCATACTGAAGCAGTACTACATCACAGCCTGCATTGGAAAGAATCGATATGAGCATTAACTCATAATTGCTTATCTGCCCTTCATATAATATTTTAGGGATATGGTTCTCTCCAAGCTGATTTACAATGCGTTCAAATTTATAATACAGCCAGCACATGAACTTGATATATGCGTTCCTGAGCATATTCTCGGTTTTCCCGGCTTTTCGCAGGGAATCCAGAGAGTCATAAATGGAGGCTGCCACATTCTGTCTCTGAAACTCATTCATCCTTGGCAGCCATTTTCTCAGACTGACATGGATAAAATCCATACTCATCTGAAAATCCATTCCCATTATTTCATTATAATATGCAAGATTCCCCTCATCGGGATTAGGTATCTTCCCTTCGATAACCACTCCGGTTCTTCTTGCTGTATCATAATATTTCTTTATAAATTCGCCGACTTCTTCAGAATATCCGTTGATACGGTAGAAATAAACACCTTTCTCCCGCCTGCTGTTCAGTTCGACAAAATAATCACTGAGGTTTTGAATTTTTTTGTGTTCCAACATATAAGTATCTCACCTTCAATATCTGCTTATCTTATTTCTGTTCATGATAAGTTCTACAGTAATTTCATAAAATAATGGGAACCATAATTTTCTCCAAATTTTCGTATAAATTCTACCTCAAAATTGTA
>OHPQ01000774.1_pt1 | contig 11017 bp, 5 predicted proteins | sample 1577821 | NCBI WGS metagenome assembly OHPQ01 (sample SAMEA3879509, study PRJEB24766) | human gut metagenome | biome: human-associated habitat; feature: feces | place: USA | collected 1985/1987 | reverse complement strand
GATCGAATCATCATTAATGGTTATCTTCTAAATCTTCAAAACTCTCGTCAATTCCTCCCTATCTTATTCAAAATAATGTACAGCTTGTCGACTTTGCTTCTTTTGCTCAGAAAAAAAGCAAAAGCACTGTGCGACCATATTGAACAGTTCACTCTAGATAATAATGCTGAACTTCATTACCTGTATTCTTCTAAGACCTCAAAAATTGAGTATCAAATTGTAGATGAATATATTAAAACAATGAATGAAGAAGTTTTAGAATCATATCAATCATTAGAAGGAAAACGTATTCTTTTAGCTGAAGATAATGAATTGAATGCAGAGATTGCTCAAGTTATTCTTGAGGGCTGCGGAATTAGTGTAGATTGGGTGAATGATGGTATTGAATGTGTTGGTAAAGTGATTCAAAAACCTAGTAATACTTATGATTTGATTTTAATGGACATTCAGATGTCAATTATGGATGGTTACATGGCGACGAAAAAGATTCGTGAGCTTCCAGATAAAAATAAAGCTAATATTCCAATTATAGCGATGATGCCAATGCTTTTGAAGAAGATAAAAGAAAAGCATTAGAAGCAGGATGGAAGGCCATATTTCAAAACCAATGGATGTAGATAAATTGAAACATGAAATCACTTTAATTTTATCAAAAAAGTAAAAAACTAGAATGATTGAAATTATTGACTATAATAGGATATTGATGCAAAGGAGTGGTGTTTTATGTTACTTTTAGATTATGTTGATAAAATTGAAAAACCAACTATTGAGAATATTCGTGCAATCTATAAGACAATCAACTTTAAATATGATAATCTTATTGATTTGGCGGTTGAACCTAATAGCGAAAAGTATAATAAGTGGATTAAGACTTTGGATTGTTTAAAGGAGTCTGAAAATATTATATTTAAATGTATTCAGAATAATGCGATTTCTGATATAGATTGGTTAGAATTAAAGTATAACATTTATCGTTTTCAAGTTAAGTATGGAGGCTTGAAATATATGAAAGTAGAATAAGAAATGAAGAGCAGAAATTTTTTGGTTTCTGTCTTTTTTTAAATTAGTTATTAGATGAGTAATTCTATATTTGAACAATTTAATTTTTTGCGTTCAATTTCACACTTGTTTATAAAAATGAATAAATCTCGTTTTAAGATTGCTTTGATACAATTTCATGGTTGCTAAATGTTAATGCTTGAATTCTGATCAATTGGGGGGATGAAAAAAATAAGGATTATGATTCGATATTCAAATTTAAGGTAGATTTAAGATTTTTTGTATAAAATTCATAAAAAGTGAAAAAACATTACTAAAAAAGACAAATACAAACGTTTGTCAATCTGTATAATCATTAATGTAAGCGTTTAACAGTTACATAGAGTACCCAATCGTTTGATTAGATGCTTTTTTAATTGGAAAACGTAAAAAAAAGGAATTGCGACGAGCTAATAATAGAAAGGACATAAGACAATTCCTATCCTAATTTTACAATTAGGATTCCTCGTCATGTAGTCATGAAATATAACTCATTATGCAAAAGTGCATTAGCTGTTGCAGCCTTGTGTACTGCATTTGGGACTATCGTTCCATTTAGCAATACGTATATTGAAGCTCAAGAAACAGACTTAAGCACAGAACAAAAAAATGGTACTGTTGGATTAACACAAGAAAAAGATAACTATACTTTTGGTAACGGTTACTTAAAACGTACATTCTCTATCAAAGATGGTAAGCTAAAAACTGAATATTTAACAAACTATCGCACATCTGGAGAAACTAAAATGACACCAGCTTCTAGTGAAGAGTTTGTGATTGAAACAATGGAGAACTCTCAAGAAGCAGCTGGATTTAAAGCTCCCGAACAAAAGTTTACAGAAAAAGAAAAATGGAAAGCAACAGCTGACAGTGTAGCAACGAATGAAGGAACTAATGGAAGCGCTCAATTGATTTTTGATGGTGATGCTAGTACATATTATCACTCACAATACGCCAATCCAGGTGATAAAGATTCTTATGAATGGCCTCATAACATTTACATTGATTTTGGTAAAAAGCTTGAAGGCATAAATTCATTGGCTTACCATAAGCGTTTGCATCAGGGTAATCCAACTGAAGCAGGTCATATCAAAGAGTATGAAGTATATGCATGTAAAACAGAAGCGGATTTAAAAGATAGTACTAAAGGTACGTTAGTAGCATCAGGTACCTTTAAATCTGATAATAAAACAAAAGTAGAATATGCCAATTTTAATGAAGCAGTTAATACACAATATTTAAGATTTGTAGTTAAAAGTTCTTACGGGACAAAAGATCACAAATATGTTACATCTATTGGAGAATTAGAATTCTATAAAGATAAGGCTCAATTCCCTGAAAAATCTGCTTCACAGATTAAATCAAGTAACTTGACTGTTGATGGAGATCCAGTGGTTGGTGAAGCAAATGGTTATAAAACATTAACGTTTAAATTCAAACCTGTAACTGCTCGTAATGTTCAATATACAATTAAAGAAGTGATTTCAATGAAGGATGGAGAATCTTTCATGCGAAAACACTTAGAGATTGAAGTTCCTCAAGAACAGGCAGAACAAGCTAAAATTAAATATATCGATTTAGAAAATATGAATTTTCAAGATAGTGATGTAAAAGGTAATGGTTCTAACCAATCAACAGATACAAACTATTGGACAATTCAAGAATTACAAGATAATCCGCATATGGCAAATATGAAAGGTGATTATCTTGAATTAGGTCAGCCTTATTATGTTGGATCAATGTATTGGGGATGTGAATTCCCTCAAGCGGAAAATAAAGTTCGTGATAAAAAAGGATTTATTCGTTATCACTATGGTAAGAATTTGGTGGTAGAAAACGATAAGTCCGATGGACAGTTCCACAACTATAACAACTATAACAACGCAAACGGTCAATCTGGAAAGATGATCACTTGGGATGCTGTTGTAGGTGCTGCACGTAGCACAGACTATCAAGTTGTTCAGTCTGATTTCTATGAATATATTGAAACTATCGCTACAAAAACAGGATTTAGACAACAGTTTAACTCTTGGTACGATAATATGAAGGATATCACTGATTCAAATATCCAGGAAAGTTTCAACGAAATTGAAAAAGGCTTTACACAATATGGTGTTAATCCATTAGATTCTTATGTAGTTGATGATGGATGGACAAATTATAGTTCGTTCTGGGATTTTGATAGAAGTGCAAATAAATTCCCTAATGAATTGTATAATTCAAGTTCCCAAGTAAATAAGATGGGTTCTAACTTTGGTTTATGGTTAGGTCCTCGTGGTGGATACGGTACAGAACGTCAAATCGCAAATTATATCGCAAATAATAATTTAGGATCTCGAAATGAAAATTCTGGAAATGATATTAACGTTTCTGATGGTCGTTATTTGGATAAATTAGTTAATGATATCTTTGTTGATTATCAAAATAAATTCGATATTAACTATTGGAAATTAGATGGTATGTTGTTAGAACCATCAACAAATTCGTCTAATGCCCATACAACAACAGACAAATTGTGTACAATTTCTGAAACATATGAGCGTTGGACAGACATGTTCGAAACAATGCGTAAAAATCGCCCAGATTTATGGATCAACATGACTTCATATGCAAACCCAAGTCCATGGCATGTACAGTGGGTAAATAGTGTATGGATGCAGAATACTGGTGATACTGGATATTCGAATAAATTTAATAGTAGCCATGAAGAACAGATGTTAACATTCCGTGATGGTGACTATTATGAATTCTTTACAAATAATCAGTGGCAGTTACCGAACAAATACTTCTATAACCATGATCCAGTTTATGCAAAAACAGCTCATAATGTTCCAGGTGGTCCGGGCCGACAAATTGAATATACAACTGATGAATTACGTAATCACCTGTACATGTTAGGTACTCGTGGTACTGCATTCTGGGAATACTATTATTCACCATCTATGTTTGATGATGAAAAATGGCAAGTAAATGCCGAAGCTGCAAATTGGATTGAAGATAACTTTGATATACTTCAAAAATCAAAAATGTTTGGTGGAGATCCAGAAAATGGTGATGTATATGGTTACTCTTGTTGGAATGGAAACCAAGGTATTGTTTCAATTCGTAACCCTAAAAATGTTGAACAAACATATACTCTTAAATTAGATGAAAAAGTTGGCGTTTCAAGCGGAGTGAAAAACGTTTATGGAAAAGTAGTTGTTGGTGATCAATCTCGTCAAACAAATGATTCTGTATCTCACAACACAGAATTGACTTATACATTAAAACCAAAAGAAGTATTGATTGTTCAATACGGTGCTCAAGATGGAACACCAGCAAAAATTGAATCAATGCATGCTGATAAAAACAAGGTAAGTGTTACATTTGATGAAAGAATTCAAACTCCAAAAGCAGGTAACTTTACTGTAGATGGAAATAAGGTTACTGATGTTAAATTGGATGCTGACTTACGTACTGCAGTACTTACTGTAGAAAAAGAGTTAGAAGATACTTCGGATGTTACAGTAAAAGTAAATGGAGTAAAAGATGTTGTAGGCAATGTATCAAAAACAGATTTCACTGATGATTACTATGCAAAAGATTTGATTAATGGAATTGGAAAAACTACATTAGATGGAAAACCAATTGATAAAGGAAATAAATATGCATTAGACGGAACACGTGGATTCACTGTATCTGGTGAAATCAATACGACTCAAACAAATGCTGAAATTGCAAGACAAGATGGAGCATTTACTGTTGGTATTGATGGTGATGGATATTTAACATTCAACTTTAATGGAATGAGTGTTAATTCAAAACATACTGAAAAGACACGTCAAAATGATGGCTCAGTTACAGAATCTGTTGAAGGAATTATTGCAGATGGAAAGAAACATCAATTTGCGGCTGTTAAAGAAGAAAATGGTATGATCAAGCTTTATATGGATGGTGAACTTGTCAACTCAACATATGATGCTTCAAAAGTAAATCCTAATGTTTCGAAAGGAAGCTTAGTATTTGGTGATGGCTTAACAGGAGATGTTGAATATGTTACATTACATGACAAAGGATTAGGTTTTGATGAAGTAGGTGAATTAAAACCAGAGGAAAATGTTGAACGTAATGTTGTTAGCTCTTCGACTAATAAAAAAGTTAAGATTTCAGCTTATGATGTAACTGAAGATAAAGCAGTGGCTGAAAAATCAGATCGTCCATTTAATTATTTGAATGATGGAAAGAAAGATACTAGTAATTATTTAGAGCTTAAGGATACATCTGATGGTCAAAGACATTCTAGATATGTTCAAGTCGATTTAGGTGAGGAATATGAAATAAATAAAATTCATTTAACTCGTTATTATGATGATGGAAGAACATATGGTCCAACAGTTATTGAGTTAAGTAAAGATGAAAATTTTAAAGAAAAAGATCAAGTATATAACTCTGATACAACTGGAACTGTTCATAACAGAGGTGAAGGTGCTGATCCGTTATACAGTGAAACATCAGCAGGTAAGACAATAGAATTTGAAAAGAAGACTGCTCGTTATATTCGTGTTTACGTAAGTGGAAGATCGGATCGAGAAGGTACTTCTGATCATATCGTTGAGTTAGAAGCTTATGGTGTAAAAATAAATGCAGATTCTAATAAACCAATAAGTCCAGATCGTGAAATTAATTTAACTCATTTAAATGAATTGATTGAAAAAGCTAAAGCGTATGATGGAAAAGAAGAGTTCTATACAGCAGACAGTTGGAAATCATTCTCAGATGCTTTAAAATTAGCTAAATCTGAATCTACAGATGAAAAATCTACACCAGAGACAGTGAAAAAAGCATATGAAGATTTAGATAAAGCTATTACTGGATTAACATATAAGGAAGTTGATAAAACAAACTTAAATAAGTTGATTGAAAAAGCTAAAGCATATGATGGAAAACAAGAGTTCTATACAGAAGATAGTTGGAAATCATTCTCAGATGCGTTAGCTGTAGCTAAATCTGAATATAAATCTGAAAATTCTACACCAGAAACTGTTAAGGATGCTCAAGAAAAATTAGATGCAGCTATTAAAGGATTAAAAGCTAAGAAAGTTGATAAATCTCAATTAGAAGCGTTGATCAAAGAAGCAGAAGGTAAAAAAGAAGCAGATTATACACCAGAAAGCTGGACAACATTTGCAACTGAATTACAAAAAGCGAAAGAAGTAAATAGCGATAAAAATGCTAAACAGAAAACTGTAGATCAAACATGTGAAAGCTTAAGAGCAGCTATCGATAGATTAGCAACTAAGACAGTTGATAAATCACAATTAGAAACTTTGATCAAAGAAGCAGAAGGTAAAACAGAAACTGATTATACAGCAAAGAGCTGGGCTAAATTAGTAACTGCATTAGAAGCTGCTAGATCTGAATTTAGAAATGAAAATGCAACACAGCAAAGTGTAAACAACGCATGTGGAAGCTTAAGAACAGCTATTGATGGATTAACGGTTAAGGCTGATAAGACACAGTTAAAAGCATTGATTGATGAAGCAAGTAACAAAAACAAAGTTGAATATACTTCAGCAAGCTGGAAATCTTTAGAAACAGCATTGAAAAATGCTCAATCAGTATATGATACTGAAGATGCTACACAGAAATCAGTGCAAGATGCATGTGATAGCTTGAGAACAGCTATTGATGGATTAAAAGTTAAGGTTGATAAATCAGAATTACAAGCATTGATTACAGAAGCTAAAGATAAGAAAGAAGCAGATTATACTGCCGATAGCTGGAAAGTCTTTGCAGACGCATTAGCAAATGCTGAAGGTGAATTGAAGTCTGATAAATCTACACCAGAAACTGTAAAAGCTGCACAAGATACATTATCTAAAGCTATTAAAGGTCTAGCACCTAAAAAACAGGTTGATAAGTCAGAATTACAAAAATTGATTGCAGAAGCTACTGGTAAAGAAGAAGCAGGTTATACACCAGAAAGCTGGGCAGCATTTACAACAGCATTAGGAACAGCTAATGAAGTAAATGGTAATAAAGATGCAACACAGGAAGTTGTAGATCAAGCGTGTGAAAGCTTAAGAACAGCTATGACTGGATTAACAGCTAAGGCTGATAAGACACAATTACAAGCATTGATTGATGAAGCTGGTAATAAAAACAAAGATGAGTATACAGAAGAAAGTTGGAAAGCTTTCGAAGCAGTATTAAATGATGCTAAGGATGTATCTGCAAATGAAAATGTTTCTCAGGATGCTGTAGATAAAGCTTGTGAAAGCTTAAGTAAAGCTATTGAAGAATTAAAATTCAACAAATCACAATTAAAAGTAGTGATTGATCAGGTTGAAAATAAAAATTCAGAGGATTATACAGAAGAAAGTTGGGAAACATTCGCAAATGCATTAGCAGAAGCTAGATCTGTATTTGAAGATGAGAATGCTACACCAGAATCTGTAGATCAAGCATACAGAAAATTAAATGAAGCTATTAATGGATTGACAGTTAAGGTTAATAAACCAGAACTAAAAGAATTAATCGATAAAGTTCAGGATAAAAAATCAGAGGATTATACAGATGCAAGCTGGGATGCTTTTGAAACTGCATTAGAAGAAGCTAAAGCTGTATTTGAAAATGAAGCTGCTACATCAGAACAAATTAGTCAAGCATATAGAAAATTAGATGAAGCTATTAAAGGATTAGCAGTTAAGGCTGATAAATCAGAATTAACTACAGTAATTGCTTCTAGTGTGACTTTAAATGAATCTGATTACACACCAGAATCTTGGAAGCAATTTAAAGAAGCTTTAGAATATGCGGATGAAGTCAGTGCAAATCCAAATGTTTCACAAGAAGAAGTGGATGAAGCAAAAGACAAATTAGAAAAAGCAGTTAAAAACTTGGTTAAGGCTACTGGTTCAGAACAAAAACCAACTGAAAAACCAGATACAAAACCAGATACAAAACCGGATACAAAACCGGAACAAAAGCCAACGGATAAGCCAGGCACAAAACCGGAACAAAAACCTTCTGATAAACCGGAAGAAAAGCCAACTGATAAACCAGATACAAAACCGGAACAAAAACCAACAGATAAACCAGTGCAGAAGCCAACAGAAAAACCTAGCAAAAACAATGGTACAAACACAGGAACTAGTACACATGTAGGTTTCTTTGCAACTACTGCTCTTGCATCAGCTACAGCTGTACTTGGATTATTTGGATATAAACGTCGCAATAAGAAAAAATAATGCGTAATAAATTTGGATGGTTTAAATAGATTGATTCTCTTAGAATGAATCATATTCCAAAATGGTTTATAGCTCATTATGACTCGGATGACATATAGTTGTCCGAGTCTTTTTTGGTACTCCGCAATTAGATAGGGTCGACTAAAAGTTGTCTTCAAGAATCGTAGGGTTGAAAACCCTATGAGTATTTAAAGGATTATTAACTAGGGAGCAGAGATGTTAAAATCTCTGCTCTTCTTAGTATGCCGAGCATGGCATATATCTAGACAGTGAAAGTCTGTTGTGGGTACCCTATTTCTTTCACAACATCTTGGTTTTACGTTTACCTTTTGGACCTTGATTTGTTAAGTAATCTTATCCACCATTTAGCCTCATCAAGTTTCTCTGCGTACGCTCCAAAGAATTGCTACACCACTTCCTCCACCCATGACATCACTATCAACGGCTTGTGGTTCACTACACTTGGCGGTAACTACCCGTGGTTAGTTTATCTCCAACTGGACTCGTGCCATGCCCGGCACACAAGAAAAGAGCTGACAGAAAGGGTTGAATGTCAGCTCATGGAATAGGATTGTTGGATGATTTTGATTTACAAGATTTATGGCTCATCCAACAAAACCTAGTATAACAGTGTGTTATGCGTTTTTTCAACAACAATTTCAGCTTCTTGCTTAGTCTTAAATAACTTGGTTACTCTAACTCTAGTTCCTGCTGGAGTTTCATTGTCATTGAATTTAATCGTACAAAAGCCTCCACCAGTACGAATCACAGTAGCTTCTCGGACATGATATCCATTCGATATGAAGAAGACAATGTCGTTAACATTATATTTATTCATATACATCCACCTTATCCCTAATGTAATTCAATCGTATCCTCAACTCTCCAATTTTTCAACCTCAAATTGCGGTCTGATACTTTTAACAATGAGTGATTTTCAGCCACACACATAAAACAAAGAAAGCAAGCAACTAACACAAATTTCTATTTCTTGTGCCAATGCTTGCTAAGCTTTATTCATATTTTTCAACCACAAAATGCGGATACCCAAAAAAATAGAGGAAGCAGTGCTTCCTCTATGTGGCTTTATCGTCTCCCAATTCAACGTCTTCGGCCGGGAATCGCCAAGCTTTATCGTTTCTCGCTTCAACGTCTTCGGTGGAGAATCACCATTGCAGAGAATACTTCCTCTTTCCACATATATAATATCATGTTTCAGTAAGAATACAACATTAACAGCAATGCCAATCAAGTGTGCAATTATCGAACGATATTCAGTGCTTTACAACCTCATGTTTGAAACTGAATATGTACAGAAAGATGTAGATGACGATGTTATCGTAAGTGATAGAGAAGACGAATATACTGACTTTCTCATAGGGAAGAAGTTCTCAGCAAACTTTGACCTTGACGAAGAATATCAAAATTATCTGAATCATAAAGTTTCTTAAGAGTAAAAAAAAGGACCAGCTTCAACTGGTTCTATTGGATGATTTGTTAGGATTGATGCATTGGTGTAATCACCCGACAAGGATAATATACCATACATCATCTCTGCAAAGCCAAACAATTTGATATAATAGAAAATAACGAGAATGAGCGGAATGTTTAATAATCACTTGGATTCTTGTCATACCCTTTGTTTAATCATTCATTTAACACTGTTCAACACCCTGTGAAAAGACTGTACAAATTCACCGACAGAAACAGAGAGAAAAGGGATGAGGAATTAAACAAAAAGAGAATGAGTGATTATATATAGGTCTGAATAGTTTCCTGCAAGTACAAAGCCTGTTAATGTAGCTAAACTAAATAGAATTAGAAGTGCAATGTTGGTTCCTTTTGAATTGTTCTTTCTAGATACAATCGATACAATTCCTCCACAAAGCATGCATATACTAACAACAAGTCCTGCACTGCCACTTACTTGTCCACTTTCTTCTAGTGCGTTGGCAAGGCCTGCCATCATACTTTGGAATACGACAAATACACTTAATACAGTGGAAATGATTCCACTGACTAATTTCCATGTTTTCATAATGATAAAATCCCCTTTCTTAAGTATATTTTAAACTAAGAAATGGGGATAATTGGTATGTTTGTGGCATACATTAATGGTGTGTGATATTTAAGATGTGATTTAAGAGTCGTGGGACTAAGAAAGAAATGTAGATTACGGATCCTATTGATAAAATACCTAACATAAATAATCGCCTCTTTCTTACACCTTTATTGTAGAATTTTCAATGTTTAAATGGTGTTAAAGAATGAGGCGACATATTAAGATTTCATTAAAAGCGAAGGAATTTTTGTAGGTCTGAATTTTGTGCAAGAATCAGAATGTTTTCCGATTCTTCAAAAGTGTGTTCCGCACTAGGTAGTGGGTCAAGAATTCCATTGATTTTAGTGGCTAAAATATTGATGTGGTACTTTCTTCGAATATCAAGTTCTAACATACTTTTTCCTATCCATGAATTTGGCACAGAAATTTCATAAATTGAGTAGTCTGGAGTAAGTTGTACATAGTCAAAGATATTTTCACTTGAGAAACGTACGGCTGCCCAATTACCAATTTGTTTTTCAGGATATACGACTTCATCGGCTCCATTACGCAATAAGAATTTAGCGTGCACATCACGTACGGCTCTTGCGACAACAAGTTTAGCGCCATAATCTTTTAATAAGGCGGTTGTTTCTAGTGAGCTTTGAAAGTCATCTCCAATGGCTACAACGCAAAGGTCAAAATTGGA
>OHPQ01000766.1_pt1 | contig 11092 bp, 9 predicted proteins | sample 1577821 | NCBI WGS metagenome assembly OHPQ01 (sample SAMEA3879509, study PRJEB24766) | human gut metagenome | biome: human-associated habitat; feature: feces | place: USA | collected 1985/1987 | reverse complement strand
CTTGCAGATGCAGCGGACGGTGTGCGAGAACTGACAAGCAAAGCCGGAGAAGCAGTCGGTTCCGTCAGCGGTACGGTAGCCGGCATAGACTCAAAACTGGGTGGAGTATCGAATTTTCTACGGCAAGTCTCCAATGGCGGAGTTTCCGATATGTTCGGTAACTTTTTCCGTAATCTCGGACAGGGTAACGTGTCGGGATTGAGTATAGCGGGACTGGTCGCAGCAGCATTTCTTATATTCGGACGCTTCGGCTGGCTGGGCAAGATTGCCGGTGCATTTCTCGGCATGATGCTTATCGGTAACAATGCCGGTATTTTCCGCACACCTGATACGAGAAGCATACAACGAATACAGACACCCGCTCTTCCCGTTGAAGAACAGACGAATAGCGGGGGGATGAAAAGATAAGAATAAGAATCAAATATAATCACATAATGAAATATACAGAAGAAATGATCCTGCAATCCGAAAGTGGATACTGTATGCCTTTTGAAGAACGGAAGGGCAAGGATGTGAAACTATCGCTCGGCTACGGCGAACAAACCGATCCGACAACGGGCAAAACATATTTTCATCATGGCATCGACTTCGATGTACGGTGCTACACGCTGGCGGCTGTCGCCAGCGGTATCGTGTCAGGTATAGGCAATGACCCTATACTCGGCATCTGCCAAACTATACGCTATGGGGAGTATGAAGTGACCTATGGGCATTTGTCAAATGTCTTCGCCCAGTTCGGACAGCGTGTCAAGGCCGGACAGACTGTAGCTTTAAGCGGTGACAAGCTGCATATCGGGATACGCTTCAAGGGTGAGGAACTGAATCCGCTGGAATTTCTAACCATGCTGTATGGGAATATCCAAGCATTGTGTCATGCTGATGGAGGCGAAGCGGCAACATCTCCCAACATGGAGATGGCACTGACCACCGATTACGAGCAGGACAGACAGGAAATAGAGGAATTGATGCTACGTTTCCTGCCCTACTACATGGAAGACTTACAGCGTGGTGCATACCGACTTCCTCCACATACGGAGCAGTCACTCCGCCATGTCTTTACAATGGGAGCAGTCAAAGAATATTTCTATGAAAATATGCCAAGTATATCCAACCCACTCGGACTGGGACATAAAGCAATGCCGCTTGCTTGTAAGGTGCAGAACCTACTCATTGCGGACTTCCTGCATTACCTTGCCCTACGGCATGGCGTGTACTTATCGACGATGGGCGATGATGTAAAAAAAAACTCTACGACGAAGCCCTAACCCATAGTGGTATCATTGACCCACTGGCAGAATTAGACATAGACATCCAGAGCTTTGACATACCGAGAGCAGTCACGGTATATCCTGACCGGGCCGGTGTGCGCTGGTGGACGAAAGCATGGTTCAATAACCGGGAAGAGGGCGAAGCATCGGTGGAGATTGAGCGAGAACAAGCGATACGCTTCATTCACGACAACATCGAGAAGGATGTATGGCTGGAAGAGTTTTATCCCAAACAGATGGAAATTTACCACAACGCCATCGAGCAGACAAAAGAGCAATTATTAATGAATAGAATAGGATAAACATATAATACACTATGGACGGAATCAAGCATAGCGGACGGTTTGCAGAAATGGAACGCCTCGTGAACGACTATTTCAACTGCCATATCGCACCCATCATGTCAAAAACGCGGACTGACCTCATACGGAATCAGGGAGAGGAAATGAAAGAATATTCCACCTCTTTAGGTGGTATTCTCAGTATGATGGCATCTTCGGCACAACCAATGAGCGACCCCTATCAAGCACTCAAGGTCACAGGCGAATGGAACTCCAAAACAACAGAGGACTATATCGAGATGTGCAAGACGGAGATTACCGGTTCCGAGGAAATGCAGCAAGACCTTGCGTATATGGCCGGGCAGTGGCGGGATACCGTCGTGCAGGAAATCGGAAGGGCACGTTACAATGAGTTGTCAGAACAGCTCGGTTGTGACCTCGCCTATGCCTATATGGACCACCGAATAGAGGAACTGATGATTGACCGGTTGGTGAAAGAACGTATGCCCAAGTCTTCCGCTGACTACATCATCCGAAAGGCTGCCGAATCGAGTCTGCTGGGATTATCGCAGACGTTAAGCCGTTCACCGCTGACCGATGAAATAGAGGCACGAGGCGAAGCAGCTTACCGCCCGAACAGATGGGAAAAAGGTACGGGATGGATGTTGGGCACAGCCGCAGATACCCTGATGATGGGTGGTACTGGTTCATGGACGACACTGGCAAAGTTTACCGGTGCAGATGTGGCTATTGCAGCCATCACCAATCATTTTGAAGGCAAGAAGCCTGATACCCTTTCAGTAGAACAGTGCATCAGTAAAGGAGTGTTCGGCAGAGACAGAAACGTATTCGACGATTTTCGCAAAGAGGCAGCCCAAATACAAATCAAAGAGAACACGGCGATTGGTACAGACAACAAGCAACTGAAAAAGAAAATCCCTGTCATGGACTTTGGCTTCATGGAATGGACACAAAACCAGAATAGCGGTTTATTGTGGCCGAATGTACAGAGCAAGGAAGAACAGAAATATGAGGAACGGTACAAGGATGTGCCGATTGTTGTTGCTCCCGGACAGGAAGAAGCCTACTTGCAGTCTTTGAAACAATGTGACAAAGCGAAAATGGTCAGGACAGAACAGGATGAAATTATGAAAGAAGAGAAGCATGAAACTGTTGTTCCTGCCAATGATGCGGAACAACATGTACAAACGATACAAAGTGCGCAAGTAGCACAGGGAAACGGTTGGGGCGGACTGCTTGGTATGCTGGGACTGGATGGCATAGGTAATATCACAGGCAATCTCGGTTATGTAATGGCCATGCTCCCTGATGTTCTACTGGGAATATTCACAGGCAAGACAGAATCATTGCATTTGGAAGACAATATGTTACCGATAGCGAGCATTGTGGCGGGTATGTTTGTGCGTAACCCGTTGCTGAAAATGCTCCTGATAGGCCTGGGAGGTATGAACTTGTTGAATAAGGCAGGACACGAAGCCTTGAAAGAACGAACAGAGGGAAAACTGAACGTAACAAATGAGAACAATGTGCAGTATCGACGCTATACAAATGAAACTCTGAACCCACGTATAGTAAACCCTGTATTGCAAGATAGTACGTTGATTGCCACGATAGACCGAGTACCGTGTACCATCCAGTTGTCACCGATTGTAGCAGAAGCCTACCGTACCGGGGCATTGCCTTTGAACACGCTGGCAAATGCTGTCCTTGCCAAGAACGACCAGCTTCGCCAGGCTGCCGCACGGAATTATGAGGACGGAAAACTGGAAACCATCGTGCGCCCACGGGGTATTCAATAATCCTATAATCAAATAAACGATATGAAAGAAAAATCGCAAATCGAAAAGAAAGCCGAGGAAAAACAAATCACCTTGCTTTCTACGGCTTTGAGTGAAGCCTCGAATGCCGGTGGACACTGGCTCAACGCATCAGGAAAGGGATACCCGCGCCTCTATCCAAAGGGTGGTTCTGTCAGCGCATTCAATGCACTATTCATGACGCTGCATTCTGATAAAAATGGATGCAAAACCAACCAGTTCACGCTATTCAGCGATGCCAAGGCACAAGGAGCCTCGGTGCGTGAGAATGAGCAAGGCGTTCCATTTTTGTTTTATAATTGGAACAAGTACGTTCACCGCAATAATCCAGAACAGGTTATCAGTCGTGATGACTACATGAAACTGTATGAAGAGGAACAAAAATTATATAAAGGTGTACATAACCGTGAAATTCGCACTTTGTTCAACATTGACCAGACGACACTACCCTACGTGGATAAGGAGCGATACGAAACGACGTTGCGGCGGTATGGAAGTGCAGTGGAAAGAGGATATACGGAAGCTGACAACCGACGGTTGCATATTCAATTCAACGACTTCCTACTGAGGATGCGAGACAACCTTGTGCCTGTTCGTTTGGATGGAAGCGGTGTACCCCACTACGAAACAGATAAGGATGCGGTCTATATGCCGCGACAAAGAGAGTTCAGACATTATCACGACTATATACAGGAAGCCTTGCGGCAAATCGTGAGTGCTACCGGACACCAACAACGGTTAGCGCGTGAAGGTATGGTGATGAAGAACGGTGTGGCTCCTTCGGAGGATGCTGTCAGACAGGAACGGTTGGTAGTGGAACTGGCTTCAGGGATTAAAATGTTGGAACTGGGGTTGCCAGCACGGTTGTCTGAAGAAAGTCTGAAGACAGTGGAATACTGGTGCCGGGAGCTGAAAGAGAACCCTAACTTGATGGACGCTCTCGAAAGTGACGTAAACAATGCCATCGAAGTAATCAATAAAGCGGAACGGGGCGAGAAAATCGAATACGCCACCATGCGCAACCGGCGGGACACTTCAACCATGCAGGAGCAAATGCCCAAACATTATTTTGTGGCGAACGAGATTCGACAGCATCCGGATAAAGAAACGAAAAAAATTGTGCTTGTTATTGACCCACAGGCAAAAACCGCAGATGTAATTCTTCCAGCAGGGGCTTCTACAGAGGTAGATAACGAGATACCGGGAATGAACAAGGGACGTATCATGCGAGCGTTGCAGAAAGATGGAATCGAGCAGGTACGCTTCTACAATACGGATGGTGCATTAGGTTATCGACCCGATGACAGTTATTTTGCCGAGAAGATGATTATGCTGGCCCGACTGAAGAATTGGGCAATGGAGAAGCTCTCCACACTGGACGTGGCGTCAGCGGTCAAACAGGCGAATGAGATCGGATTTGACCACGTAGAGATGATTCAAGATGATAAGAAACGATGGGCACTTTATATCAAACCCGAAAATAAGAGCGGATATAGCATCTATCCTGATAAAGAAGATATAAACCGCTTCTTTTCAACACTCAAGCAAGCAATGGATAACATCGGTAAGGTTCGGATGGAACTGGCGCACAAGTATTATGCGCTGGCCGAGGTCAAACCTGACCTGAAGGTGGATTTGTTCAGCAGCGAAATGCCGGAAATAGACTTGAACCGTATCCAGCGTGTTTCGGTTTTCAAAACCAAACAAGACGGCATACAATGCGTCGCAACTATTGATGGGCAGAAACAGCCTGCCCGAAGTGTCACTCCGCAACAGTGGCAGCGGATGTGGATAGCGGAAGAGCGTGACAGCTACAAACGTCATTTGGCAGCTACCTTATTCGCAGACGTACTACAAAAAGGACAATCGCAGGAGGCACACACCGGAGAGAAACAACAGAAAGAAGCAGAGTTGTGGCCGATAGAAACGGTAGCGCAGGAACGGACGGAATCAGACAACAAGGGTATTTCACCGGAACGGCAGTTGTGGGACAAACTTAAAGCGAATCATCCCGATGCCTTGCAACTGCTTCGCACGAAAGATGGTTATCGGCTCTATAACGAAGATGCGGTACAGGGTGCAAAGATATTGGGCATAACCCTAAAAGAGTATCCGGAAGGGGACATTACGGCTTCAACGGAATTTTCAACGGAGCAGCTCGACAACTATCTGTCTAAGCTCGTCCGTGCCGGGGCACGGGTTGCTATAAGTGACATGGAGGAACAAGAAACACACAGAGGTTTTCATAGATAAGGAGTAAGGAAATGAGCAAGAACCAACAATACGCAATGAAATATGCAGAGTATGCTATGGAGCAGATGCGCCGGTACGGAATCCCCGCATCCGTGACGTTGGCACAAGGCATACTGGAAAGTTCCAACGGGCAAAGCCGTTTGGCGCAGAACGAGAACAATCATTTTGGCATCAAGGCTACGCCTGCATGGATTGCCGAAGGAGGAAGGTATGGTATATATACTGACGATAAGCCGAATGAGAAGTTTTGCAGTTATGACAGTGTGGGTGATTCATACGAACACCACTCCCGTTTTTTAAAAGAAAACAGCCGCTATGCCCAATGTTTTGCACTTTCGCCCGACGATTACAAGGGTTGGACACAAAATATCGAACAGGCCGGTTATGCCACAGGCGGAGAATATGCCGAGAGTCTGCAACGGATTATAGAGCAAAATGGCTTACAGCAGTATGACAAACTGGTGATGCAGGAAATGGAGACACAGGGTAAGCGGTTCGGTACGGAACATAATCCTCTCCGAACGTCTGAAAATTCAGAGTATGGTGCGAAGTACTCATTCCCGGTAGAGCGTGAAGAGTTTCTTTTTGTTTCCTCGCCTTTCGGTATGCGGCAAGATCCGATGGACAACACGAAACAACAGATGCACAAGGGAATTGATATCCGTTGCAATGGCGATGCGGTACTGGCTACTGAGAACAACGGGAAGGTGGTGGCTGTGAATCAGAATAAGAACACGCCCGGTGGGAAATCGCTGATTGTGGAATATACCAGAACGGATGGCAGCAAGGTACAATGTACTTATATGCACCTTAAGGAGGTTACTGTAAAGGTCGGTGATGTAGTACAAGCCGGTGGGAAGCTCGGCACATCGGGCAACACAGGTACACGTACAACGGGCGAACATCTACATTTCGGCGTGACAAACTTCTATGCAGACGGAACAAAGCGTGACATCGACCCTGCGGCTTATCTGACTGAAATCGCACAGAAAGGTAATATCAAATTGGAAGTGTTGCACAACGGGAACAGCCTGCTCACCCGATATAAAGGAACAGAAGAGAATGCCGCTGGCAAAAACCTTTCGCCCGACGGATGGATGAAGAAGTTGCTTTCGTCAGAGGATAGCGGTGTGGGAATGTCAGGATGCAATGACCCTATAGTAGAGATGGCGATGACAGCCTTTAGTTCCCTTATGCTATTGGCCGTACAAATCGACAACAAGAACGAGGAGGAGCAAAAGACTGCCATATCCAAACAAATGGATAGTGGACGCACCAATCTGAAATCATTATTACCGGGCATGAAAAACTGCGAACTGGCAATCAGTGAAAATGGAAAGGCTATTCTGCGAGTGAACAATGGAGAACTGCGCATGTCACGTGAGTTGACTACTGCGGAGTTAAGCCGTCTGTCGGCAACACTGAATAACAATACTCTCACAGAAGAAGCCAAAAGGATACGTGTAACCGGTATGCTGAATACGGTTATCCTCTCGGAAGCGGCTTCACAGAATTTTGAACAAGGGATGTCCCAACAGCAGGGACAGACAGAGAACCTAAAAAGATAGAAGCGTGGCGATATGGTAAAATGCGTGATGATACAGCTATGCAGATGTCTGTTCGGACTGTCCTACCTTGCCTTGTATGTCCTGCTCTGCTACCAACTCTTCGGCTGGGTGGCAACGCTCATTATCGTGAGCGTTCAACTGTTCCTTGCCGGATGGCTGATCTGGGCAATGATACGAGCACCCGATTAAGAGCAATGATTTAGCAGTTCAACAACAAATCATGGCAACACAGTTGTCGGGTGATTATGTATCACATTAAAAGACAATAGAAATGATAAAATGTAATGTTACGGTATGTGGCGTTATCGGACGTGATGCGTCGATACGCACCAATAAGGAAGGGAAAACCTTCCTGGTTTTTCCTCTTCGAGTAATGATCCCTGATACTGACGGGAAGACTATGCCTATTGAGGTGGATGTCAGCAAAGATACTGCCGGAAAGGAGGTTTCCAAATATCGAAATGGTTCCCGCATCGAGGTTTCGGGGACAATGTATCTCAAACACCGTGGTGACAAACTTTATTTCAATCTTTTTATTAACGAAATTCGTACAGCTACGGCAGATGCGAAAGATACGGTCAAGGGCGAATTAGTATTTCGAGGTAAGGTCGGGCAGCATATCGAGGAAAAAAGGGATAAGAAAGACCAGCCTTACACAATGTTTTCGGCATTCAGTACGGAGAAAGTAGAGGATGGCTTTGAATACCAATGGGTACGTTTTTTCTGTTTTGGCAAAGAACGCGAAGCATGGTTACAGCCGGGCGTGCGAGTGGATGCCAAAGGTGAAATATCCCTTTCGGCATATAACGGAAAGCTGAATGTTTCATGCAAGGTGGAAGAGCTTGTACAGTATGTAGCAGATTCGTCTAATTCCAATCAGTAAAGGATATGGCCGGATATAAAAAACAGCACACGGACGGGCCGAACAGCGAAGATAAAGCATTAGACCTCTTCGCTGAAATGATGATTGAGAAAATCGAGAGTATCCGTAAGGATTGGAGAAAGCCATGGTTCACGGAAGAAGCGTTACAATGGCCCTGCAATCTTTCCGGACGCGAGTATAATGGCATGAATGCCATTATGTTGCTTATACATTGTGAAAAGGAAGGTTACAAGATTCCGCGCTTCTGCACTTTTGAGTGTGTACAACGGCTCAACAAATCCGATAAGGACAATCAGGAGAAACCTCGTGTTTCTGTACTTCGTGGAGAGAAATCATTCCCAATCATGCTGACTACATTCACCTGCATACACAAGGATTCTGGTGAGAAGATTAAGTATGATGACTACAAAAAACTATCTGATAACGAGAAGAAGGAATACAATGTTTATCCTAAGATGCAGGTATTCCGAGTCTTTAACGTGGCACAGACCAACTTGCAGGAGGCAAGACCGGAGCTGTGGCAAAAACTCGAAAAGGAGTATTCGCTACCGAAGATTGAGAACGGAGAGTATTTCAGCTTCGCTCCCGTCGATGCGCTGATAAAGGACAATCTGTGGATTTGTCCGATCAAACCACAGCATCAGGATAACGCTTACTACTCTATATCGAGAAATGAAATCGTTGTGCCGGAAAAGGAACAGTTCAAATCTGGAGAGGCGTTCTATGGAACACTATTCCATGAGATGACACACTCGACCGGTGCGGAAGGAGTTCTCGACCGTATCAAGCCGACAACTTTCGGCTCGGCAGAGTATGCGCGCGAAGAATTGGTAGCCGAGTTAGGCAGCGCATTGGTTGCCCAACGTTACGGCATGACGAAACATATAAAAGAGGACAGTTGTGCCTACCTCAAAGGATGGCTCGACGAATTGAAGGAATCGCCACAATTCATCAAGACAACTCTGTTGGATGTGAAAAGAGCGGCTTCTCTGATTACTCAAAAGGTGGATAAGATTGCACTGGAATTGGAGCAGAACATTGATGAAGAGCAAACAGTAGCACCGAAAGAAAAAGTGTATTATTCTTCCGTGGCCTATCTTCAGCTTACCGATGACACGATGCGGTTGGACGCATTCAAGGATAAGGGGGACTACGAAGGACTGCTGACTCTCGCCAAGGAGTATTATGACGGTAACGGCATTAACGAAGAATATACTTATTCTTCTCCCATACAGAACCGAGGAGACAATCTTTTGATTGAGGACAAGGATTTTGCTGTGGTGTACAATGGGAGTGTCGGGGGAACTTATGAAGTGATGCTGAAATTCACGGAAAAGGAAGTACGCGACCATATCAGGCGTTATGGTATCGAACATGCTGGAGATACGTTAAAAGGGGTAGCCAAGGAGATGGCTGCGGAACAATTCTCTATCATGACACAACAAAAGATTCCTGCATTTGAAATGCCGAATGGTGATGTGCTGTATGTCAGCTATAATAAAGAATCCGACATGATAGATATCGGGCCGGTTACTAATGCGGGACTTGTCGCACAACATCGTTTCCCATACGACCATAATGCTTCGTTGGATGCCAACCTGCAAACCGTGAACGAAAAGCTGAATAATATGGAGGAATACCGGGAAGAGCTACAAGAAGCAGAGTACAGCGGCGGAATGCGCCGATAAAACGGAAAAAGATGCGGAGCTGTTTGCTCCGTACCTTTTCTTGAATTTATTTTATTACTCTAACAAATTATCTATCATAGACTGTAAATTTGTTATATCGCAATACTGATTATGTCCCCCTCTGTAATCTTTCGCGTGTTGGGCTGTCCGGATTAAGAAAGAATCGAGTTCTATTTTTACACCGCTACCCATTCGGGACAAACCGGAAGAGTGACTGATGTAAACGAATTTACCGTTACGTTCTATGAAACAAGAGGTATTATAATGAATGTTACTTTTGCGCCAACGGCTGTTGCGTACTTGGAAATCTCACGTACTAAGGCAGTTTGGAAACTGCGGTATTTTTTTGAAACATAGACTCCTGCATCTGCAAGGATTGCGTTCTGCCATTTGGTATAAAAATTCTGTGCCATATTTTTAATATTAATTCTGTAAATAATTCTCCCAATTCTCTTTGTCAATAGTTAATTTGTTCATTTCCCAATCGTATTCCACTTCCGGCATATCAGAATAAGGGAAATACACAGTGTAGCCTATCTGTCCATAAGAACAATGTAGCGGTATAACGCAAATCTCCTGACCACAATAAGGCTGTGGCGTACAATATTTCTTCCAATCAAAACGACCTGCTGCTATATTGCAGCAAAGTAATTTTAGAGTTACTATACCTTTCCAACTCTGAAAATCTTTTTTATAACCTTTTTTCATACTACTAATGTGCTATATTATAATAAACTTCGGGTTCACTTGACACGTTGTAAATCCAGCTTCCGCAACGTACCAATAGAGCATTCTTGCCATAATAGAGTTTCTTCATTCCGGTTATACTTCCTGTTATGTGAAAGTTAGGGAAACGACTGATGTCTATTTTCTGTGCATCGCATCTGTAGAGTGTTTTAGTTCTCATTGCATTTATTTTTTTAAGTTGTTTTTTATTTCCCTCTTCTTGAAGCCTTCCGACTTTACCCAAGAGGTTGTTTCATGTGCATTTTCAACGGTGGATGCAAGAACTATGAGCAAGTAACCGGAATGAAATTTTATGAATACCGGAATCTGTGATTGCGGAAGGTTACGTCAAATTTCATTTCAGGTAGCAACAGCGGTACTTGAACATCGTTTGCCACCGTACCTTTGCGCACGAAACAAACAATGGTGCATGTCGGGACTGTGAGAATGTAATACAATTAGAACAGGTAATATAGAATCGGTAAAAGAGGCTGTGAATTGGTAACAGAGGTTCGGCAGAACATGGTCTATAAAAGTAACCGGACTGTTATATAGTAAGCGACTGCTCAACTACATCTTGTGTATTC